>MDTE01005004.1_pt1 | contig 10105 bp, 5 predicted proteins | sample 811231 | NCBI WGS metagenome assembly MDTE01 (sample SAMN05326651, study PRJNA326480) | marine metagenome | isolation source: seawater | place: Indian Ocean: Red Sea | collected 2010 | reverse complement strand
TCTCTTTCTTATATTAAGTCGTATTACTTCGATTCACGCTCTTTGAGAATATTACGTGCCGCGTGAGAGTGAAGATATTCTCCGATATTCTCTGATATAAAATTTTGTGAGGTTCCTCCCTCCCCTCTTTTTTGAAAGGAAGACTTAGACCAAAGGGAATATACTCGTTCGTAGTATTACATATTATGAAGCTATCAGAGCAGTCAGCAGTAGTATCGCATATATTAGTCAAATATAACAGATCGGAAAAAAACTACCGTATTGCATTTCTGCAAGCAAGAAACGTTCTTCAACTTGTCACATGATGGTGTCTTCCTCGTGGGCAAGTTCATAACCAGCTGGTACGCTTGGAGCGACTTCTTCGATGGAAGACGAGGTGAGGTAAAGAACAGCTGGACCCTGGCGAATGAAACCGTGATCTTCTGCAGCTTCTAACTCACCTGGTTTTAACACCGGCCCACTGGCTTGACCGTTGAGTTGAGCCTTCCAAAGCGTTCCGAGGGATTCGAGTTCGTCTCGGCGGATTTTTTCTCTCTTGTTCACGCGCTCGCAGAGTAAACGCAAAGTTTCCAAGCCAACTCTCGCACGTTTGAGCAAGGTGATTTCCTCTGCCGTCGGGGGTCGTCGCTTGACGCTAGATTTGACGTAAGACGAACTCGCGGTAACTCCCTTTATCTTACTCGGCTTGACGTTTCGGCCGGCGTCGCGTTTGGCTTGAGTCGAATGATTCTTGCAATAGTGCCCAACTGGTGTCCCTTCGGTTTGTGGACCGTACTCAATGTAGTAATTTGCACGTCTCGCGCAGAGCGGGTGAAAGTACATGCGACAGCCTTCTTTCGAACATTGGACTTTTGCACCTTCTTTACTGCCACACACCGCGCACTTAGCTTCAAGTAATCGAGAAGGGATGGACTCTTCGCCGCGAATAGCTTCCGGCTCGTTGGAAAATAAATCGCAGGAAATACCTGGCATCCACTTTGCACAGACGACGTGCGCCCACCTCAGCTTGTGCGGACGCATGTTCGCTGGAGAATCCAGTTTTGGTGTTTGATTCACCAACGCTTCCGCATCGTCTTTAACCGCGGATGGCTTTTGCGTAGAGGGCGAAACCATTTTTTCCTCGACTATATTCATCGGCGTGTCTTGTTGTTTCTCCTTTTCAGGCTCGGCATCTTTCATGACGACATCTTTAGCATCGGTATTTTCCATTTTAACCTCCACATTTCCCGGCGTGGTTGAAGTAGTACCCTGAGGAGAGGCTGAATTCGGAGCACATGGCATGCATTTCTTCATCTCTGAAAGTGGACTTGAAAGTTTCGCCGGAACTATCGCGCGCATTGCTCCACGCATAACCGGACACAATTCGCACTTCACTCTTGGATCGTACATTACACCATCTCCGGCTTCGCGCATATATCTCGGAGGTCTCGTTTTCGGTGCGTTCGTTTCTCTTTCGCGGTCTTCGACAATTTGACATGGCCAGCATAACCAATCGCCGTCTGGAATTTCACCAACGCCGTAACAGTCTTGATGCACGGCAACTTCGCAGCGTTCGCAAAACATGATCTCATTTGGTGGCTCGGATTGACCGCCGCCGCACACGCAACACAGCGCATCCTCCATTGCCACTATCGTACACAAAGGATCGATGAGCGCGCCCGAGGCGTTCAGACTTTCCAAGGAGCCATCGCCCCCGTCCGCCAAGGCTGGAAGTTGTCCACCGGCACGAAGTTTCTCAACTCGCCAACGTCCACCTCGATACCGATTCTCATACGCCTCTACATCTTTTACTGTTCGTTCCATATTTTCTAAGCGCTTTTGTACGTTCTCTTGATCAGCCTCTATTCGTTCCAAGAGCTCGCTCGCCATCATTCGGGTGACGTTGACAACTCTCCCTAAAGCCGCTTGCGCGCGGAATAGTTCAGCCGTTACTTCATCCTCCGGCGCAAACTTCTCGAACATGTGCTTGTGTTTGTTCAATCTTTCGAGCTCTTCCTTTGGGCCGAGTATCTTGCTCTCCTTGCTCTCTGATTGCGGGCTTTTCATTCCGAGATTGTTATCCATCTCCTTTTGAAGCAAATTTACATTTTCCTTTCTGCGCAAGCATTTCAAAGGAGCGTTTGACGTGCCGCACGTCGCCCCTTTCTTCATCTTGACGCATATTATGCACTTCTCAACTAAGCTATTACCAATGCCACCAGCGGCAGCTTTGTACGCCGCAGCAGCTTTCATTTTCGAAACAGCGATTTGCGCATCCTGACGCTCGTCCATCAGAAATTCATTGATATCCGATGGAAGTTCCGGCGCCGGGAATTCTAAAGCTTTCTCCATGTGTTCATTCATGGCATCGGTCGGGCCATGCTTCGGAGACATTGGAGATACCATATCGTCGCGGTAAGATGAATTCTCATTCACAGACTTGTCGTTCTTATTCGCCACCGGGGTCGTGACCTCCGCTTTGGATTGAGTTGACGAAAGTTTCATCACCTTTGCCGGTGAAACGCTCGCGCTCTTATTGCCGTCTTTCTTGTTGTTTTCTTTTTCGCTCTCTTTTCCTCGGTCATCGTTATCGACGTCTTTATCTTTCTTGTCGCTCTTTTCTTCTCCCATGTCGTCATTCCTAGATGGATTCTTCTTATCTTCTTGTTGTTGCTGCCGCTGCTCTACGACTTTTGCCGCCTTATCGAGGACTGCCGCGTGCTTTTCGCAATACACTCGATAATCGACAACCTCTTCATTCTTCTTATCAGTTCTAACTTCCATTCGCATGCCCGCTTGCATTGCGCACATAGGGTGCACGGGAACTGTGCAATTCCCGTATGCGCACTGAATGCAAGCGCCTTGGTTTCTCGTCTTGCACACCACGCATTTCATCGATAAACGTTCTTTAACTAACTTATTCATATTTTCAATCGGTTCCATAGCTTTCGTGTTTGAAATAAACAGTTCTGGAATCCACTGTGCGCAGAACAAGTGCGCCCAACGATTGTCTCGTGTAGGTTTCAACGCGCCGCCTGGGCACGGACACAAACAGCACTGCTTTTTTACCGCCTTGGAACTTCTCGTCGAGCACGCGCGACACATCCAATCGCCTTCTGGTACTTTCCGTAAACCATAACACGCTAAATGAACGGCTACATCGCATCCTTCGCAAAAAATGATTGGATCTTCCTCGTACGATTCGCCATCGAAACACACTCCGCAATACTCTTTAATTTCCTTCAAATCCGCAATCGGAGAGATTCGAGTGACAATAAACTTCGCGTCGTCGTTCACTGCTTTCGCACCGGCAACGTAACCTTTCTGTTTCTTTCCGTTTTCTTTCGATTTCTGTTTCTTTTTCTGCTTGGACTGGATGGATTCAATGCGTGCGTTTTCTCTCGCGCGACGTCTATTTTCCTCCTCCATTTCCTTCATTTTCTTGTCCATCTCTTCCCATTCTGTTTTGTAGTGATACATCGGTAATAAATAGATAAACGCGTGTTAGTTTGTTATCGAGTAAATCGATGCGAATGGCGAACTCGTGCACTCAAGTTGCATCCGCGTGAGTGCGCCCGCGTTCGTCGAGAAAAAAAGAAGAATTTGAAAAACAGATCGAAGAACGAGGGAGAGCAAAATCATACCTTCGTAGTAACTCCTCTCCTTCTCTGGCAAGGTAAAATCCGGATCCTCATCCAACCCCGGTTGACTCGTGCTCGGAATCAATTTCCTCGCGTCTTCTTCCGTCACCTCTCGAAAGTGTTCTTCGCACCACGCGATGAACGGTCCTTGCTCGGGATCGGCTAACGAGGAACCAACTGGTTTTACCCACGGTTGCATCTCGTCTTGTAAATAGTCCTGTTTGTTTTTAATCTTCGATTTCTCTTCTCCCTCTAACTGTTGCTTCTCTTGCGCGTCGCCTATGGCTGCGGTCAGAGACGCCGGCGCCCTGAAAGTGCTCGTTTTTTGCGCGTTCAACACCTTTTCCGAGACCGATTCGAGTTTCGAACGAAGACGTGCGTCGACGTCTCTCAGCGATTCCCTCAGCGAGCGCGCAGCTGGTCTCGTCGTCGTCGTCTTCGTCTTCCTCTCCTCCTCCGCCCCGGTCGAAGGAAGGGGTCCCGTCTCGCGCGCCATGACGACGACGACGACGACGACGCGGGTTCTCTCCGACAAGCACTTACTCTCCGCGAAAAGTCTTCTTCTGTGGAATTTTTTTTTCTTAAAAGACGCACGAAAACGAGACGAGGAAAAACACACACGAGAAAGACGGAGTAAAAAACGTTCGAAACAACACAAAGACAGGAGGAGGAGGAGGAGGTTTTTTTTCTTTTTGGGGACTTTTTACGGGAAAGAAAGAGGAAAGGAAGGCGTCTTTTTTGCCGACCATTATTATTACTCGCGCGATCTTTTTCTGCGACGACAAAGACGACGACGAGGCTCTTTCTCTTCTTCTTCTTCTTCTTCTTCTTCTCCGACGACGACGACATCCTCTCTTTCGGGCATCGGCGTTCTTCGTCTCGGTCGAAGAGACGGACGACGCGCGTTTTCTTTCGAAAAGAGAGAGAGAGAGAGCAAAGTGAGAGAGAATCGGAACGGACGGTGTGCGACATCTTTCAAAAACCAACGACGTGAAAAGGGGATTTGTTGGACGAAGAAGGAGCTTTTTGGTTTGCGACCAACGACGCCGATACATGTTTGATTTTTTCAAATCCGAAACCAACGAGGCGAAGAAACGAGGACGAGACGCGAACACGGAGAAGGAGGAAACGGAGGACGACGCGACGGTGAAAATGGAGACAACGATGACGACGATAAAAACGGAAGACGGTGCATTAGAAGCGAATGGAACGATGACGACGATGACGGCGACAACTGCAGGAAATCCGGGAGAAAAATCGAACGCATTAGGCGGGCAACAATTCGGGCACTACGCGAACAGAGACATGCACTTGAGAAAGCAAGAGGAAGACGGAGAGTTGCGGTGGAAAGTGATTAAAAACGACGGCAACGAGCAACACTCGATATGGTTGATTGCTCTGAAGAATATTTTTAGCAAACAGCTTCCGAATATGCCGAAGGAGTACATCGTTCGATTGGTGTTTGATCCGAGACATCACTCGATGCTGTGTTTGAAGAACGACGTGGTGATTGGAGGAATTACGTATAGGCCTTTTTGGAGGCAGAATATGTGCGAGATTGCATTTTGCGCGATTTCTGCGAACGAGCAAGTGAAAGGGTACGGGACGCGCTTGATGAACCATTTGAAGGAGTACGTGAAAGAAGAGGAGGACATGACGCATTTAATCACATTTGCGGATAACAATGCGGTTGGTTATTTTTCCAAGCAAGGCTTTACGAAAGATATCGTCATGGAAAGAGAGAAATGGGTCGGGTACATCAAAGAGTACGACGGAGGGACGATTATGGAGTGTGCTTTAGAAGCACAAATTTCCTACGTCGATTTTCCGAAGAACATTAGAGCTCAGAGAGAATGTGTCGAGGCTAAAGTTAGAGAGATGACCACCGCACACGTCGTGTACCCAGGATTAGCGAGATTCAAAGACGGCGGGGAGTTTGGTAAGCACCGAATTACGGACCCGTTGTCGACCATTAAAGGTTTGAAAGAGGCGAAATGGAAAGCGCCCGATCCACCGAGGTACCGCTTGGTCCATCCGGGGTGCGGAGACGGGTATCCAACCGTAGAAAATTTGCACAAATTCATGCGTTCAATTGTAGCCGTCGTTAAAACGCACCCGGACGCTTGGCCGTTTATGAGCGCGGTGAACAAAGAAGAAGTGCCAGATTATTACGAAGTCGTGAAAGATCCAATGGATATAGAAAGCATCTCCAAACGCGTGGAGAGCGAGAATTATTACATGACGTTAGAGATGTTCGCGGCAGATTTCAAGAAAATGTTTGAAAACTGCCGCTTATATAACGCTGTGGATACGATTTACTACAAGTGCGCGAATCGATTAGAGTTGTTCTTTGACGCCAAAATAGCAGCAGGGATTACGTTCAAGGTACGAGACGCAGGTTCATATTTGAATCGATAGAAGAACAATTTTATGGCACACGCACGGAGCATCAGCAAATAGAATAGTGTGATATAATACTAGCAAAGCTTGAAATTAAAGACTACGCAGTGAACTGCTCGCCGTCGTCTACGATCATAAATTCTATATCTCGATACGTCTCCTTCCTCCAGTCCCTCACATCAATCTCGTGCATATTGAAATCTTCGTCGATTTCCCACTCCACGCCAAAATCTACAATCTTCTTTGCTAATTCTATCACAATCACTCCGCAATCGTGCCCGTTGTTCTGTTGTGGCGTGTCCTCCAACGAGAACAATTCAACCTCAAAGTTGTCCTTTTGAACACCACTGCCATTGCTAATAGACGACAAAAAGTGCGAACCTCTCCCTTCGTTGATCAAAAGCGCTTTCGCAATCTGTTTCGCCATTTTCTCCGCGTGTGGAATGTTCTTGTGATTCATAGAATCAATGTGCGACCATCTCGCCGGAATATCCGCCGTCACCGCCGGCGTGTGCACCAACAGCGACCAGTGACACCCACCAACGTGTAAACTCAAATCGGTTTCATCGTTTACTGGCAAACAAAACAATTTGGAGCTGTCCAAATCTAAATCTCTCAACAGTTGCGCCACGTCTTCAATATCTCCGTGCTGTAAAAAATGCGCCACGTTTGGATCGATCAACTCTCCTTTCAGAGGTCGAAAATATTCGTCTTTTGCTCTTTCTTTGTGCCTTTCGAAGCAGTAGTTCATGACGATGTCGTTGAGCCAGCCATTCTGCTCGCAGATTCGCCACAAGTCCGAACGTCGTATGCGAACTAACTTCTTGTAATCTAAGAGAACGGTATCGTCATCCGCGCGGTTGTTAGAGTGACACAGCCAAGATTGCAGGGTGGTGGAGTCTGTCATGGATGCGCTTTTGCTGTTCCTTGGAACGTGACGCGCGAATCAGTGAACTTTTCTTTGACGGATTAGTACGAAACGTCGTATTGGAAAAGAATTCTTAAATTTGCTTCCTCATAATTCACAAAAATCCAAAAGAAGAAGAAGAATATATATACGCACAAACGCAGTAACGCACGCGCACACACACGATCACATGCCGGTAAAACGATGATGAGAAAGGACCGCACTTGGACGCGATGACTACAACTGGTGAGAGAACCGAGGACGAGTGTACCGCGATGCACGGAGTCCAAATGCCTCACCCGGGTCCGCGACCAAATAAGATTTTCAGTTGGACAGTCGATCGACTCCCTCGAGACGCGCGACAGAAGAAAGACTCCGGATTACCGTTCGGCGCGTTCGTCTCGCCATTTGGAGAAATGAAGAAGAGGAGGACATTATCGTCGGAGGCGTCTGTAACAAAGAAAAGAGAAGAAGCGGCAAAAATAGCTCGGTGCAATAACTGTTTTGGATATGTCAACGCATTTTGCACGTTCGACGAAGACGGGTTTAATTGCGCTTTGTGTGGGCACGGAACGAAGTGGAAGAACGAGAGAGAACGAGAGCGGTATAAAAGGGTGACTCGATACATTAATAGCAGAAACGAGGACGACCCGAGAGCGAAGAAGTATTTTGAACACTTGCCGGAGTTAAGAGAGGAACACAACGAGTTTGTCGTGGCGGCGGAAAGGGTGAAAGCGAAAACGAGCACGAGTGGACCGACAAGAGTGATTTTGATCGATTGCACGGAAGGTGGAAGCGCTTTAGAGATTGCAAAATCATCCGCGATGGCGGCTTTGGAAGCGGTGAGCGCGGAAAATGGTGGACAGACGGATGCGACGTTTGCGATTATGACATTCGACGGGGGTTTGACGGTGTACGACGTCGTTGGACGACAAAAAATAAGAGTGGACGATATAGATGAGTTGAGTAGAGAAGAAGTTTTGTTGAGCTTTGAAAAATCGATGAAAATGCGGAGAGTATTCGCGAGGGTGGATAGGTATAAAGAAGACATTTTAGAGGCGATTGACTCGATTAATAGTGGTGAAAGTGATACTATCTTGAATGGGTTAGGAGAAAAGATGTCCAAGTTATCGACTACTGCGAACGAAGAAGAAGATCCTGAAAACGGAATAGGAACAGTAACAACCCGCGGAGAAGCGGTGACAATTAAAAGGTACCAAAAGAAGCGGGTGTTTGGTCCGGCGCTTTCGCTAGTCTTGGATTTGCTTGGGGCCATCGAGGATGAGATTACCGAGGATGCGTTAAAGATAATGGAGAGTGAAGACATAAATATTAGAAATGGTATAGATATAATCAATCTGAACGATATGAACGACGAAGGAGATGTTGTCACTATAGACAATGACGATGACGATAACGACGAGGAGAACGATACAAATAGAGAGGAGGAAGCGTTTGAATTTGACGGAGCACGTGTGCTCTGCTTTTTATCAGGAATGCCAAACGCAGGGAATGGATGCATCTTTAGCGATGACGATGAAAAAAACGCTTTATTGAATGATTATTTGAGCGAAACTAGCGCAGAATTACGTGCGGAAGCGACAGATACGCTCTTCATGAAAGAGGAGAAGAGGGCATCGAGGAGAAGGAACGGTGAAACCAACTCTTTCTTCTTCTACGAACACTGTGGTAGACGTGCAAGCGTGAATAATGTCTGCATCGATACCATTCTTTGCTCAAAACCTTCAGAATTTTGTGGTTTACATGCGATATCTCCAATTTCGAGCATCTCTGGGGGCATAGTTTTACGAAACAACGAGGATGGCGATGCCGATAGTAGCAGCATCTTACCGGGCGAAATTTTCAAACTGTTACAAAACGTCGACGGGCGTACGGCGAGAGATTGTGCCATTCGACTTCGCACCTCGAGCGAGTATCTCGTTGCAAATGCTTACGGGGACTCTTTAAGAGAAGATAAGAAGTACAAGGGATTATACCACGTCGCTAGGATGGAAAAAGCAGATGCGTTTGCATTCGATTTTGATTTTTCATCGAAAACTGGTTTCGGCGACGAAGACGATATATCCATGGCAGAGAACAATCCACCCATTTTACAAATGGCTTTTGAATACACCATAACGGAGTGCGATACTTCAACGTCGGATAATAGTTATTACTGGCGAAGGCGTGTACGCAGAGTGTGCACCTCAGCTAAGAAAGTCGCGCAAACGCCAAGAGAAATTCGCGACTTTGCGAAAGAAGACACCATTTTTGCTTTACTCTGCCGAAAAGTCTTCCACGTCATGAAATTCGACGGCTTATTCGAATCGCGCTTGTTACTCATTGATTGGCTCACGGCATTGATTTCTAAGTTGGCCAAAATCAGTGGCGATACATACGTCGATGCCAAATTTGAAAAGAAGTACAATAAAGAAATCTTTTGTCGTACCATGAACATCTCGCCAACGCGACTGGTGTACGCTTTGTTAATCTCCAAGAACTCGCCGTTAGTGTTAATGGCGTATGATGGTATGAAAAACGAAAATCAACCAGATGCAAGGAGTTTAAACTTGTTCTTGTGCAAAGACAGGTTAGCTGGGACCGATTTGATTGACTTTATTCTCAGTAATACTAGTAGTGTTCATAGCGGCAAAAATTCATCCCTTGATAGAAATGTTGAAGAGGCTATGGACGAGAAAAGGATATACTACGGATACGACGGGTTCGTTTCTTTCGTCGAGAGGATTAGCAGCGAAGAGTTTTTAATTTTGTAATAGTAGAAGAGTTGTATTATACTGCGAGTAGTTTCAAAACACGTGCTTTGACATATTTTTAGGGGGGTAAACAAGAGTGGGGGGAGTACCACGATATACAAATTTTGAATTCTTATGTGTTTATAGTTGGAAATGGTTGAGATAAGAATCTCAATGTTTTGTTTGTTTGGTCTTCTTTCGGTGTTAGAAACAGCGAGAGAATGTTTAACAAGTGAATGCTTACGCGGAGGTAAACTCTGTTTAGTGGTAGTAAGAAAAGAGATTGGGAAAAAAGTTAGTAAATTTTGAACGTTTGAAACATTAGTGAAAAGAAACGCACTGGTGACAGCCTTGGTCCCTTCGGAGACGGCGTGCTTGGCCAATTCGCCCGGCAAGATCAATCGAACGGACGTTTGGATTTCTCT
>MDTE01198785.1_pt1 | contig 10106 bp, 10 predicted proteins | sample 811231 | NCBI WGS metagenome assembly MDTE01 (sample SAMN05326651, study PRJNA326480) | marine metagenome | isolation source: seawater | place: Indian Ocean: Red Sea | collected 2010 | reverse complement strand
TCAGATGCTCGCAATTCATTTCAGTTCGCTGTAAACATTAGTTTGTGGTTCAGCGGGATCATGAGCCCGGGGAAGGCCTGCTAAAAATGACAAGCGTCGGCGCTGAAGTCCTGTCCGAAATTCACGGCCTTGCAAATCTGCCTCAGGCGGCCCTCGAAAACATTGCGCGATCTGTCCGGACGCAAACGTACCGGAGTGGCGAAAAGCTCGCGGAGCGAGGCCAAGACGCTGATCACGTATATTTCGTGATCTCAGGTCACCTGCGTGTTCTCAACTATTCCAGTGCCGGTCGGATGGTTCGATATGCTGCTCTGGGGCCCGGTGACTTCTTCGGCGAGCTTGCGGCCATCGACGGACAACCTCGATCTGCAACTGTCGTTGCTGAGAGTGATTGCGAGATCGCCATCCTGGCTGCTGATCAGTTTCAGGAACTGATTACCACTCAGCCCGGGTTTGCGTTTGCCCTCATTCAGAGACTCGCGAGTATCGTGCGCGCCTGTGACGAGAGGATTATGGATCTGAGTTCACTCGGACCCGCTCAGCGGGTTTATCTCGAACTGCTCCGCCTCGTGGAACCCGCTCCCCTCCGCAGCCAAAGTTGGGTTGTATATCCGGTCCCGACCCAAGCAAACCTTGCCAGCACACTGGGAACGACACGCGAGACCGTCGCCCGCGTTATCAGTCGTCTGACATCCGACGGTGTCGTCTCACGAAAAGCGAAATCTCTGTACATTAGAGACCGGAACCGATTGGAGGCCTTGGCCCTGCAGGCGTAAACACCGCTCACACTGGATGACGTCGCTGTCTGCGATCGATCGACTTTCAGTCTTGCCTTGTAGCCAGGTCCCTTTGCGCAACCGTTTGCCCGCCCGTTAGGCTACGTCATATGAGCACGATCGCCTTAATCGTTGCGGCTGGTAGCAGCGTCCGGTTCGGAGGTGCCGTTCCCAAGACATATGCCATGTTGGGAGGTCAGCCGGTACTGTCTCACAGCCTGCAAACCTTGGGTGCTCACCCGGCCATCGATGCCGTCCGCGTAGTCATTCAAGAGGATCATCGACAGCTCTATGCCCAAACATTGACTGATCGCAGGGCCTCACCCAAAATTCTCGAGCCTGTTCTAGGGGGTGGCGAGCGACAAGAATCCGTAAGACTTGGCCTGGAGAGCATCGCCCCTCTCTCACCTCAGACCGTGATCATCCACGACGCGGCGCGACCATTGCTCACCTCCACCCTCATCGAACGTGTTCTCGCACCGGTCCAAACGGAGAATTCGGGTGTTTCCGGTGCAATTGCTGCGTTACCGGTTTCAGATACCGTCAAGCGATCGACAACGGAAACAACAAGTGCCGGACAACCTTTGATCGCAAAGACTGTCGATCGCCGTAATCTCTGGCGCGCGCAAACACCTCAAGCATTTGACTTCCGAGCGATCGTGGCGGCGCATCAGATGGCCGTAAACGACGTACATACCGACGACGCTGCGATTGCAGAGGCGTCGGGGCTAGACGTCGCACTTGTACCGGGGGAGATGGAAAACCTCAAAATCACCAACGCAGAGGATCTTGCTCGCGCAGAAATGTTCTTGTCGGCACAGCGAGGTGATATCCGGGTAGGCAACGGTTTCGACACACACCGCTTTGAGTCAGGAGATCACGTTACGCTTTGCGGCGTGTCCATTCCCCATGACAAAGGCCTGCAGGGACACTCCGATGCTGACGCCGCCCTGCACGCGGTCACGGACGCACTGCTATCAGCTATTGGTGCGGGAGATATCGGACTCCACTTCCCACCCACGGACGAACGGTGGAGAGACGAGCCCTCAGAGACATTCGTTGCCTACGCGGCAGAACGCCTCCGCGAAATGAACGGAATAATTTCAAACATCGACGTCACCATCATCTGCGAGAGTCCCAAAATCGCGCCCCACCGCGAGAACATGAAAAATCGGCTCGCCGCCATGACTGGTGTGGATCCGACACGTGTAAGTGTGAAGGGCACGACCACGGAACGCCTCGGTTTCACGGGTCGAGGCGAAGGGATAAGTGCCCTAGCGACAGCGACAATCCGGCTACCGTATTCCCACTCGAATCTGGCCGATACACCCCGAGGTCACCAACTCAAGTGACGCAAGTTCCACCTGAAGGTCATCGTCTACCACCGGGCCTCTCAGCAACCCACCCTGCGGCACTCCTAGCAACGTGGTTCGGTTCGGGATTACTGCCCTGGGCGCCAGGCACCTGGGGATCCCTGTGTGCGCTGCCTTTCGCCGCGCTGCTCCACTACCAGTTCAACGAAATCGGTCTGGCAGTGGCTGCAGTCATTGTTTTCGTGATTGGATGGCTTGCCTCAAATGTATATATCGAGGCCAATCGAGCTGCTGAAATCCATGACGCGGATCCAAAAGCGATCGTCGTCGATGAAGTCGCGGGACAGTGGCTCACTCTGGCTGTCGCACCTCTCGATCCAATGATGTTCGCTCTGGGATTTGTCCTGTTCCGGTTCTTTGACATCGTGAAGCCTTGGCCAGCAAACATGATTGATAAACACATCAAAAGCGGACTAGGCATCATGCTCGACGATATTGTGGCGGGAATTTACGCTAGCGCGGTACTGCTGTTGATCCGCATTTTCGCTGGTGTGAACTGATGTTTGACGATGAAATTCGCCACAAGGTGAGCAGTCTGCTCAAAGCCTGTCGAGCCAAAGGCCTACATATCTCAACTGCCGAATCATGCACGGGCGGTTTGATTGCTGCTGCTTTGACTGAGATATCGGGATCCTCGGATGTATTCGAACGTGGCTTCGTCACCTATCAAGATGATGCAAAAGCAGAGAATCTCGGCGTGTCACGACAGACACTCACCGCACATGGCGCGGTCAGTGAGCCAGTCGCGCGGGAAATGGCTGCCGGGACCCTCGATCGCTCGACATCTCAGGTCAGCGTGGCGGTAACCGGCATTGCCGGTCCTGGGGGAGGCTCACCACAGAAACCCGTTGGGCTGGTGCATATTGCATCTGCTTCAAACGAGGGCGCCTCCCATCATCGACGATGTGAATTTGGCGAGATTGGCCGCGAAGGCATTCGCGATGCCACCATCCGTGAAGCGCTGGACATGCTGACAGAAATCGTCGCCGCTTACCCTAGCGGGTAATTCGCCGGAACATGCGAGCCGATAGCGATGACATGTCGATGCGCCTGCGCGGGCGCGATGTATTTTACGTTACGCTTGTAACCTTCGGACTGACGAGTGTTGGGATCGCCGCCATCGTCGAGCTGGCGGAGATTTCGGCAGACAACGCCGCGACCTCACGCAAGCTCAATCTCGCTGTTCTGTTCGGCAGCATTCTCCTCCTTAACGGGTCTCTATTTCTGGCCGTCAAGATCGTGCTGATGCGCGCGGGTGAAATGTCTTGGCAGACCCTTGGTTTCGCTTGGCCGGGTGCGAGATGGATTGCTGGCGCGATTGCGCTGGGCATCATTCTGGTGGCCACAATTGAAGGCATCGAGCGGGTATTCGAAATCTCTGCCGGTCAACTCACGTCATGGTTGATTGCGCCGGACGGGTTTACCTGGGTTGGATTGGTGGGCGGCGTATTGTTCATTGGCCTGTTGGCGCCTTTCGGCGAAGAACTGCTCTTCAGAGGCTTGGTTTATCGCTGGCTTAAAGACCTGTGGGGCCCGATGACGGCCGCACCAATAAGCGCCACACTCTTCGCAAGCGCGCATTTTTACTACCCCCTTCCGCATATGCTGCTGGTCGCATTTTTAGGGCTGGTGCTAGCAATCTCCTATGAACGGAGTGCTTCAATCTGGGTCCCCATCGGGATCCATGCGGCACAGAACACAACCGTCGTTGTCCTCATTTACTTCTCGCTTCACTAGCGCAACGCATTTGTAAAGCTTCTGACAAAACCCGATAGAACGGGTCGACTTTGGAGGATGCGGCGGTGCCGTATGTGTCCAATATCCGAAATCGCCAAGAGAACGGATGATTACCGTCAGTGGCCACAAGGTGCGCTATGTGATTTCTTCGGGCGGTGGCACGTCGCTACCGAAGAGCTCGTCTGCACGGCGTTCGAACGCATGCACCATGACTTTTACGGCTTCTCCGAAGACGCGCTCCACCATGAGTTGGAGTACGCGGGAATGAAATTCGAAATCAACGAAGAAATCGATCGTGCACGAATCGGCACCTTCGGGGATGAAAATCCAATGATTGTTCAAATATCGAAAGGGTCCATCCGAGTACGAAACATCTATTCGATTGGGTCGGCTGAGCGTGACGGTTGATGTAAACCGCTCACGAAACATCCGATAGCCGATTACCAGATCCGCAACAATGAGGTTTTCTTCGCGCCGCCGAATTCTGGCATCGACGCACCATGGCAGAAACTCAGGGTACCTGCCGACATCCGCAACGAGATCAAACAACTGTTCGGGAGAATGGTGAAGTACCCGAACTTCGGCGTGCGTCGGCATAGTGCCCTAGGCTGGTTGGGGCGGGGGCTCTAACGAACCGGAATCCCTCAGCGAGCCTTCCCGCGACGCACGCAATCGCTTGAAGTCATCGCCAGCGTGATAGGACGACCGCGTGAGCGGCGAGGCCGAAACCATCAGAAAGCCCTTTGCCCATGCGGTGGTTTCGTATCGTTCGAATTCCTCGGGCTTCACAAACCGGTCGATGGGCGCATGTTTCGGAGTCGGCTGCAGGTACTGCCCGATGGTCATGAAGTCCACACCTGCAGACCGCATGTCGTCCATTACCTGGAATACTTCCGACGTATCCTCACCCAGACCTACCATCATGCCAGATTTCGTGAAGACAGACGGGTCGAGTTCCTTGACCTGATCCAGCAACCTCAATGAATGGAAATAGCGCGCGCCAGGCCTAATTGTCGGATACAGGCGTGGCACCGTTTCGAGATTGTGGTTGAAGACGTCAGGTTTGGCTGCCACCACCGCCTCGATAGCACCCTGCTTACGTAGGAAATCGGGCGTAAGCACCTCGATCGTCGTGTCCGGCGCGTAGCGCCGTACCGACTCGATGACCCGGACGAACTGGTTCGCTCCTCCGTCATCCAGATCGTCCCGATCCACGGACGTTATAACAATGTGATGAAGGTTCAGACGTGCAGCAGCCCGCCCAACATTTTCCGGTTCTGCCGGGTCTACGGCGTTCGGCCGGCCTGTCGCGACATTGCAGAAGGCGCATGCGCGCGTGCAAATGTCACCCAAGATCATCACGGTCGCATGGCCATGTGTCCAGCACTCGCCAATGTTTGGACAGGCTGCTTCTTCGCAAACGGTATTCAGGCGCAAATCACGCATAATTTTGCGCGTTTCATGGTACTGCGGAGAGGTCGGGGCCTTGACGCGAATCCATGGAGGTTTGCGTGGGACTGGATTTTCCGGCCGATTGCGCTTCTCAGGGTGTCGGAGCGCAGCGAGGTCTGTGATGGAATTGCTCGCCATATCGAATCAGAAGTGGATCACTCGGCCCAATGCGTCAAGCACCGATTCGTGCATCATTTCTGACAGGGTCGGATGTGGAAACACGGACTGGACCAAGTCTTCCTCGGTGCACTCCAGAGTGCGTGCGACTGTGTAACCCTGGATCAGTTCTGTCACTTCAGCACCAATCATGTGAGCACCCAAAAGCTCGCCTGTGTCGGCGTCAAACACCGTCTTCACCAGGCCCTCAGCCTCGCCCAATGCAATCGCTTTTCCGTTTCCCAGGAAGGGAACCCTGCCAATATGCACCGTGTGCCCGGCCTCAATAGCCGCAGCTTCTGTTAAACCGATACTCGCAACCTGAGGAGCACAATAGGTGCATCCAGGGATTTTCGTGGTATCCAACGGGTGCACCCCGTCCACACATGCAATTCGCTCCACACAAAGAACACCTTCATGGCTCGCTTTGTGCGCCAACCAGGGCGGGCCGGCCAAATCGCCGATCGCATAAACCCCTGGAGCGCTCGTTTCGCACCACTGATTGATCACAACATGCCCGCGGTCGATTTGAACTCCGGCTTCCTCCAGCCCGAGATTCTCGACATTCCCGGTTATTCCGACCGCCATGATCACACGATCGAAATTGAGCCCTTTTTCTCCATCGGCACCGAGATTGACGGTTGCCGCAACGGTCCCCCTGCCCTTTTTCAACGCGGTAACCGTTGCGCCGGTATGTATGGTCATCCCCTGCTTTTCGAACGATTTTCGAGCGAATGCTGAGATTTCGTCATCTTCGACGGGGAGTACGCGGTCGAGAACTTCAACGACCGTCACATCAGACCCTAATTCGTTGAAAAAACTGGCAAATTCAATGCCAATAGCCCCTGAACCCACGACCAAGAGCGACTTTGGCAAGACGTCCGGCACCATCGCTTCACGATAGGACCAGATGAGCTTGCCATCCGCTTCGAGCCCCGGCAGGTCGCGAGCCCGGGCACCTGTCGCCAAGATGATATGCGAGGCGGAAATTTCCAGGGAAGTTCCGTCCTTAAGAGACACAGACAATTTGCCCGGAGCAGCTAGTCGGCCGCGTCCCTCCACAACATCGATTTTGTTTTTCTTAAGCAGATGAGCGACACCACCAGCGAGTTGACCTGCAACGCTTCGACTTCTCTCAACTATTTTTGCAAGATCGATTTTCAAGTCTTTGGCGGATAGGCCAAATTCTTCCAGGCGCGTCATCAAGTGATGGATCTCTGATGCCCGCAACAAGGCCTTTGTCGGAATACACCCCCAGTTCAGGCAAATGCCTCCAAGATGCTCTGCTTCGACCACGACCGTTTTCTGACCCAACTGAGCGGCACGAATTGCCGCCACGTAGCCCCCGGGTCCGCCCCCAACGACCACAACGTCGTATTGATTTTCGGTCATACGTCTTCTGCCGACTCGCCTACAACAGCATTGTCATAGGATCTTCAATCAGATTCTTGAAAGTTCCCAAGAGTTGCGCGCCAAGAGCACCATCGACGACACGATGATCGCATGAAAGGGTACAGCTCATCACGGTCGCCACGCTCAATGCGCCATCTTTGACAACTGGACGTTGCTCGCCGGCGCCCACCGCCAAGATAGCGGATTGCGGAGGATTGATAATCGCACTGAACTCGCGAATGCCGTACATCCCAAGGTTTGAGATGGAGAACGTCCCACCCTGATACTCCTCGGGCATCAATTTGCCGTCGCGTGCACGACCAGCGAGATCCTTCATTTCGGCCGATATCATTGCGAGCCCCTTGTGATCCGCATTCCGAATAATCGGCGTAATCAGTCCGGCTTCTATGGCTACGGCGACGGATACATCAATGGATCCGTGACGAACCATTCCTTCTTCCGACCAGCTCGCATTGGCCTCCGAGTTTTTCTGCAGGGCCAGCGCAACAGCCCGAATAACGAAATCATTCACAGAGATCTTGTAGTCTGCACCATCGCGTTCGTTGAGTTCCTTGCGCATCGCCAGCAGTCGATCAATCTCACAGTCTACGGTGAGGTAAAAATGCGGCACGGTTTGCTTCGATTCCAAAAGCCGCCTCGCGATAACCTTGCGCATGTTCGAGTGAGGCACGACTTGGCTCTCGCCAGTCGCGACGACTGGGCTTGGAGCGGCCACTACAGGAGCTGGTGCAGGCGCTGCTTGCGCCGGAGGCACAGAGGCCTCTACTGGTGCACCCGAAAGTGCCGCTTCAATGTCCGCCTTTACGATTCTGCCGCGAGGTCCGGTTCCGCGGATAGAAGTGAGGTCGAGTCCCGCCTTCTCGGCCATACGTCGGGCAAGTGGGCTAGCAAATATCCTTTCGCCGCCTGACCCAGCGTCATTCGGGATCGGTGCTAAGGCGGGTACCGGGGTCGAAGCAGTTTCAGGCGGCGCGGCCGGCGCTGACTGCACGGCCGGCGATGCCTCCCCCGCGGGAGCGGGCGCCGGAGACGCTGCCTGCGGTGGCAGGAAACCATCCAAGGACGATGCGTCTTCACCCTCCTCCAGCAATACTGCGATGGGCTGATTGACGGGCACTCCTTCGGTGCCTTCCGGGATCAGCAGTTGCCCGACAGCCCCCTCGTCCACCGCTTCGACTTCCATCGTCGCTTTATCAGTTTCGATCTCGGCGATGATGTCTCCCGCGCTGACGTTGTCACCCTCTTTGATCAGCCAGCGGGCAAGCGTTCCTTCGGTCATGGTCGGCGAAAGAGCTGGCATGGTTATGGTAGTTGGCATACTGGCTCCTCAGGACCTGTACGAAACGGATTTCGCCGCTTCTACGATGTCGTCAACTTGGGGCAAGGCAAGCCGCTCCAGATTGGCGGCATAGGGCATCGGTACATCTACGCCGCTCACACGTGCAACTGGCGCATCAAGCCAATCAAATTCCTCTTCCATTACACGGGCGGTTACTTCGGCACCAATTCCACAAGTAGCCCATGCCTCTTCAACCGTCACCAGGCGATTTGTCTTTTTCACGGAGTCCACAATGGTCGCCGTATCCATGGGGCGGATAGTCCTCAGGTCGACAACTTCGGCGTTGATGCCTTCCGCTGCGAGCACTTCTCCCGCCTGCAGGGATTTCTCCACGCCGATCGAATAGCTGACTATCGTGACATCGGACCCGTGACGCACAACATTCGCCCGGCCGATCGGCACTGTGAAATCATCGATGACCGGAACATCTCCGTGCTGTCCGTAAAGGAGTTCGTTTTCCAGGAAAACCACGGGGTTCGGATCTCTAATCGCGGATTTCAACAAACCCTTGGCATCTGCCGCAAAGCAAGGAGCCACCACCTTGAGACCCGGCACATTTGCGTACCACGAGGCATAGTCCTGGCTGTGTTGCGCGGCAACGCGTGAAGCCGCGCCATTCGGGCCTCGGAATACAATGGCACAAGTCATCTGCCCGCCCGACATGTAGAGCGTTTTCGCAGCCGAATTCACGATCTGATCGATAGCTTGCATGGCAAAATTGAACGTCATGAATTCGACGATGGGCCGCAACCCGTTGAAAGCGGCGCCCACTCCAATGCCGGCAAATCCCTGCTCTGTGATCGGGGTGTCGATGACCCGCTGAGCGCCAAACTCATCGAGTAAACCCTGACTTACCTTGTAGGCGCCCTCATATTCGGCCACCTCTTCACCCATCAAGAAGACACTGGGATCACGGCGCATCTCTTCGGCCATGGCATCACGAAGCGCATCGCGCACGGTGGTTGACACCATTTCCGTTCCGACCGGAACGTCGACATCCGGTGGGCGCACCTGAGCAGGTTGCGCTGGCTTAGGCTCTTCGTGAACTACTGCGGGTTCACTCTGTGTGTCTGCCGTCGGCGCTTCTTCTGGTGGAGGCGGAGCCGGTTCCGGCGTGTCCATTGCGCCGGCCTTTTCACCTTCCGCCAACAGAATGGCGATGGGTTGATTGACCTGAACACCATCCGTACCCTCTGCGACGAGTAACTTGCCGATTGCACCGTCATCGATTGCTTCGAGTTCCATCGTCGCCTTGTCGGTCTCGATCTCGGCAAGAATATCGCCCGACGTCACCGAATCGCCCTCCTTGACCAACCAGCGCGCAAGCGTTCCTTCCGTCATCGTCGGCGACAGAGCGGGCATGAGCAATTCAGTGGGCATGTTCCTCTCCCCGCGCCTCAGGCTTCAATCAGCACATCGGTGTAGAGTTCTGAGGCGTCCGGTTCGGGGCTCTGTTGGGCGAATTCCGCAGCTTCGGAAACTATTTCCCGAACTTCCCTATCGATCTCCTTAAGTGCCTCTTCGTCCGCCATCTTGGCCTTTAAAAGGACATCGCGAGCGTGATCTACGGGATCGCGCTCTTCCCGCACTTTCTGAACTTCTTCACGCGTTCGGTACTTGGCTGGATCCGACATTGAATGCCCGCGATAACGATATGTTTTCATTTCCAGGAGCATTGGTCCTTTGCCGGCCCGGCAGTGCTTAACCGCCCTCTCGCCCGCTTCTTTCACCGCCAGGACATCCATGCCATCCACTTGTTCACCCGGAATGGTGAAGCTCTCGCCACGGCGGTAGAGCTCTGTCAGCGCTGAGGAGCGTTGAACGGAAGTTCCCATGGCGTAATGGTTGTTTTCGATGACG
>MDTE01034657.1_pt1 | contig 10106 bp, 8 predicted proteins | sample 811231 | NCBI WGS metagenome assembly MDTE01 (sample SAMN05326651, study PRJNA326480) | marine metagenome | isolation source: seawater | place: Indian Ocean: Red Sea | collected 2010 | reverse complement strand
TGAATGAACTCACGGATGAAGAGATTCGTACCGCTTACTTAGGTCAACTGGGCGATCCGATGCCCGGTATGGAAGAGGTCGTTGGAGAGATTAAATCGCGTGGCACGCGTGTCGCGGGGTTCAGCAACACAACACCGATCCACGACGAAGAACTCCTCACCTACCCCGCAGTAGCACTCCTCGAGCAGCTTGTTACGTCCTGCGGGATCGGTCTTTCCAAGCCGGACGTCGTTGCGTACGAAAAAGCGCTCAGGATTCTCAACGCCGAAGCTAACTCGACTCTTTTCATCGACGATCGGGCTGACAACGTCGAAGGGGCACGAAAGGCGGGAATGCACGCGTTGCGCTTCGAGGGCGTCGACGCTCTCCGCGTCGCGCTTGGTCTGACGACAGGCTGAGTTGCCGAAGAGCTCGGTCGGCGCGGCTTTTCCGTTGCCAGATTCGGTCGACTGGTGAGACAATCTACGCTGCATTTGTGCCCTGGTTTTTAGGAGTGCCGGGGTGGAGGGGGTAGCAACGCTTTCGGGGCTCGACACGGGCACTGCATCACAGTTTCAGACGGCTCCCGACGGCCACTGACAACCAACATACCCTAAGCAAAGAAACGAGGAAAACCGGGGTGCATCTCGCCGGTCGTGTCGACCGTTTTACGGTCTTCCTACTGCTTTTGCTGCTCACGTGCGGATTTCCGTGGCGTTTACTTGCTCACGGTTCAGATCCGGGTGCGTTCGGCCCGTATCCGTGGGAGCAAGCTGGTTACACTGGCGAGGGGTTCTTTCCGACCCCGGGTTGCGTGGTTTGCCCTGAGATAGACGTTCTTGCGACGGTTTACTACCCAAGTCCCCTCGATTCGGGGCCGTTCCCGTTACTCGTTTTTATTCACGGTGCGTCGGCGGTTCCTGATTGCTACCTTGGCTTCGGTTACCTCGGGGAACTGCTCGCTAGCCACGGTTTTATTGTCGTCTCGATCGGAGCAATGACCGGGCCTCACGACTTGCTCACGCCCGATCTCGGGATGCGTGCGCGAGCAGAGTTGATTCAACACCACCTTGAGAAGTGGCGTGAGTTCAACGAAACGGGAGGCGAACCATTTGATCAGATGTTCGTTGGTAAGGTCGACCTCTCCCGGATTGGCACGTTGGGGCATTCGCGCGGCGGAGAAGGCGTCGTTCGACATTTCTTGCTTAACCAAAACACGCCCGGGTCTGCTTTCGACGTGCGGGCCGTGTTTTCGATCGCACCGACGAATCTTAACCGTTTCGTGATTAACAGGATCAACGAAGGAGTGAACGAGTCAGTTAAGGACGTGCCGTTTGCCGTGATGCTTCCGTACTGTGACGGTGACGTGACGAATTTGGCCGGAATCCAATACTTCGACGATGCCCTCTACACTCCCGAGGTCGTTGCATCTGCCACCAGGCCGAAGCACGCGATCGTGGTCAAAGGAGCCAACCACAATTTCTACAACACGATTTGGGAGGTGACTCTCGGAGACGAGATACGGGAGAAGGATACTTACTGCAGCGGCAGCTCTCGACTCACCGCCGACGAGCAACAATTGAGTGCGGCAACGTATGCCGCGGCGTTCTTTCGTACGTACCTGCTCGATGAAGCAGGCTTCATACCGCTACTTCGGGGCGAGGTTTCGTCGACGACTCCTGAAGATACTCGCGACGTCCATGTGTCGTTTCACGCCCCGCGTCACTCGCGCCTCGACATTAACCGTATCGATCGTCGTTCGAACATGCTCCGCAATACTCTCTGCGGGGAGGTCCAGCGTGATCCTCTTCGCAATGACGACATCGAGTGTCGTGTCGAAGATCTTTTCAGCTGTGGTGAGCCGAGCGGAAAGGTATGCGGAGATGCGGACTACGTAGTCTGTGGTCATAGCGAGCTATCGCGCCATTGCAGTGACGAGTTGCCACCCAGGAAACAGCCGCACACGGCCGAATCACTCACCACCGACAAGCTGGGGCTCACACAACTCGGCATCGGGTGGGACGATCCAGCGGTCAAAATAAAAGTATACGTCAACGAGATTCCCGCTCCCGTCCGGGACTTTAGCGCCTACCACGCAATTCAGTTTCGAGCTGCGGTCGATTTTTCCGACGAAAGGAATGTTCTCGGCAAACCGCAGGACTTTGTCGTTCTCTTGCGAGATGGAAACGGCCGAATAGTCCGCGAAAAAGTGGGAGATCACTCGGAGGCGTTGTATTACCCTCCCGGAGACATCGTTTCTCGCGACCTTCCGAAACTCCTGTCGAACACGGTACGCATTCCGCTGTCGCGCTACGGCGAGCTTGACTTGACCAACGTGGTTTCAGTCGAGTTCGAATTCAGCGAGTCGACGGGCGGGTTTGTGTTCGTCTCCGATCTTGCATTGACGGGCTTCGGTCCGCCGGCGGTGGAGAGCGCGGTCTATGAGACAGGCGATGTGAATGACGACGGTGCGCTCGCCATCTCGGACTCAATTTTCCTGCTCAACCATCTGTTCACGGGCAATAATATGGCTAATTGTCAGGCGTCCGCGGACATCAACGGCGACTGGGCCGTCGACTTGAGTGACGCGATCTGTCTCCTTTACTACCTGTTCAATGGGCTTTGCGAGCCGCGCACCTTCGGCTGCGGTCGGTTTCCCGTTTTGGGGCAGGAGTGTGTTTCGAGTCTGTGCGCCTCGCGCTGAGCCTTGAGGCTTCGGTTACGTGAACACGGGCGACTTTGGAGTCGCTCGGCGCAGGTTCTCGAGATACTTTGCGAGTGGAACTTCGACCGCGCCGAATTGCGCTAAGTGATCGGTGAGGTACTGCACCTCGAGAATTTCGAAACTCCGATCATTAAGGCGTTCGACAAGTTTGGCGAGCGCGACCTTCGAGGCGTCGGTTTCGCGGTGAAACTTGGATTCTGCCATGAATGCTGCACCGACCTGTACGCCGTAGAGGCCGCCGACGAGCCCCTCCTTCCGCCACACTTCGACCGAGTGAGCGTGGCCCTCGCGATGGAGTCGTGTGTAGGCAGTTTCAATGCGGGGAGTGATCCACATCGGTCTTCCCTCTGCGCAAGAGCGCACGACGGCGGAGAAATCTTGGTTGAACGTCACGTGAAAGCGGCCGCTGTCTATCGTGCGGCGTAGGCGTCGGGAGACGTGAAAGCCGTCCAATGGGATCACCGCACGTGGGTCGGGACGATACCAATTGATCTCGTCGCTCTCCTCGTCGCCCATGGGAAAGACGCCCTCGCTGTAGGCAAGGAGGAGTACTTCCGGCGCAAGGGCGTCGAGTGCTTCCTCAGGGATTTTACGGCGCATACCAAGATGATAGCGTGCTGAGGGCTCCGGTCGAGGGAAACTCAATCGGGACGAGGACCGAGTGGTTAAGTGTCGCACGACTCACGGGCCTTCACATCCGAGCGAGTCGTCGGTGAGGTCAGACCCTGGAGGTCGCAATAGCGCGGCGGGCGTGTCCGTGTCGGAGAACAAGTATGACAAGAGTGCAATCGGATCGGAGACGTCGAGTCGTCCGTCGTCAATCACCTCTGCTGTGTCGAGGTCGGTGAGGACGCTTGAGTCGGAGAACAGGTAGCTCAGGATTGAGATTGCGTTTGTGTTGTAAGCAATTCCCGAAATTCCATCTCCCAACATGGGGTGCTGGAGCGGCACTTCAAATTGGCTGACGACCTGGAGGTCGCAATTGAGCTGGAGCGCAGCTGCGTCGCCGGCGGAAGGTGTGCCTCTCGCAGCGGGATACCGTCGCCGTTGACTCGAAAGGGCTGGAACAGGCCGGGCGTTTTGAGGATCGCGTGTTCGGCGTCGAATTGTTTGTTGGCTCCCCTTGAATTCTCAACCTCAAAGTGTGTTTACCTCACCGATGACGGAACGGCGGAAGATCGCCGCCGGTATGTGAGCGCGGTGACCGTGAGGATCACGGTGCAGACGATGTAGATCAGGTTGTTGGAAGCTCGTCCACTGATCCCTTCCCACGGCCAAGGGAATCCGAAGAAGACGAAGTTGAGCGAGAAGTAGAGCCAGGTGGCGAGGACGAGAGTCCACCGCGTAAACGTACGTCCGCTTTGACCCAGACGGCTGTGATGCGCGAAGTATAACGCTGAGCAGAGCGTGACGACCATCGGTAGGTCGATCAAGAATAACCACCCGGGGACCATGTTGATCTGGTCGGTCTCGAGGGACATCATTCGGAGCGTTTTTCCCGCGATAGGGATCGCCAGAAGCGGGAGGGAGAGCAGGTATGGCCAATAGCGCCCGCCCAGAATAGCGACAATCGGAATGAATCCCATCGTCAGCGCATGGTCCGCCAGAGCATCGAAGTGGCGTACAGACATGAAGTTCCACACGCAGAGCCCTGCTGCGTGCACAATGGCCAGCACGACCTCTTGCGCGGGAGTGAACTCAACGGGCGGGTCGGAGTCGTTGGCGTTGACATTTCGACGGTTGAGCCACAAACCAAGACCTAAGCCGAACCCAAGAACGAGTCCGAAAACGGTCTCCATAGTGTTCCACCAATTGAGTTTGTTGAGATAGCCACCGGTCAGGTCGTTGAAGCAGCCCACCACGGAGGCGCCTGCGTTGTAGACGACTGCAAAAGGCCCGGTGAACATGTCTGCGTTCCAGCGTTCGCAGGTTTGGACGAGCTGGCCTATCGTGAAACCGAATCCGCCTGAGAGGATGCCGCAGAACGCCATGTTTCGTCCTAGGCGATCCTTCTTTATCCATAGGTAGATGATGAGTCCGACGAGGGCCAACGCGAGTCCACCCCAACGTTCTGGGCGCGGGCGTAAGTCCGGTTTGTTTGGTTCCCAGTGCCAGTGATCCGAGAAGTAGAGGGTGGGGAGAACCCGATCGACGGGGTCGAATGGACGGTTGAAGAAGTAGACGCCGAGGAAGAGTAGTCCGACGAGGCCAAAGAGCAGACTGAGGAACTCGAGCGGACGGTACCTTCGCCCGCCGAGGGCCAGGCCGAGAAACGCTCCCCCGAAACCGATCCAGATCCCGCCCTTCAGGAAAAGCCCGAGCATCCCCCACCAGAACGCGTCCCAATTGCCCAGAATCTCGGAATCGAACGTCAGACCGACCGTCTGGCCGTAAGTCATGGAGCCGCCAAACGAGAACGCAGTCGCGGTGAGCGCGACCGCGCGTGCAGCTTGCAGTGATGTCGCACGCGGGCAGTAGAGGAAGACGAGGCTAAGTGCCACGAGCACTCCGGGAATCATGGCCCCGGTTTCGTGCCCGTACTGACCACGGATTCCCCAGCCGAGGCCGCCGGCCGAAGCAGCGAGGAGAAGTGTCAGCCAGAGAGGGGGTGAGACAGTGGTGTCGGCGTGTTCGTTGTTTCGAACTTCTGCGGTCACGTCGTTCATCGAGCTCCTCGGAAAAGCGGTTGGCGAACATGAGAAAACCGCTCGCAGTGCCGAACGTCAAGTGGGTTACGCCCGAATCGTGACGAGACACCGTTCGCACTCTCGAAGAACGCCCTAACGAACTCACGATGAATGGTTCAGTCGAGGGCTTCGAATTTTTTCTCGAGCGACTCGACCGCCGCCCGGACTTCGTTGCTGAGTGGCGATGACTCGCCGAGACCGTCCTGAACGATCGTGGCTATTGTCTTGTAGTACCAGAGGACTTCCGCGGCGCCTTTTGTAAAGCGATCCAGCGTCTCGATGCCGTCGCGATCGAGGTCCGTGATGAGAGAGCGAACGTTGTGAATGGCGTCGGCGGCTTTGAGCGACACTTCGTCGACGCGAGCGCCCCGAAGGCGCTCGAGCTGCTCCTCTTTTCGCTCTTCCCAGGGGGGCCTCACACCACCTTGCCTGCGAAGCTCGGTGACGGCTTTGACCAGACGGAGCACTTCTTCGCCAAACTCTGAGCGCAGATCGTCTTCCGAGTAGACGTCGCTGTCCTCAAGTACGTCATGGAGTAGTCCGGCGATGACGACGTCTTCCGGAAGTCCATGGCGTTCGAGAATGAACGCCACGTGGAACGGGTGCATGGCGTAGGGGACGTCCGTCCCTTTGCGAAACGCGCCGTGGTGGGCACGCGTCGCTGCGGCGAGTGCAAGGTCGAGGCGGTGTGAGAAACCTGCCCTTCGGTGGGAGTGTTCCACTCAGTTCTCCCGAAAAATTACCGTGAGCCCGATCGTCGGAGCGGTCAGTCTCGTTCAACCACACGGCAACAACGGACGTACGTCACCGATTCCTCAGTAACGTAGAAGGCCATGACGATCGTGCCGTCCGAGAGTTGTGTGACAGAAGGCGTGCCAAACGTGAAGAAGTGATACGACTCCATCACGTGCTCAACGACATCTCGCTTAGGCGCCAGGACCGGCGCGCTGCGCGTCCGCGCCGGCTCGACTCCCCACACCTCCAGGTGGTTTGCCTCGTCGAACGTCGCGCCGTCGTTGTCCGAGAGCACCGCGCGAATTCCGAGTGGTTCACGGCGGTGGTTCGTGACGGCGATCACCCGTCCACTCTTCAATGCGCAGACGTCTGTGACCTGCCCCCAAAATCCTGCGTCACGCGGCTCGGTCCAGGTTCGGCCTGCATCGGCGGAGAACGTCGAATGCACGTTCATGCCGCGGTCGTTTGTCATGTCATGTGTCCAGTAGACACCGAGAACGCGACCGTCCGCTAAGCCGGTTATGCGAAGATCCATATAAAACGGATCTTTTGAAACGTGCGATGCTTTGACCGCGTCCCACGAGCGTCCACCGTCGGTCGAGCGCGTCGACAGTCCGGCCCAGTGGTCTTGCGGAACGCCGAATTTTTCACCGTCGCCCGCCTCGCCGGCGAGGACGAGTGTTCCGTCGGGAAGCGTCGCCAGGTTACCGCAGAGAAGGAACCTTGGGTACGGTGAGGTATCGATCTCGGTTGGAGCGCTCCACTCGACTCCGTCTCGGGAGCGCGTGAAGTACGTTCGTCGTCCATTCTCACCGCTCGGACTTCCCGCCCAAGCCAACGCTTCGCCGTCCGAGGTGACACCGAATCCGCCCGCGAACTGTGGTACTCCTCCGAGTTCAGGGAGCGATCCGACGCGGCTCCAGCTCAATCCTCCGTCGGTCGAACGATGGACGGTCGCGACCCCATCTTTGCTCTCACGCGCCGAGCCGTGCCGGCAGAGGCAGAGAAGGGTGTTATCCGGGAGGGCGTGAATCGCCGGAAAGGAGACGTATTCGCTGCTGTGACTAGGAGACGGGTTGCGATAGATCGTCGTGTGGTCGATGACTTCCAAACGAGCCATGAAGAGGTCTCCGTCGGTTGGGGGGAAGCGGCGGTCAGTCGCTCTGTTGTGCTGACTCCAAGTTCCCTTGTAACACACGAAGGAGCACTTTGGGGAGAAGTCGCGGTGTCAGGCGTTGACGCCCGTCGCATCACGTTGGTCTTCGTGAGGCGAAAATCTACGCTTCCGGTACGCCGATGGTCACGACGATCTCGTCCGAGAAAACGCTCTCGTTTCCATGCTTGTCGTAGGCCGAGACCGCGATGAAGTAGACCCCGGGTTTGAGGTTCTTCAGCGTGAACTGCGTCGTGCGGCCGACCTCCGTCACTGTCGTGTAGTGGCGCGACTCGCGTCCTTCGTAGACGCGGTAACCTGCCAAATCTCTGGTCTCGGTGCCATCGTAGTTTTCCACCACCGGGTCCCATTGCAATGTCACCGTGGTGTTTTGGTTCGATCCGTCGTTCTTGTCCTCCTCCTCTTCCTCCTCTTCCTCCTCTTCCTCCTCTTCCTCTTTCTCCTTCACGTACGGGGAGAGCACTCCGTTGCCACCCAGCGAGGCGGGCGTCGTGAGCTTCACCGGAACGGCAAAGATCTTCAGGGTGCCCTCGAAGCGACTGCCAACGAGTTTGCCCTTGAACTCCGCCTTCTTCTTGCCGGAGGAAAACTTGAGAGTCAGTGTCTTGTGGGTCATTTTGCCCACGATAGCGCCCGCGAATGGGGCAACGAGGCCCGTGTTCAGAATGCCGGTCCCGACGATTTTTCCTGGCTTCTTTTCGAGAACAGCGATGGTGAGCGTTCCGCCGCCGCGATTCGCGACGCTTTGAAGTTGCTCGTCGCCCAGGATCTCGACCGCACGACCGTCGATGTGTCCCTGAGCGGTTGCCAGTCCAGCTCCCACTCGACCCGTCACCTTCAGTTTGACGCGCCGGCTCGTGCTACGCGCGTTCCTAACGAGGAGCTTCGCGTTCCATTCCGACTTCGTTTGTTTGAGGCGACCCGTCAGGACGACCGGTACACCGTCGACCGTGCCGGTCCCGCCAAGTTTTCCGCGCTGGTCAAATTCGGCGCGCAATTCGGTGTCAACCGTCGCCGAGGTGCCGACGATCGCCAGGCGCGGGCTAAAGGTTGCGAGCTTCGGAACGTCAACGCCGAAGTCGAGCACGTATTCGTCCGCATGTCCTCGTCGTGGACTCGCCAGAGTGGCGAGAAGCGCAATAGATGCCAGAGCGAACAGAATTCGTAAACCTTCTCCAGCCCATCGCGAAAACACTCGAGAACCCATTTCTTCCATCTCCCTTCCCGACACTTCTTTCCCGGAAGGATTCTCTTTATCGCGATTTCTAAGACTCACGCGATGGCGTGTTTGTCTCGTGCAGCGTTATTGCCTAGGGCGAAACAGGAGCGCGACGCATTGCTCGCCTGCGGCACATGCAGCAGCCGGAGGGCCACGGCTTACCGCCACAACCGTTGTGAAGCGTGATTGGAAAAGATCATCCTCCGTACGGTGGAGCGCCCGACGCAAGTGGCATACCAAACGCTTTCGAAGTCGATATAACACTTGCCGATAACTATGTTTGGGAGGGGGGGGCATCGAGTTTGCACTCAACGATGCCCGCACGATGCCCGCATGTTTGGAGAAGAAGTGTTGGGATTCGCGACCCTCGGGGTGGGATCGACTCGGTTTCAAGTGTCCTGCCCCGGTCCTGCCTCGTGCTAATTTAGACCCTTTGGCCTTGTTGGAGGGTTTTGCGGCATGAGTGTTGGGAATGCCGACAATCGTGGGCGGATGAGCGACTCACGCGTCTGTTGAGGAGAAGATGAAGGCTTCCATCGCCTTTCGATCCAACAAAGCTCCGAGCGTTCGACTCTCCCAAGATGGTGTCGTGGGAATCGCTCCTACCCTTGACGCCGCCTCCGGGTTTGTGCTCTCCGTCCTGCCAGGATGCGGTCACTTTTTTGTCAGGGGCTCATCTACGGGCTCGTCTGACCGTTGGTGTTTTTGGTCGTACTGCTTCCCGCGGTGATCTTCGGCTACATCGGGTGGGGGGTTCAGTTCGAGTGCGCTTTTTTCGAACTCGCTGGAGCCCCTCACTTCGCAGAACGACACGGTTTCGGTTCTGCTCTGTGCGTTTGTCCGCCCCGTCCACGGGGATACGGCACTCTTAAGTGCGGGAGCACAATTCCGGGACAATCGTTTCCGGCCTTCCGGCGTCGCTTAGGGTGCTGGAGATCTCGGGCTGCCTGGCGCTGGGCGGCTTGCGCGCGTGATCGCGGTCCCTGGGGGACTCTGTGTCGCTCGGTTCGGATGCCCTCCGGGTGAACGGGGTCGTCCTTGATTTCTTCCGTAACGATCAGCGGCGTGAACCGAAAGTCGCCGAAAGATGCGTGTGTCGTGCGAAGCTCCTCGGCTCGATGCTCGGCTTGCCCGCGGACCTCTCGGACACACGCTCGGACGGGTTGCGCCTCAGTGCGGTGCAGTGGGAAATACAACTGCCCACAGCCACCTTCTTGGGGCTTCCCGACGTGTCCTCGGATCCGAACGAAGCGGCCGCGGGGTGGCTTGTAGATCGCTCACAGATTGCCGGGCGTGTGTTGCCTTGGAGTCTCTCCAGCCGATAAGTCGCAGAGTCCGTTCGAACGCTTGACAGCGTCGTCGACCGAAAAACGTGGCCAGTTGGACGATTGCGGGAGCGTTCTGTACTCTTCGTTATGAAGCGGGGGGTCAAACGAGGAGGAAGACTGTTGGAAAAGAGACCAGCGAAAGATCGTAAGCCGAAATCGCAAGGTTCCAGTGTTGGGGATCATCACGCAGTGCGTTTTCTGCTCGACTCACTCAACGCGACGATCTACGGCAGCGGTGATGACTATCACGAGGCGATTG
>MDTE01008818.1_pt1 | contig 10107 bp, 6 predicted proteins | sample 811231 | NCBI WGS metagenome assembly MDTE01 (sample SAMN05326651, study PRJNA326480) | marine metagenome | isolation source: seawater | place: Indian Ocean: Red Sea | collected 2010 | reverse complement strand
GAACCGTGGGCGTTCGCCCGAACTCGCCGCCCCAGAGCACGAGGGTGTCCTCGAGCAGGCCCCGGTGCTTGAGGTCCTTGATGAGCCCCGTGATCGGTTGGTCGATTTGCTTCACATTGATGGAATGGCCCTCCTCAATATGGGAATGCTGATCCCATTGCTCGTTATTGAAGGGAAGCGAATGGGCATGGCTCACCTGAATGAACCGCACGCCGCGTTCGGCCAAGCGACGGGCGAGCAGGCAGAGCGTGCCAAAATTGTTGGTTTCCTTTTGATCGATTCCGTAAAGCCGCTTGGTCCCCTCGGATTCGCCGCGAAGATCGGTGACCTCAGGTGCCTCGGTCTGCATGCGGTAAGCCAGCTCATAGGATTGAATTCGGGATTCGAGAATCGGATCGATCTGGGCATCTTTCTCGTGGAGGCGGCGTAAAAGCTCGATTTGGAGACGCTGCTGCTCCGGGGATCGGTTGGTATTCTCCATGTAGTGAAAGCGGGCGTCTTTGGCAAGGGTGTTGGGGTATCCGGGCGTGCCCAGTGCCACGCCTTGATGAATGGCGGGCAAGAAGGAGGACCCGAAATTGTTGACGCCCCCGTGAAGCGAGGTGGGACAAATCGTGATGAAACTCGGAAGATTCTGGTTCTCGGTTCCCAAGCCATAGCTGATCCATGAGCCCAGGCTGGGGCGAAGCAGGGCCTCGTCACCCGTGTGCATCTTCATACAGGCCCCTCCATGCGCCACATTGGTTTCGCAGACTGAGTGAACCATGCAGAGGTCGTCGGCGACCTGGGGCAGATGCTGCCAGAGCTCTGACATCCAAAGCCCGCTGGACCCCGTCCGGCGAAAGCCCCAAGGCGAACCCATGAGGTTTCCACGGGCGGCGAACTGGACCGATCGTTCCTCAAAGGGAAGTGCCTGGCCGGAATCCCGTTGAAGCCGCGGTTTGTAGTCAAAGAGATCCACGTGGGAGGGCCCGCCGTGCATGAAGAGGAAAATAATTCGCTTTGCCCGTGGTCGGTGGTGGCTGGCCCTAGGTGAGAGGGGCGAGGTTTGAGCCTTTCCCTGATGGAGCATGGCCTGAAACGCCAGCCCTCCGAAGCCAATGCAGATTCGGTTGAGAAGCGACCGGCGTGAGAGGGGAGGGAAATGCATGATTCGTCAGCAGCGGGTTACCAAACGTAGGCGAATTCATTGGACATCAGCAAGGTTTGGCAAAAGGCAACCAGGGCTGACTGGGTGTTGTCCGATGGCGAACCATCACGAATCGATTCGGAGTAGCGCGCAATGAAGTTCAGTCCCTCTTCGAGTTCGGCTCCGTCGGGGTGGCGGCCAAGGAGACGACGATAAAGTTGGTGGAGTGTCGACTTCACGGAATCGGTTTTGAGGTCCTTGTGGATTCTCGTGACCATTTGTTCGGCCTCCCGTTGGACAAAGTCGTGATTCATCATCAGAAGGGCTTGCGTGGGAACCGTGGTGGTGGGGCGGTTGCCCACCGGGCTGTTCGCATTGGGGAAATCCAGCAGGGTGAGAAAGTCGTAGACATGGGAGCGGACGACCGGTAGGTAAACCGTTCGGCGGGCCGAGGCTTCGTAGATTTTCCGATTGCGAATGAGGTCCTCGGGAGAGGGGTCCTGGCTTTTCACATTCATCGCCCCTCCCTCCATTTCTAGGTTAAGCCGACCAGAGAGTGCCAAGAGACTGTCTCGAAACGGCTCGGCCTCGAGCCGGCGTAACTCCCGCTTCCAGTACAGTCGGTTGCCGGGATCAAGGTGCTCAGCCTGGGGATGAGCGTCACGGGTGGACAAGCCATAAGTCCTGGAGAGCAGGAGGATGCGGTGAAGATGCTTGATCGACCACCCGGATTCCACGAACTCTCTTGCCAGGAAATCAAGGAGGAGGGGGTGGCTCGGTCGCTCCCCCCGTATTCCGAAATCTTCCGTCGTCCCCACAATCCCTCTTCCAAAATGCCACCGCCAGAGTCGGTTGACGAACACCCTTGCGGTCAGGGGGTGGTTTGAGTCTGTCAGCCATTGGGCTAATTCGAGGCGACCGCTTTGATCCGGCGCGACGGGGTGGTCGTGGCGGGTGCCGATCCGAGAGAGAAATCCGCGGGGCACTTCCGCGCCGAGCTGATTGTGGTCGCCTCGAAGGTGAACCGAGGTATTCTGAATCTTGCCTTCATGGACGCCCATCGCGAGGGGGGGGGAGGGCGCTTTTTCCTTGAGGGTGGATTCTTTGGCCCTGAGTTCACGGAGTTGGTCTACCAGGTTGTCACGGACGAGGTCCTTCGTCAGGGGGATGAGTCGAAATTGATCGAGATGAACCATGTTGGGTTTCGATTCAAAGCGCAGGGTGTTACTACCGCTTCTCAGTTGGATGGTCGCGACGAGATGCCACGACTGCTGGTCGGGAAACCAGCCTCCCGTGGTCTGCGAAAAGGCCGGGGTCGCGATGGGGGTTCCGTTGAGCAGGATTCGGCCGGGGCGAGCGGTTTTCGCGGCGTAGCGAATCTCCAGCGCCACGGGTGCCTCGCGGGGATTTGAGAAGTCGTATTCGGCAAAGTTGTCCTGCCCGCCGGGATCGGAAATGATACCAATCCCTTTGCCGTAATGCGTGGAATCGACCGTCACGTTACCCCGCGTAAAGTCCTCCGCTTCAAACGTTCGGGTTTGCCGGGATTCAACGATTTGTTGCCAATTACGTTCCGAGACTTGGAGTCGAGCCTCGACAGTGGCGAGTTGGCGGCGAAAGGTTCGTTCCTGGGCGAGAAAGGTCGGGGTCTTCAGAGGGGTCTCCTCGATCGCGGTGCTGTGGAGAATCCCGGCGAAGGCGTAGTAATCTTCGGTGGGGACGGGATCGAATTTGTGATCGTGGCAGCGGGCGCAAGCAACGGTGGTTGCCAGAAAGGCTTTGCTGATCGTATCGATCTGCTCGTCGACCGTGTCCGCCTGTTTCTTGACGGGGTCTTGTTCGGCCAGGATTTTGGTGCCGACGGCCAAGAAACCCGTTGCCTTCAAATCGGCGAGGCTTTGCCGGGAATCGGCGCGGGTCGGCAAAAGGTCGCCCGCGAGCTGTTGGGCAATCATCTGATCGAAAGGAGTGCCGGCGTTGAACGCGTCGATGACGTAATTGCGGTAACGATAGGCATTGGGGTAGGCGTGGTTTTCGTCGCCACCGTTGGAATCTCCGTAGCGGGCGACATCCAACCAGTGGCGCCCCCACCGCTCGCCATAGCGAGGCGAGGCGAGGAGGCGATTGACGACTCGTTCGCGTGCCGAGGGCGAGGGGTCGTTTTCGAACCGCTCCAGCGCCTCGGGGGTCGGCGGCAACCCGAGAAGGTCGAAGGAGACCCGCCGGAGCCAGTCGCGTCGGTTGGCATCCCGGGCTGGTTGGATGCCCTTTTCCTCGAGGCGTGCCAGGATGAAGTGGTCGACCGCCTGTCGAGGCCAGGTGGTTTCTTCGACGGTGGGAAGCGGTGGCCGGATGACAGGGCGGTAGGACCAGTGTTGCTGGTAGGGCGCTCCGTTTTGAATCCATCGGGAGAGGAGGATGCGTTCCTCATCGTTCAATGGAGGGTGGTCCTCCGGGGGCATTCGGTCGTCCGGATCATCGGAGTTGATTCGATGCCAGACCGCGCTTTGATCCAGTTGGCCGGGGACAATCGGAAGGACGCCGGATCGGGTTTCCCGTTTGGCTGAGCGTTCATCGTCGAGTCGAAACCCTCCCTGACGCGCCTCCGGATCGGGGCCATGACAGGCGAGGCAATGTCGTGAGAAGATCGGGCTGATATCTCGACTAAAGTCGACCTCTTTCCCGGTAATCACTCCCTCATGAATGGCATCTGCCGGGGGTTCCTCTGAACCAATCGTCTCCACACAGTCTCCGAATCCGGTGGCGAAACCGAGGAGGGAAATCAGGAGGAAGACGGTCTGATTCGGCTTGAACATATGAGATTTGCCTGAGCGCTTCTCGGGAGGGATGGTTCACCGGTCAAGTTCACCGTTCAAGAATAGCGATGAGGTTCCGGCAGGGTTTGAGTGAGTGGCAGGCCGATACAAACCCCTTCCTCCGCTGCTTGGGTGCCGGCCTCGAGGATTTCTTGCGTGTCCCGCCCGATTCGATCTTGGCAGAGGGGCGTAAAGGCTTCGCCTGATTGAAGGCAATGAACAAAATGGGCGGCAGAATTGGATTGCTCTGGGGCCAATGGAGGCACCTCCACCTCGACACCGTCGGGGGCGTCTGCTGTCGCCTTGAGGAGTTTTCCACCGTCGCGAGGCTCGATCATGAGCGTTCCCTCGGAGCCGTAGATGAGGGTGGTGTAGGCGGTCATCTTGTCGATCTGGGTCCAGGAGGCCTCCGCGGTGGCCATGCCGTCATGGTAGGTGAGCGCGAGGAGGGCGTTGTCCTCGACGGTAATGGATTCCTTGCAAAATCGGCCTTTCATGGCGGTGACTTTCGAGGGCATGCCCATGATGGTCCGCGCCAGAAGTGCTCCATAACAGCAGTAGTCCATCAAGGCGCCGCCTCCGTTTTCAAGGGGGTCGAAAAGCCATGAACAGAAGTAGTCGCTGCAACCCAGTTCTTTTGGTCCGGCGTGAGCAGCCCGATACTTGACCTGCCAGATTCGTCCAATGCTGCCCGTTTGGGCGAGGGTAATGGCATGTTGGAGTTGAGGCCACCACGCAAGAGGCCAATTGATCATCAGGCGGGAGCCGGATTGGCGGGCTGCGGCCAGCATGTCGTCGGCTTCCTCAAGCGTTGACGCTATCGGCTTCTCGATGAGCACGTGGAGTCCGTTACTCAGGGCGATTTCAGCGATCTGGGCTCCCATTGAGTTGGATTCGTAGACGTAAATGGCATCGAGATCTTCGTTGGAGATGAGGTCATCGGGGTTTTCGTAGGCGTTGTGGCACTCGTATTCCTTTTGGAAGCGGGCAAGCAACTCCTCATTCGAATCGGCGACGGCGACGATCTCGGCGTCCTTGTGCCCTTGGAGGAAGGGGAGATTGTCCCAGATGTGATCGTGGACGAGGCCGATGATTCCGATGCGCAGTGGGTTCGACATAATCCTAAGCGACCTATTGTTGCACCCAAATGGGCGTGAGCCAAGCCCATTGCCCGTTTCGTTGGGAAATGTTGAGCTGATATCGATCCATTTCCGTGGCGGGTTGATCGGTCAACTCGGTTTCAAACCGGCAGGCCCCCTCGGATGCCAGCGGGCCGATCCGGATGGCTTCCGATAACCACCCGCGGAGAAAATGAGACCGAGCTCCGGAAACGAGCTCACGGAGGGGGTAATGGAAGGGGTGGCCGTTGACCTCAAGCCGAAGGCGTGTGTCAAGGTTGCCCTGGAGCAACAGCGAGATTCCTTGGGTGGTTTCATGGCGCATGCTCAGATTGCCATGAGTTATCGATTTGAGCGAGAGACCCGCGTCGTCTGACTGGAAAATCTCATGAGGAAGGAGGCAGGCGTCGGCGGATGAGCCGACTTCGTCCGACTGGGGCGAGACGATGGCTTGGCCGGAAAACAAGGGGTCCACCGATCGAATCTCGCCTTCTTCAAGGGCGAGCGAAATGGCCCAGTCAACGGGAGTCTCCTTGGGCCCCCACCCCCAGGTGAGGCGGAGGCGATAGAGACCGCTGGGGTTGAGGGGTGGCGGCAATGGCGTCCAGCTTCGAAACGGGCGTCCGTTCTTTCTCAGCTCGATGGTGTGAAGGGTGTCGAGACCGAGGGCACGGATCCGAATTCTTCGATCGCCCTGACACGGGATTTGGCTTCCGATGGGGGCGTCATTGATCTCGAACCGGACCTCAATTCGATCCCCGGTGAGCGCATAGACCCTCCTCGCCAGGAAGGCGTCCCAAAGGGCCTCTCGAGTGAGGGAGGATGCCAAAACGGCCATCCGTCCATCGCCATGGCTTCCGGGATAGGCGGCGTGATGGTCCGTGCCGCCGACGATTCCAAAGCGGAACCCGCGCGCCCATCCGGCCTCGGCCGTGCTGGCGGAATCCCGTGGGCCCATGTCATGAAGCATCGGGTAGGGAGCGTCGTCGCTGAGGGAGCAACCGTGGAGGGAGAACACCTCGACGAACGGGGACTGGCCTTCCCGGTAGGCATCCCAATTGATTCCCCGGTAGCCGGCTCGGTAGCCGATATGGTGAGGAATCGCCAGTTGACGGGAAGCCAGTTGGCGGAGGGTGGCCACATCCGGGGCGTCGAGAAGAGGGAGATCGGCTGAGCGGGCGTAGACGTTGTGATCGCCGAATTCGAGGGAATGCCACTCGTAGCTGGGAAAGGCAATGAACTCGTGATTGCGGGTTGCCGCCTCCGATTTCTCAAGGAGGATCGGCCAATTCTTGGCCAGTCTCGAAAATCCCTCGTGATGGTAATCGATGATGTCGCCGTATCGGTCCCGATCGGTGGGCATATCCGGCCAGAACGCGTGGCCGGTGATTGAGCAGAAGTCGAGTTGTTGCCGAGCCCGGGCAAGGGCCTGATCCATCGTTCCATGGCCGTAACTGATCGAGCAATGGCTGTGAAGGTCGCCCCAGAAGATCTTGAAAGACATCGTTTTGGATGGATGAAAACGGGTCGCTATTCTGTCGGGGTGGCGGCATGCTCAGCCCGCGTCTCGTCGCGGAAGAGGAGGGCGAAAAGGAGGCTTGCGACCAGCGCGATTGCCCCGGCCGTGTTCCAGAACCTCGCGTAATCCAAGCCCCCCTCCAGTGAGCTGAACTGGCGTGAGAGAATGCCGTTGAGTTGGCCGGCGATCAAGGGGCCGAGGCCAAACATGACGAGCATGAAAACGGTTTGAACCGAATGCCGGACATCACGGGGAGCGATCTGGTCAATGTAGATGAAACTGGCCGCAAAGAATCCGGCGAAGCAAAAGCCGTGAAGGGCTTGGGCCCCAATGAGGACCGACAAGGGCGCATTGGCCGACCCAAAAAGAAAGTAACGGAGGGCATAGCAGCTGGCGCCCAGGCTCATGACGGTCCGGAATCCGAGCCGTTTGAGCCCGAGACCGAGGCATGCAATGATGGCGATTTCGGCGAATTGCCCAATCGACATCACCGGCATGATGAGCGCATCGGACAGTCCTCGGGCCGCCGGAAACTTGCTGGTCTGCATAAAATAGAAGAAGTGGGTGATGCTGATCGGGAGAGCGACGCCGAGCAAGACGGCGAAGGAGCGTTTTCGAACGAGACCGAAGGCTCTGGCAAAGGCCCATTTCTGCGTTGCTTCGCGCTTCGGGGGCGTGTGGGGAAGGCAGGTCCAGCAATAGAGGCCGTAGGCGATCGAGAGTACGCCGGACACCTTGAAGGAGTCGATCATTCGACCCGGCGCCAGGGGGACCGTTTCCCCTTGGAAGAACGGGGGGAGCCACTGGAACTGAAGGTTGCTCTGAAGCCAGAACATGGGGAAGGTCCAGGAGACCACGATCCAGGCGATGGTGCCCCAGACCCTGACGGCGGGGAACTGTTGCTTGGGATCGTTCAGGTGGGTCATGGCGAGGGAATTGCAGAGGGCGAGGGTCGGCATGTAGAAAAGCGCGTAGAGCATGGAGAGGATCAGCCAGGCGCTGAATGAGGTCTGATAGGCGGTGACAAACTTCAGCCCTCCGCTCACCAGAATCAGCGTCCCCAAGAATTTCTCGGTTGAGAAGAATCGGTCCGCGATTTGTCCGGCAATGAAGGGAGACGCGATCGCGCCCACGGCCCCAGCCACGGCAATGATGTAACCGATCTGTCCGTCGCTAAAGCCGAGACCGCCGTCGCTGATTGGGGCGGAGAGGAAGCGGGCCGCGAGGGGAAGCCATAGCCCATAGACCGCGAACTGGAGGAACATCATCAACTGCAGGAGTCGAATGGGGCTGGCCGATGGGGATGGCATGAGTTTGGGCTAATGTCGGGGATCGGCCTGGGCGTGGTTGCCGTCGATGATGGTTTGAGGACGAATTCGCATTCCCTGACGACTCGACTCGAGCACGGCAAAGGCGCAGGCTAAATCCGCGAGGCCCTCCCGCCCACTCGATTCGGGTTGTCGGCCGGCTTGGATGGCATTGAGCCAGTCGAGCTGGAGTAGGGCAAACCCATCCTCGATCTGGGCGGGGAATTCGGCGGCTTGACGATCGGGCGGGCACGTCTTCCGGTAAAGGTCCGCCAGGGGTTGCGCGTTGCCATTGGCGTCGATCCGTTGATCGCCGTCGATTCGACCCTCACTGCCAAGAATCTGAGGTCCTTGACCGAGCAACATTCCGGGGGGCGCACCGGCCCAACTCGCTGAGAAGGTGCCGATGACATCCTGGTCGGTCTTGAAGCAGGCCGAGAAGGTGTCATCCGCGTCACAATCGATCGGAGTCGCCGTCCGATCGCATGAAGGGGGCATGAAGCGTCGGGGTTCCAGGCACTGGGTTTGACCCGTCACCGACTCGATTTCGCCGCCGATGTGGCGGGCCCAGTGGAAGAGGTGCGGTCCGATATCGAGAGTGATGCCGCCACCGGTGGCCCGGCGGTGCCGCCACGGCGTATGGGCAACCACCTGGCGCGGGGCCCACCAATTTCCCACGTTGAAAAAGAGCAGCTGTTGAAGGGTGCCTAGGATGCCGCTGTCGACCGCCCACTTCGCGTGTCGGGTCGGCGGTCGGAAACGCCAGTTTTCGCAGACGCCGAAGGGGAGATTCTTTGATTCAAAGCGCCTGACCATCTCGTTTCCCTGGGCCGGAGTCATGGCGAGCGGCTTTTGGGTGAGGAGCGGTTTGCCGGCTCGTTCGCAGGCAAGAGCGATCGGATGATGAAGGTGGTGAGCGGTCAGATCATTCACCGCATCGACCGCTGGGCTCTGGATGAGCTCCGTGTAGTCGTCAAACACCTCGACGGGACACTCCGGTTGGAAGTCTTCGAGGTATTGATCCCCCACAGCCAGTGGATCGCCAGCACGATCGCTGACCGGCTTGCGTTGAGGATAGTGCGCATCGCGTCGAATGTAGCCACGGGCATCGGCGGAGTTTCGAGCGCACAGGGCACTGATTCGAAATTCGCAAGCCCCTCGCTCGTGAAGCAGTCGATACCCTCGAAGGTGGGCAGCGAGGATTCGGCCGCACCCGATGATTCCAATCCGTATCAACCTCGAGTTCCTCTTACTACTCCGCCGCGAGTTCCTGAAAGACTTTCTTCAACTGATCCTCGAAGTAAGGTCCGATATACTTGTTGAGGCCCTCTTGTTCGCGAAGGCGAGCCTTGATGGTCGGGTTGGCGGCGATGACGTCGGCTTCGTCTTTACCTTGGCGTTGCAGGGCTCCGACCTCACGGCGAAGGCCCACGAAGTAGCTCTGTTGTTGGGTCAGCAACTCCGGCCCTGCGATCGGTCCGTGTCCGGGACAAATCAGCTTCGGATTCAACCTTTTGGCACGTTCCAGGGTTTCAATCCATTCCCCTGTATGCCCGTCGCCGACATAGTTGTAGGGCCCGTTGACACAGGCGTCCCCGGTAAACAAGATTTGCTGCTTGGGGAGCCATGCGAATCCGTCCCCGTGCGTGTGGGAGGTGCCAAAGTGAAGAAGTTCCACTCGTTGTTCGCCATCATCAAAAATGAGTTTGTCCTCAAAAAGAAGGGAAGGGGGAAGCAGTTTGCTGGCGGCGACCGCAGGCCGATTGTTGGCGGCTTCCTCCCATCGGCCGGGTGGCCCGCCGAAATAGCCGGTCTCGTATCGTTTCATCTCCTCGATGACGCCGACGTGGGCCACGGCGATGGCCCCCGCCTCAAACCAGATCTGGTTGCCATAGGCATGATCGCCGTGGTGATGAGTATCAAAAGTGAACCGGAGCGGTTTGTCCGTGGTGGCCTTGATCTTGGGGAGCACGTATTGAGCCCCTGAGGGAAAGTTCCCATCAATGACGACCACGTAGTCTTTGAACTCGATCCAACCGTTGTTCGAATGACCTCGTCTTCCGAGATCGCCCTCGTGAAAATAGATGCCCGGTGCGACCGTCTCAACCTGGTTGACTTCCGCTCGACCAAGCAGCGGCGAAAGCACGAGTGAAAGGCACACGAGGGGGGTGGAATGAGAAGCAGGCATGGCCTATTCTTGGCATGCCCATTTCTGGGG
>MDTE01129947.1_pt1 | contig 10108 bp, 9 predicted proteins | sample 811231 | NCBI WGS metagenome assembly MDTE01 (sample SAMN05326651, study PRJNA326480) | marine metagenome | isolation source: seawater | place: Indian Ocean: Red Sea | collected 2010 | reverse complement strand
AGACGCGGCTTGAATAATTTTATTTGATATTTTTGAGTTTTTCTTAATTTCATCAGAAATTAGAAATGCAAGCTCTAATGCTTGATCTGCGTTAAGTCTAGGATCACAATGTGTTCTATACCTATTTGATAAGTCTTTTTCTGATATTTTTTGGGCACCACCTGTACACTCAGTGACATCTTGACCAGTCATCTCTATGTGCAAACCTCCTGCATAAGTGCCTTCTGCTTGATGTACTGAAAAAAAATTTTTTACTTCCTTTAAAACACTATCAAATGTTCTCGTTTTAAAACCTGTTGCCGCTTTTATTGTGTTGCCGTGCATAGGATCACAAGACCATATAACATTTAAACCCTCTTTCTTAATTGACTTAATAAGTTTTGGAAGAAATTTTTCGACGTTATCAGAGCCAAACCTAGAAATTAAAGTCATTCTACCTGGTTCATTATCTGGATTAAGAATATTACAAAGCTTTATAAGTTCCTCAGGTTTTAAAGATGGACCACATTTCAACCCTAGTGGATTTTTAATACCTCTACAAAATTCTACGTGTGCGCCGTCAGGTTGTCTTGTTCTGTCTCCAATCCAAACTAAATGAGCAGACGTGTCATGATACTCACCTGTTGTTGAGTCAATTCTTGTCATAGCTTCCTCAAATGGTAGTAAAAGAGCTTCGTGAGAAGTATAAAAATTGACTGTTCTTAATCTTCTATTATTATCAGAATTGATACCACATGCTTCCATAAAAGCCAGAGCGTTACTAATTTTATCTTCTATTTCTTTATACTTACCTTTAGTTTTATCTTTGATAAAACCCAAATTCCATAAATGTACTTGTCTCAAATCAGCAAAACCTCCTTGTGAAAAAGCTCTTAACAAATTCAAAGTTGATGCAGATTGGGAATATGCTCTGAACAATCTTTTTGCATCTGGTATTCTAGCCTTTTCTGTAAACTCCATTCCATTAATATTATCACCTAAATAACTAGGTAATTCTTTTCCATCTTTTTTTTCAGTTGGAGAGCTTCTTGGTTTTGAGAATTGACCGGCGATTCTTCCAACTTTAACAACTGGAACTGATGCCGATGCAGTCAGAACTAGAGACATTTGTAAAATTACTTTGAAAGTATCTCTAATATTATCAGGGTGAAATTCAGCAAAACTCTCTGCGCAATCTCCTCCCTGAAGTAAAAAAGCTTTTCCCTCAACCACTTTTGCCAAAGCTTTTTTTAAAGATCTAGACTCTCCTGCAAAAACCAAAGGAGGATACTTGCTTACTTTGCTTAAAACCAAATCAAGTTCTTTCTGATCTTGATATTGAGGCAAATGCTTAGCAGTAAATTTTTTCCAACTATTTAATTCCCATTTTTTCATTTTTCAACCTGTTGTATATGTAAAATATACAGTATTATAAAGAAAAATAAAATGAAAAAAATTATTTTAATCAATTTTACATTAATAATTTCATTTTTCTTAATATTTGAAATTTTCTTGAGAGTTTTTAACTTAAGTAGTTTGCGAGGAATGTCTGAACATTATTTTTTCAATAACAAAAATATTGAAGGTAAAGCATTTGGAATAAAATTTTTTACAGACAAATATGGTTTTAGAGTTCCTCATAAAAATTATGAATATAATTCAAAAAATAAAAATATAATACTAATAGGTGATAGCTTTGTTTTTGGTCCGGGTGTAAAGGAGATAAACACTTTTGCGGGAAAGTTAAGAAAGTTTAAAATAACTCATAATGTCTTTAACTCTTCGAGACCAGGAAATAATTTAAGTGATTACTTTAATGATGTAAAATTTTTTACAGAAAACTTTAAGGGGAACCAATTTTACATTTTTTTAAACTTTGATGATATAAAGTTTTATAAAAATCAAAATTTTAAATCTAAAGTTTCAAATACAAAATTCCAAAGTATGCGAGATATTGAATTGTTGAGAAAAATTAATATTTTCTTTAGATCTAAGCTTTATTCTTATATATGGTTGGTGAGCGTAACTACTAATCCTATAAAAAGATATTACGATGCATCTGAATATCTATACAAAGAAAAATTTTTAATAAAAAAATTTAGTAATGACATGTTAAAAATTACCAATTATCTAGCTAATAAAAACGTAAAAGTAGTTTTTTTAATAACTCCATACAACTATCAAATGAAAAAAAATTGCAATCAAACGAATTTAACTCCTCAAAAAAAGTTAGCAGAAATATTTAAGAAGAATAAAGTAAATTTTTATGATTTTACTAAATCGTTTTGTTCTGAAAATGCGGATTTGTTTATTAAATTCGACCCAACTCATTTATCAAAAAATGGTCATGAGATTATTTATAATTATCTTAAAAAAATAATTTAAGAATTGTATTGAAAAATCATTGGATTTATTTTTCCGATTACGGCTAAAATAATAATAATCAATATTATAATTAACAAAGCTGGTAACCAACTTTTTTGTTTTATTAAAATACTTTTAATTAATTTCATAACTCGGTCTTCGTTTTAATATTGGTAACTCAAAATATTTGTACACCATTGACGATAACAAAAATAAACATATTAAATAAGAAAAAATATTATTTATATAAATAGAATTTATTAATAGGAATAAGTGCATAACAATTAAATGAAACAGATAAACTGAATACGTTTGTGATGCAACAATGTTGCATAATTTTATTATAAAAGGGTTTTTTAAAAATGAATTTAAATTTATAAAGAATAATAATATAAATACAGAGAATATTTCAGATATAAAGATAAAAATTAAAGTTTGTAAATTATCGCTAAATGAAATTAGATTTAAGTTAAATATTATAAATCCAGATACGATAAAAATTAAAAAAATAGAATTTTTATACATTAGAAATTTATCATGATGTAATGCTACAAGAAATCCAAGCGCAATAGCATCTAGCCGCAATATACTACCAGTTCTTAAAAAGTTTGGACTAAAATTTTCAAAAGACACAACCTTTATAATTATTAAAAATATTATAAAAAATACCGTAATTTTACTTAAATCAAACTTACTTAAAGATATTAGATATAGAGGAAAAATTAAGTAAAATATTTCTTCAATTGATAATGACCATGCTACCATAAAATAGTCTTTTTGAACAAACTCAGGTATAATTTTTTGTATAAAAAAAACATATTTTATAAAATCAAAATTATAAGAATTTGTAATAACTGTAAAAAATGCTAAAGCAACTAAATATAGTGGTATAGTCCTAAACCATCTTCTTAAATAAAAAATTCTTAAATTTTTTTTATCATTATAAACTTTGCTTAATTGTTTAAATAAAACAAAACCGCTTAAAATAAAGAATATTTCAACAAATATATAAGAATAATATTCAAAGTAAATTTTGTTTTTTACAAAATAAAGGTAATGTGTAATAGCTACTCCATAACCAGCGATACCTCTTAAAAGGTCTAGACTATTTATTTTATCATTAAAATTATTCAACAGTTACAGATTTAGCAAGATTTCTAGGTTTATCAATATCACAATTTTTTAATAATGCTACGTGATAAGCTAATAACTGAAGCGGTATAGTGGTTAAAAAGGGATTTAACAAACTTTCAATATGCGGTAACTCTAGTTTAAACCTTATATTCTCATTAATAACATCATTTTGCTTATCTGTGATAAGTAAAACTTTGCCTCCTCTGGCTATTACCTCCTGCATGTTAGAAATAGTTTTTTCAAAATATTTGTCTTTTGGCGCAATAACTATTACTGGAAGACCATCTTCTATAAGAGCTAAAGGTCCATGCTTCATCTCTCCAGCTGGATACCCCTCTGCGTGCAAGTATGATAATTCTTTTAATTTTAAGGCTCCCTCCAGTGCAATCGGAAAAGAGGATCCTCTACCTAAAAACATTGATCCTTTTGCATCAATAAAATCTTTAGCGAAAATTTGAATTTTATCCTCAGATTCTAAGCTCTTTTTTAAAAGATCTGGTAATTTTTTAAGATTATTGATTTTTTCTAAAAAGTTTTTTCTATTAATGTTTTTCCTTATCTCAGCTATTTTTAGTATTAAAATATACATAACTAACAATTGACCAGTAAAAGCTTTTGTCGATGCAACACCAATCTCTGGACCAGCATGAATAGGTAATACCCAATCTGAAGATCTTGCTATTGTGCTTTCGATAACATTGATTATAGAACATGTTTTTACATTATTTTTTTTACAAAGTTCAAGTGCCGCTGCTGTATCAGCAGTTTCACCAGATTGAGATATAAATACATAAAGATTTTTTTTATTAAATTTTACATTTCGATATCTAAATTCTGAGGCTATATCTGCATCAACGTTTAAATCAGTTAATTCTTCCAACCAATATTTCGCTACAAGACAAGAATGATAGGCTGTTCCACATCCTATGAGGATTATTTTGTTTAATTTTTTAGGGTTTAATGGAAAATCAATAATATTAATATCGTTTCTAATTTTGTCAATGTATTCATTAATACAATTTGATGAAGTAAATGGCTGTTCAAAAATTTCTTTTGACATATAATTTTTATAATCTCCTAATTTAGTCTCATTTTTATCTTCAGAGAGAATTAAAACTTTTTTATTTTTTTTATTTTTTTTAGAGTCGTAAAACTCAATCTGGTCTTTAGTTAATACACAAACATCACCATCATCAAGATAGGATATTTTATTTGTCATTGATTTAAGAGCATATGAGTCTGATCCTAAATAATTTTCATTGTTTGCATAGCCCACAGCTAACGGGCTTCCTCTCCTTGCGCCAATTATTATGTTTTGGTGTTCTTTAAATAATATTCCTAATGCAAAGCTTCCAGTCAATTTTTCTAAAGTTTTATAGACAGCATCTAGTGGACTAAATTTTTTTAAAAATTTAGTTAACAATAAAGTTATAACCTCTGTATCAGTTTGAGATTTAAATTTATAACCGTCATTTTCAAGATTTTTTTTTAAATTATGGGAATTTTCTATAATTCCGTTATGAACAACTGACACAACTTCAGAAGAATGAGGATGCGCATTTATTTGATTCGGAAGACCATGAGTTGCCCATCTAACATGTCCAATTCCAACATTTCCGTTTGAGGGAGAGTTAAATAATATTTTTTCTAATTCCTCAACTCTTCCTGGGCATTTTTTTTCATTTATAGTGTTGTCGTGTATAATTGCCACTCCAGATGAGTCGTAACCTCTATATTCAAGTCTTTTTAAAGAATTAATTATGTTTGAAGTAACAGATTTATTGCTTGCAATTCCTATAATTCCACACATTATTTTTTTTTCTTTTTATAATTTTTTTTTTCAATTTGATTAGATCTTGTTAAGGACAGTGAATTATTCGAAACATTTTTTGTTATCACAGAGCCTGCTCCGACAGTAGAATTATTTCCAATAGTTAATGGAGCTACTAATGATGAATTAGATCCAATAAAAACTTTTTTTCCAATTTTAGTCTTATATTTATTTTTCCCATCAAAATTACATGTAATTGTGCCAGCTCCAATATTTGATTTTTCTCCGACCGATGTATCACCTATGTAAGCTAAATGGTTAACTTTACTATTTTGTTTCATAATGGAATTTTTTATCTCAACAAAATTTCCAACTTTTGATCCTGTCTTGATTTTTGTGCCTGGTCTTAATCTAGAGTATGGACCTATTGAAATATTATTTTCTATCGTAGTTTTTTCTATGTATGAAAATGATTTTATTAATACATTGTTTCCAATTTTAACTTTTGCTCCTATTACAACAAAAGGTTCAATTGTAATATTTTTACCGTATGAAGTATCGTTTGATAAAAATGTAGTTTGTGGACTCAATAAGTTAATGCCTTTTTTAAGTGCTTGTCTTCTAAGTTTATCTTGTAAAGCAGTTCTTTTATCTAAATTATTCATTTTTAAGTTAATTATATTAAAAATTCTCTTTACATTAGAATTGTTTCTGGAATAACTCACAAAATATTTCGTTTTAAAACTTTATAAATGAGTCAAAAATTTACAATTTTATTCGATCTTGACGGCACTATCATTGAAACTGCTGGAGATTTAATGGCCGCTCATAACCACGTAATGAAAAAATTTGGTCACAAAGAAAAGAAATTAAACGATATAAAAAAACTTGCCGGCAAAGGGGCTTGGGTTATGATGCAAAGGTCATTTAAAGAGGAAATCAAAGATAAAGAATTGAAAAAGAAAATGACTGAAGAATTTTTAGATTATTACAGCAAAAATATAAATAAGGAAAGCAAGCCAAAAGAAGGTTTGATAAATTTTCTTGATTGGGCTAAATCAATAAATATTTCATTGTCAATATGCACTAATAAACAAGAGGCGTTATCTAAAGATCTTATTAAAAAATTAAATTTGTCAAAATATTTTGATTTTATCGCTGGTTCAGATACTTTTGATTTTAATAAACCTGATCCAAGACATTTAACAAATGTAATTGAAATTGTTGGGGGCGAAAAAACAAAAAGTATAATGATTGGTGATAGTGAAGTTGACGCAGAGGCATCTTATAATGCTCAATTACCTTTTGTTCTTGTAGAGGATGGATATACAGAAAAAAATATAAATGAAATTCGACATGATTTTAAAATTAAAAATTTTCATTTCTTAAAAGAAATTGTTGAAAAGCTAATATGATATCTTTTTCATTATTATCAGCATTGTCAATATTTTATTTTACTATGTTTGTTACTCCTGGTCCAAATAATGCCATGCTTACAACATCTGGAATGAAATTTGGTTTTATGAAAACACTACCTCATTTAATTGGAATTCCTTTGGGTCACATACTGCAAATTGGATTAACTTGCGTGGGATTGGGAACTATTTTTATAAAATTTCCAGAAATACAGTTTTACATGAAAATACTTTGCTTTTCTTATTTATTATTTTTAGGGTGGAAGATGATTGGCTCATTTAAACTAATTGAAAAAGATAGTGGTAGACCTCTAAAATTTTATGAGGCATCTCTTTTTCAATTTATAAATCCAAAAGCTTGGTCAATAGCAATAACTGTGGCCTCCGGATTTTTTCCAACCGAGGAAAATTTAATAGTGGGAATTTTGTTTGTTACTTTAACAGCTGCTCTAATTTGTTTCCCAACAATTTGTTTGTGGGCAATTTTTGGAAATGGTTTAAGAATATTTATTGCAAATAATAAAACAAAAAAAATTATTGAATATTTACTGGCAATTACATTAGTTTTAACTGGTATATTTATATTAATTAAATAATCTTTGATTTTTTTTCTTTGGTCTAATATAAAATATAAATGCATTTTACTAAAAAAACATTTCTTGAAAAAAGATCAGATTTGAAAAAACTTTTGAATTCAAAAAAACTTTTAAGATTCCCTGGTGCTTACAATCCATTATGTGCTAAGTTAATCGCTGAGATTGGATTTGACGGTGTTTACATATCTGGCGGAGTAATGTCTAATGATCTTGGAATACCAGATATAGGTTTAACCACATTAAAACACGTAGGATATCGCTCTGAACAGATAGCTAAAGTAACAGATTTACCTTCAATTGTAGATGCTGATACAGGCTTTAAAGACTGCAAAAAAACTGTAAAAACTTTAGAAGGTTTAGGGCTTTCAGGATGCCATTTGGAAGACCAGGTTGATGAAAAAAGGTGTGGTCATTTAGATAATAAAGAACTTATCTCAAAAGAACAAATGGTTAAAAAGATAAAAGATGCTGTTGCTGCAAGAAAAGATAAAAATTTTTTAATTATTATTAGAACAGATGGAAATACCGTTGAGGGGTTAGAAAAAACAATTGAAAGAATTAAAGCCTATGAGGATGCAGGTGCAGATATGATATTTCCTGAGGCTTTAAAAGATGAGAATGAATTTGAAAAAGTTAGAAAAAATACAAAATTATTTTTACTTGCTAACATGACTGAATTTGGGAAATCCAAATTACTTAATGCGAAAGAATTAGAAAATTTAGGATATAATTTAGTAATTTATCCCGTCACAACTCAAAGATTAGCGATGAAGAGTGTAGAAGATGGACTAAAATCAATATTTACTGACGGTCATCAAAATAATATTATAGACAGAATGCAGACTAGAAAAAGATTGTATGAGCTTGTAGAATATGAAAAATATAATACTCCAACTAATAAGATTACAGATTTCTCAACTGAGGGACATGAATAATGAGTGATGAAGTCAAAAAAGGTTTAATGGGTATTGTTGTTGACGAAACTACAATATCACAAGTAATGCCTGAAATTAATTCACTAACTTACAGGGGTTACAAAGTCCAAGATTTATGTGAAAAATGCACTTTTGAAGAGGTTGCTTATTTAGTTCTTAATGGTGAACTGCCAAAAAAAAGTGAGCTTAAAAAATTTATATCCGAAGAAAGAAAAAATAGAAAATTATCCAAACAAATTTTAGATGATATTGTAAAGATGCCTAAGAGAGCTCACCCAATGGACGTAGTGCGAACTGCGGTAAGTTTAATGGGTTTAGAGGATAGAGATACGTCTAACAATTCACCTAAAGCAAATATGAAAAAAGCAATGAGAATATTTGCCCAGACACCAACCGCTGTTGCAGCATTTTTTAGAGCGAGAAGAGGCAAAAAAATTATTAAACCCGACTCAAAACTATCATACTCTGAAAATTTTTTTAAAATGATGTTTGGTAAAGTCCCAAATAAAGATATTGTAAAAGCCTTTGACGTTTCTATGATACTTTACGCAGAACACAGTTTTAACGTTTCAACATTTACTGCTAGAACGATTACAAGCAGCCTATCAGATATGCATGGCGCTATCACAGGTGCAATTGCGAGTCTTAAAGGACCACTTCATGGTGGTGCAAATGAAGCTGTAATGTACATGTTTAAAGAAATTAAAAAACCTGAAAAGGCTGCAGCTTGGATTAATAACGCTTTAGACAAAAAGAGAGTAATTATGGGTTTTGGACATAGAGTTTACAGGAGTGGAGACTCTAGAGTGCCTACAATGAAAAAGTATTTTATGAAAGTTGCTGAATTAGTAAAAAACAATAATTATCCTAAAATTTACGAAATTCTAGAAAGAGTAATGCTAGAGAAGAAAAATATACATCCAAATGTTGATTACCCTTGTGGTCCTACTTACTCTTTGATGGGAATTGATACTGATTTCTTTACGCCGATTTTTGTAATGGCTAGAATAACCGGATGGTCAGCTCATATCATGGAACAACATGCTGCTAATAAGTTAATTAGACCTCTCTCAAAATATAAAGGTAGCGATCACAGAGAAGTTCTTGCTTTAAATATTAGATAATTTTAAGAAAACGCCTCAACCCAAGTTCCCTTTGTAGATGCTTTAGAATATTCTGTTGCTCTACCTTCAAAAAAGTTCATGTGTTCAACAGCATTAAGCATTGTGTCTAACCATGTTAGCGGGTTTTTCTTGACATCGTAAATAGGTTCTAAACCTAACTGTATCAAACGTCTGTTTCCTATAAATCTAATATAGTCTTTTACCTCTTGCGCAGTTAAACCTTTCATCGGACCCATTTCAAAAGCTAAATCAATAAATGCATCCTCGTGTTCAACTATTGTTCGGCAAGCTTCATAAATTTCTTTTTTTAATTTCGGAGTCCAAATTTCTGGGTTTTCTTTAATAAATTCTTTAAATATTCTAATCATCGAATTACAGTGAAGAGTTTCATCTCTTACAGACCAAGTTACTATTTGCCCCATGCCTTTAAGCTTGTTATGTCTGGGAAAATTTAGCAGTATTGCGAAACTTGCAAAAAGTTGTAGACCTTCTGTAAAAGCGCTGAAGACAGCTACTGTTTTAGCAATATCTTCTTTTGAATTTACGTTGAAACCTTGCATATAATCATACTTATCTTTCATCTCTTTGTATTTCATAAATGCAGAGTATTCAGATTCGGGCATCCCAATAGTGTCTAACAAATGTGAGTAAGCAGCGACATGAACAGTTTCCATTGATGCAAAAGCCGTCATCATCATTAAAACTTCTGTTGGTTTAAAAACTGTTGTGTAATGTCTTAGGTAGCAGTTATTAACCTCAACATCCGCCTGTGTAAAAAATCTAAAAATTT
>MDTE01179973.1_pt1 | contig 10109 bp, 6 predicted proteins | sample 811231 | NCBI WGS metagenome assembly MDTE01 (sample SAMN05326651, study PRJNA326480) | marine metagenome | isolation source: seawater | place: Indian Ocean: Red Sea | collected 2010 | reverse complement strand
GAGCCGTTCCGCACGAGACGAATTTCGTCCGGGGCGCCATCGTTCGCCTCGGTCAGTCCCGGATGATCCGTTACAGAAACAGTCCACGGAGACGCCGACGCAACGATCTCTATGGGAACCACCTGGTAATCGATAGCGGTGACAAATTCGCCAGTTGAAACGGTAATTGGGGACGTCCCGGAAAATGAATTCACCGGAACGACACTGACGGTCCCGTCGAGGAAACCGATGTCGTATGTCAACTCCGCCGCGTTCGAAGCCTGTGGCACAAGCAGAGACCGATTTGCCAGTTCGACTTCATCCAGGAACGCCGCATTCGGAGCGTTCTCGACATCGAGTGCCGTCAATTGAAACGTTGTTGCCGTATCGGCGAGAGTCCGAATGCTGGGGATGTCGGCAAGGAACGGAGCGTTGTTGTGAGTGTCTGGTGCAAAGGTGACGTTGAAGGACTGCTGGTCCTGTTCAGACGAATCGGAAACCGTCACGGTCACCATCGCGGTGCCCGAGGTCCCTTCCGGGGCATTGATTCTCAGGACGCCGTTTTGCGTGTCGACGAAAACGGTGACGGACGTCAAAACCACGTCCACATTCGGGACGTCGTTAGCACCTGTGCTCGTATCACTGATGGCGGCACGAATCGCTTCGCCAGTGGTCTGCATCCCAAAGACTGAGTGGTTGGAATCCAGGTGACGCAGATTCGTATTCACCACTGTTGGATCCGCGTATTCCGTCACGAAGAACTGGGAATCGTTCGTGTCATCGACGGACTTGGCGTACGACAGCATCCCCGTCCGATTGTGCTGCAGATCGAAGGCAAACTGATCGTCGAAATCTCCCAGCGTCGAGCCCCCGGTGCCGGATGGCACTCCATTGGGATCTCCACCCTGGATGACAAAATTGTCGATCACCCGATGAAATGTGGATCCATCATAAAAACCGGATTCGGCCAGCGTGATGATTCGACTCGTCGCCCGCGACGCTTCATCCTCAAACAACTCGAACGTCATCTCACCGGAAATCGTTGGGCTCATCGAATCGCCCTGTTCAACAGCAATCTGCAGGCTGCGATTTCCCTCGAGCACGTCGGCGGACACACTGATGTTGTCACTCACAGCGTTGAAGCTGAGTGAATCACCATCGGCGTCGGTTGCATTCAGTGGGATGTGAACCGCTGATCCGGAGAAAAACGTCACATCAGAGATGGCCGACAGCGACGGGGCCGCCAGCACGAGTCGCGGCTCCAGTACTTCTGCGCAACCGTTGTGTTGCGGCTGCGACCTGTGTTTTGACCGATTCCGTCGTTCTCGCTTTCCGGAGGGCAGTTGGAGTGCGCTGAGCCAGGAAAACATCTTCATGCCGCGGTTCAATCCAAAAAAGGTGTTACAGAAATTCCAACTCCGGTCGAGAGACGTCAATCGCAGTTCGACAACAGTTCTGTGCCACCGGGCGGTGGATAGAGTTCAGCCAAGATGTTGGCTCCATCGTCGCGTTCTCAACAATTGCCGTTCTGTGGAGCCGGTCTGACCGCGTAAGCATCCCAAACCATGCCGCCGTTGGCCAGACTTCGATCAACCTAATCCAGTTCGGGGCGATTGGCGGCAAATCGTCACCAACTGCAGCAGGTCTTCGATGTGGTCGTCGGTCACCGAACATAGAACGTGTCACGCTATTTCGTTTGTCCGTAGTGAAACCGCACGTAGTTGATCTGGAACTTCTGGAGATCAAAACTCACCTCCGGAGTTGGGTGACAAGACGAGACCGTCACGAACCCGGCAGCTTAGGATCCACTCCGATTAACCTCGACAACGCAAAGACGTCGGGAATGTTTCTCGCGGTGTCGACCGCTTCGCCAGTCACCCCGTGTCGGATCGTCAGTGGCAACGCCGACAAGATGCTGACAGTCTGGAATGCCCACTCGCTGCAGAAGTCCAAGTCGTTTTGGCTTCTCTCCGAGTCTCACCCCCCACCGATGCCGCCAGCGTGGTTTTGGGCCTGGCGGGTTGAACGCTGAAGCTGGAGGCGAGAGACTGGAGAATCCATCGACAATCGGTGATGGAAAGTGAGTGCCCCGCATCATCTTGAAGACCGACACTTGATGGTGAGGACGGTGACCGACTCTCGAGGCAACAGAACAAACGAAAGAGAAAACAAATGGATCGACCACCAGGCCGTCGTGTCCGAGTGTTGTGGCTTCCAGTAGCCGTTGGCTTATGTGGCTACGTGTTTCCGGCCGTGTCTGGTGCAGCGGATGTGACAGTCGTTTCTCCGACCAGCCCTCTGCCCCGCGTAGTCAGTGCAAAAGGCCGGGTTCACTCGGATGCGGCTGCCGATCTGTGCGATTACCTGTCCCGGGTTACCGGTCGCGTGATCGCTCCTGGCCGCCGGGCGGCTGATGGTGCGGCAACGATTCATGTCGGCCCCGATGCTTTTGTTCTCAAGCATGCTCCAGAGATCAAGACCTTGTATGCCGATGGTTTTGTGCTCAGGCACCTGGAAGTTGATGGACAGCAGCATATCGTTCTGTCCGGCGTCCGATTGAAATCCTCCCGCTGGGCGGTTGAAGAATTCCTGATGCAATTTGCCGGCGTGCGTTGGCTCTTCCCCAACACTCTATACGGCGAGATTGTGCCTTCCGTGCCGACAGTCAAGGTTGCCCACGACCTCAACCAGAAACACGAACCGCATTACCTCAGTCGTGGCAACCTGGGCATGTATTACTTCGACAAGAACCGCAGATATCTCAGGCGGAGGCCCGAGGGGGGAGGATCGTTCGGGAGCCACGAATTCCAGGCGATCTTCAACAGGGCGGACTACCAGAAGCACCCGGAATGGTTTGCGTTGTTCACCGTATCTGACAGCCGGGCACAGAGCTTGATGAAAGGCACTCATCCCGAGCACGCCAAGTTGCGAGAGTCTCTTCAGAAGGGCCAAAGACGAGGCCGATGGCACTGGGACTACGGCAACGGCTGGCAGATCTGCATGTCGAACCCGCAGACCGTCCAACACGCCGTGGCGTATGCTCGCGAGCACTTTGCCAAGCATCCGGATGTCCCGACGGTGTCCATGGGCCACAACGATTCGTCCGGCTGGTGTGAATGCGATTTGTGCCGGAAATTTGCCGCCACAGCGGACCCGCCCTACACGATTTCGGAAAGGTATTGGCACTGGGTCAACCAGGTCGCAAAGGAGGTGGCCAGAACCCATCCGGACAAGACGGTTGCGACCCTCGCGTATGGTGCCCCCGGGACGCCACCCCGATTTGGACTCGAGAAGAACATTTCCGTCATGGTCACCGTCTATCTCGAGAGCCACCTGGACCTGGCCAGGCAATGGCAGAAGAAGACGGATTCGGTCAGCCTGTATTCCTACGCCTATGGCAACTCATTCGTCGGTTTCCGCCACTTTCCGCACGCCATGCGCGATTTCCTGAAGTGGGGACACGACGAACTGGGAGCCATCGCTCATGTGTCAGAAGTCGGCGGCAACTGGTCGTTTGACGGTCCGAAATACCGCTACATGCAGGAACTGATGTGGAATGTGAATGCCGACCCCGACGAGATCATGTCGGAGTTTTGCCGAGATTGGTTCGGGGCCGGGTCTCAACCCATGAAGGCATTCTGGGACCGGCTTGAGCAAGTCTATGAACGGAGAGGCGCCAACCGGAGATTCCTGGGGTACCAGTGGGTGGGTTGGCTGGAAGACCACGATGAATTTGACCACTACTCGCTGGATGATGTCAGCTTTCTGGATAAGCAGATTGCCACGGCAAAGCAGGCGGTCACCACGGAGGCAGATGAATTCAGAGTGACACGTGTGGCGGACGCCTGGGAGTATTTCCGGACATTCCTGCTGGGCAGGATCAAGTTCACGCTCTGCGACGAGAAGGTCTTCACCGAAGCTGCGGTGTCGGTTGAAAACGCGACGGCATTGGCGGAAGAACTTGCCCGACTGCAGGACAAGAAAGCAGCATTCCTGAGACGGTTGCGCGCCTATCCCAGTGTGAACCAGGTCGCGACAACGGCCAATTACATGTCCTATTTCGCGCATGTCACTGAATTCAGCGACATGCGCACCATGCTTGACGAATTGTGTGACCAGATAACAGTCCACCTGCTTGCCAAGGGGGGGCGAGCAGAAGCTCTCGCCTTCTGGAAGAAGTTCACACGTGGGACTTCTCTGAACAAATCGGCCCAGACCCAGCTATTCGTGTTGAGCCATCCCGAACGGGCCAACCTGCTGGCCAACGGGGGCTTTGAGACGGGGGACCTGTCGTCCTGGGAAACAAGCGGGGCAATCAAGGTCATGACCGAAAGTCCTCGAAGCGGCCGTTTTTCCGCGCATGGCACCGGAACACTCTCACAAAGTATCCGGGTGAAGGCGGGGACAAGGTACAAGCTGGCTGTTCGAGGAAGATATGCGTCTCCTTTTGAACCCGGGAGGCGGCTTTTCAGTTCCGACGTGCGGTTCAAATCGTCGGGCAAATCGCTCTGGTCGGAACCCAATTATCGGCGACTGGGTAAAGCCGACCGCGAGGGGGAATGGATTTCACTGGGAACAACATTCACGGCGCCGCCTGGGGCCGATACGGCAGTTGTTTCCATCAGGACAACCCTCAACTGGCCCATAGCAGGCGCAGGGAAACCCGTAATCTGGGATGACATTCGCCTGGAAAAGATCTTGGATGAGCCAGCAGTGAAACCGGGCGTGCTCACGGACAATTTTTCCGGCGAGCATTTGGACGACAGGCAATGGACCGAGGCCACATCCGGCAGCAGTGGCACGCTTCCCAGGGTCCGTGACGGCTGGCTGGTGATTGGACAGAGACCCAATGCCACGCTTGTGTCGATGAGTCGGTTCGATGACCTCCTGAACGGCACGGGAGACCGCCGCTACCGACTGCGGGCACACATCGCCATGCTAGATGCCGGCCGGAAAGCGTCCTTTGAGTGTGGAATCAGAACTGGTGTTGTTCCCATCAGCATTCGCGACTCAGGATTCTGGTTCACCCATGCCTTTTCGGATTCCGCCGAGAAAACCGATGCCCTGAGGACCTACTGGCACCAGGATGGAAAACGCCTGCCCGGCAGATGGTTCGATGTTGGGGTGCCAAGAAGCGCCAAGCGGAATATCTGGTACACGTTCTTTTTCGGCCCCCGGGACGTTGAAGTGTATGCGGGGTTTGACGGGTACGATGAACGTGCATCCGCACTGGTTGGAAAGTATCAACACAAGATGACGAACATCTCTTCGGCCGGACCGATCTTCCTCAAGATGTCTGGAGGCAATGTCAAAATTGGCGAAATCAGCTTGATGCGCCCGGTTCGGTAAACCTCCGGCGGAGACAATTCTCTGCTGGTCACCGCCCTGTACGGGAGGTTCTGCAGAATTGTTACGGCATGAATTGCTTGAGATCCAGTGTCGATCGCCCCAGTCGATCGTATAGGTTTTGCAGTGCTGCCCTGTTGTAAACGACAGTGGTTCCGTCCGGAAAGAACGCCGTGACGGCCTCTTTGGGATCCAGGTTGGCAATGCTGTCAAATGCGCCGTGGTGACCGTGCATGACCTGACGTGATCCCAGTGCGTTGTTGATATCTGCCACGGCCTGCCGCTTCCATGGATTCGTGAAGTCATCGACAAACTTGCCGTCACTCGATGCCAGAACCATGTTGCCCTGATTGGGGGGCATTGTCCCGTCCAAAACCCGTGGGTCGATGACATCAAACAGATCGTAATCACCGACGACGGGCATCTCCTTTTGCGGATGAATTACCTGGTCGGGTTCGAGAATGCGTGACCAACTTTTTCCACTCAAATCGATCGTGTGCCCATCTCCGTTGGTCGCGGTACGCCCGTTCGTGTCGACGGTGTAATATTTTTTTCCGGAATCAGGCTCAACGATCTGGCGCACCGAATCCACCTTGCCCTTGTTGCAGGTGACTATGCCACTATCCAACGTGTTGGCGCCCTTGATCTCTTTTGGTTTTGGAGGGAATCCCAATTCAATGTAATTGGCGCCACCGGTCCGACTGGGATGGCCCAGGTTGGTTTTTCGGAACAGAATCACCCGGGGATTGGTTGGACTCATCGCCAATTGACGGATGGCCCGGAAATGTGCAGCAGTCATTCCGGCGTCGGCTGCGGTTGCAGTTCTCGTGACCGCTCTGGCATTTGCTGCTTTGACATTGATTTTCTTTCCAGCTCCTCGCGTCAGCATCGCAAGAAAGACTTCAATCCCAACGACGGCGATAAATCTTGAAAGGTGCGAGGCAGCTCGTTCGAGGTCATTTTCGGTGCGACCGTTGTACGTCAGGTCGAGAAAGGCCATGAAGTCGGCTGCCGCACTCCAGATTTCCCAACCGACGAGCAGGACTCCGCCGACCACGAACACGACATCGACAATGAAACCGATTCCCACATAGTGAGAGCCAGCCCAGACTGCCAACACCCCAACAATCACAGCGAGTGTTGTCGGTGAAAGCATCGCGGCAAACTCATCCTGGATATCCGCAGGCAATTTGGGCAACGTTCGATAGAGAACGGAAATAAACCGTTCTTCCAGCGGCATGCTTGCGACCGTTCCATTTCCGCTTCGTCCCACCGGGCTCGGAGTCGGAGTTGCTCGCCGTGTTGCAGTCGCCGAGTCGATCACCTGTGTTTGTGGTTGCCCACTTCTGTTTTTCCCTTCAGGTCCTGGGATTCTGTAATCTGGCATGGAATGAAATCGAAAACGACGGGATGTGAGTGGCCGTTGGCCTGTTGGGTGTGACGGTAACAGCCTTCAAGTTAGTGTCTGGGGTGTCAACAGCCCAGCCGGTCGGTGATGTGGCGTTCAACTGCGGAATTGTTTTTCAGGGATGCCCGTTTTCAATGAGAACCGATGAACGCTCCAATGACCGTTGGTGTCCCGCGTTGGCCATCAAGTCGCAGGGATTGATCTTTGACGCGACCGGGGCCACGGACGCCGAGGCGGTCGCGTATGTCACCAGTCTCGTTTCACTCGAGTCGGGGACTTGGCTTGCCGGCTGGCAGTCCGGCCCTGGGAAACACACCGCAACAAACACGATCGCTCTCGCGCAATCTCATGATGGTGACGGGACATGGCAACGGTTGCCCCACGAGTTTGACACGGCGTGGGAGGGGGTTCCCGGTTCGTTCCTGGCGGCAGAAATGGTCGAAGCAGAACCGGGCCGCCTGTTGTTGTTCACGACGTGGATCAACCGCAGCATTCCTGAGCGTCCGCTGTTCAACCCCGAAACCGAGGGCATTCTGCCAACTCGACTTTTGTATTGCTCGTCGGAAGACGAGGGAGAGACCTGGGGGGAGTGGCAGGAGCTGTCGACGCCGGGCCTGACCGGTTGTGCCGTCACCGGTCCGATTCTTCGCTGGTCGGACGGGACCATCGCCTGTGGATTCGAGAGTTTCAAGGAGTTTGATGACCCGGCACCAGTCGAGCCGGGGGCGTGGCTGGCGATTTCCCGCGACGGCGGTTGTTCCTTCAGTGATCCGTGGCAGGTTGCCCAGCATCCTCAGCAGGAAAAATATTACTGGGATCAGAGGCTCTGTCCGACGGAGAAACCGGGCGAGTTCGTCGCGATGTTCTGGACTCACAATCGCGAGGAACAACGGGACACGAACGTTCATATGCTGCAGTCTTCGATCAACGACGGGGCCACGGCGGTTGGGGAACCTGTTGAGACCGCCATCCCCGGACAGATTGCCGCTTGCGCCGTGGCAGCGGATGGTCGGATCCTGGCGTGTGTTGTGGATCGCGGACAACCCGGCACGATCACTCTCTGGCAATCGGCTGACGGTGGCCACACCTGGCCCGAGGAGGTTCGCCTGGTGGTTCACGTCCATGATGAGCGGGCCGCGATTACCCAGGGGCGGGAGGACATCGATTATGCCGAGTTCTGGGAGGACATGGGAAAGTGGAGTTTCGGCCATCCCGTGATTCGAAGGCGAGGCAATGATTGGTTGCTTGCCTGGTACGCGGGGACTCCCGATCGAATGAGCCTGCATTGGGCCAGCGTGGTTGAGAAGGCCGGGGCGTGATGAGCCGGATGTTGTCTCGCGAGCCGTCGGTCAACGGCTCCCGTGAAAACCAGTCGCCGGTCCGTGCGGTGACAGCCGGGCTCGGTAACAGTTCGTGTGAAACATGGGCCGGGAAAGAGGGGCGGGAATTGCGGTTGCGATTGTCGGACGCGGGGTTGCGTGCGTGGCCCGAGTCGAGCGACTTGCCGGGATTGATGATCTCCGAGGCCGACGGTTATTATCGCGGGGTTGGGCCGGAAATGGTGTGGCAACGGTTTGTCGTATGAGATGCACCTGGTGAACAGCAGTGCCCCCGAGTCCGATTCGGTTCCCAGAAACGCCAGGCCGACGCGTCGCCGGAAAGTGGTCCGAGCTGTTCTGATTGGGCTGGGCGTGTTCGTCGCCTGCGAAGCGGTGGCCACGTTGCTGTACCAGCAAAGCCTGATTTATCCGGACGCCGTGTGGTACTGGGAGCACACGGGTGACGGATCGACCATGGAGTTTGATCCGATCCGCGGGTACCGGCTGACCCGAAACCCTCGTCGAATGGTCTGCATGGGCACCAATGGTGAGATCGAGGCGGTGGCAACCGTACGAGGCAACAACGCGGGGTTTTCCGACAGGGACGATTTCCATCCGAAGCGGCTCGAGCCTCAACGCAAGCGATTGGCCGTCTTTGGCGATTCGTTTACCGCCGGACTGTACCTGGAACGCAGTTGGCCGGATGCCGTGGAGGATCGGGCTGACGGCCACAACCGTCCGCTGGAACTGATGAACTTCTCGATTTATGCCGGGGGGCTCGTCAACTGGTGCAGTGTCCTGACCGGCGTGATCGAGAAAGAGAAGTATGAACTGGATGGCGTCGTTTTTGCTGTTTTTCGAGGCAATCTCCGTCGCGGTTTCACCATTTCCGATGATCGCAGTTTCTTCAACGCGCCGGGTGGATACGCGTGTATGTCCGTGGGGCGGATTCCAGTCGAGTCGGACAGTCTGCCAATGACTTTCGAAGATGCCAGACCATATTTTGCCCCCGTGTTTGGTTCTCCGATCGTGAACACCGTCGTATTGGAACAGATACTGCGGGTCCGCCCCCGGATGCCGCGATCTTTTCAGCCGGTTTTGAGCCGATTGTGCTGGCACGGGATCAAGAAGTCTCTGGGCGTGACCGAAATGGATCTTCCGGACGAGGTGACCGAATCGGCAAAGTTTCCGCCACACATCCGTCGTCGCCTGGAGGTCATTCGCAGTTTTCTTGCCGCACGCCAGATCCGTTCGCTGGTGATCGCCGTTCCGTCGCGAGAGCGGTTACTGGATGGTCTGCCACCATCTCAAGAGACCCGGGCGTTTGCCGAATTCCTTGGCGCCGACTTTATTGACGGTGCCGAGGCGTTCGAGGGTCAGTCCGCCGGAGAGATCCGGGACCACTGGTTGAAATACGACGGACACTGGGGCCAGTCGGGGTCGGACCAGTTCGCCCGGCATTTCACCGGAGTGATTTCCGACTGGGCCGATCGCTGAGCCCGTTGTCACCCGGTACGGGTTGCCAACGCACACAATCGCGGTGGGCACGTCGTCTTCAATCTCATTTTGCCGGGCTGTAGGTGTAGGTGACAATCTTGCCCAGTGGAACGTTCTTGACCACCTGGTGACTCTTGTTCGGCCACAGGATCTCGAGCGTGACGGGATCCTTGTGATCGCCGAGTCCGAAGTGTAGCCGCAGGTCGTTCTGGTTCCCTTCGCCGGTCCCAGCCTCGATCTGCCGCGTGTGGGTCTTCTTGCCGATGGTGATTCGGACCTGGGCTCCGACGGCCGAACGATTCACCTGGCCGCCGTCGCCCTGCAAGCGGACTCCCAGCCAGCCCTTGTCACGGGTCGTGTTCTGGAACAGCTTTCCACCGCTGAGGAGGTCCAACGCGCCGTCGTTGTTGTAGTCGGCCCAGGCGGACTGGTAGGTCGGTGGGAGTCCTGCCAGGCCGGCGGCCGCGGTGACATCGGTCACGGCGAACTGGCCGTTGTTGCGGAACAGGACCGGGTTGTTTTTGCGACCAAACGACGCGGTGCCATAGACCGTCGTGAAG
>MDTE01167233.1_pt1 | contig 10109 bp, 8 predicted proteins | sample 811231 | NCBI WGS metagenome assembly MDTE01 (sample SAMN05326651, study PRJNA326480) | marine metagenome | isolation source: seawater | place: Indian Ocean: Red Sea | collected 2010 | reverse complement strand
TGTACCTTCTCCAGAATCAATTTTCAATAATATTTCATCAAGCTGATTAGACATAGTCTTAATGGATTTTGTACTAGCATATAATTCATCAATCACTTTATTAATTTTTTCAGGTTCATCTGTCATGATTTTAATATTATTAAGAATTTCATCAATTTTTTTCATTTCACCATTCATGCCATTTTTTAATTCATCAGATAATTCTCTTAAATTTCTTATGGTTGTTTGAAAATTATTTTTATCTTCATCAGAAATTATATTCTGATGATTAGTAATGAATTCAGATAAATTCACTGAAAAAGATTCCATATTCTTTAATGTCATTTGAATATTCTTTTTTTCTTCATCACCTAATGTTGATTTTAATTGACGGGCAAAAGCTGACAAATCATGTGTCATTGGAACTATGTCAGGCGTTAATTCAGTAAAATCAAACTCCCTTAATCCCTCTACTGTTGCACCTGGTAAAATAAAATCTTTTCTATTAAATCCTGGTGTAATTGAAATGAATTTAGAGCCAATCAAACCTTCGCTCTTTACTTCGATTTTAGAATCAATTGGAATACTAAAAGAAAAAGAATTATCAATAGATAACTCTACTGCAATTTTTTGTCCTTTAATGCGAGTTTGAGACACTTTTCCTATTTTTTTACCAAGCATATCTACTTGATCACCCATATGTAAACCTTGAACATTATCAAATAATACTGTAAACATATAATTTGATTTTCGCAATGAAATTTCCTGCAAATAAAGAAGGCCTCCTATGAAAACAATACTAAAAAAAATAAATGTAAACCCAATCCAAAATAATCTTGAAATTTTCATTTCAAATCTCCTTAATTATGCCAAAGTACTATTACCCGTAATAAATTGCTGAACTATCACATTATCTGTTTCATATAAACTACTAGAGTTACCATCATAGATAATATTGCCATCATTTAACATTATCACTCTATCAGCAACATCATTTACAGTCTTCATCTCATGAGTTATTATAACAGATGTCACATCACCACTCTTTTGAAATTTATTTATCAATCTATTTATGCCATCAGTCATAATTGGATCTAAGCCTGTAGTAGGTTCATCATAAAATAAACAAGATGGTTTTAAAGCTATTGCCCGAGCAATACCTATACGCTTCTTCATCCCACCAGACAATTCTGAGGGCATTAATTCCTCAGTATTTTCCATTCCAACTTCTCTTAAAGAATTTTTTACTCTATCTCTTATTTCATCCTTATTTAATAATGTAAGCTTTTTTAATGCTAAACTAATATTATCACTTACATTCAATGAGTCAAATAAAGCCCCAAATTGAAAAACCATACCAATCTTTGACCTGATCTCTTGAAGTTGTTTGAAATTCATTGAATTAATAAGTTTATTATCTATATATACAGTTCCCAAATCAGGCTTCAAAAGTCCAATAAGACATTTTAATAATACTGATTTACCTACACCACTCTTACCAATAATTGTAACTGCTTGACCTTTGGGTATGGAAAAATTAATATCCGATAGCACTCCCTTGTCACCAAATGATTTACTAAGATTTTTAACTTCAATCATAATAAAATTTCAGCAAGAAAATAATCTAAAAACACTATCATCACACAAGATACAACGACTGTTGATGTAGTCGATTTACCCACTCCATTTGCTCCACCTGAAGTAAAATAACCTTGATAACAAGCAATTGATGTAATGGCAAAGCCAAAGCAAACCCCTTTAATCAATCCAAACCAAGCATCCCAAGGACGAAACCAACTCCTCAATCCTCTAATAAATTCAGCTTGACTTATGTCCATTGCATTCATTGCCGTAAACATACCTCCTATTATCCCAAAAAAATCAGCTATTATGACTAATAATGGAAACATTATTAGTGCAGCTACAATTCTAGGAAAAATTAAAAATGAAATAGGATCAAATGATAATGACTCTAAAGCATCAATCTGTTCAGAAACACGCATGGTTCCAATCTCAGCAGCAATTGTTGCACCAACTCTACCCGTCATTACCAAAGCTGTCATCATTGGTGCTAATTCCAACAATACTGATTCTCCCACAATACTCCCCACAAACCAATTTGGTACAAACCCAGATTCAAATTGATATGCTGCTTGTACAGATGTTACCATTCCTGAAAATAAACTTGTCAATATCACAATAGGTATGGATAATATGCCTATTTGATACATATGGTCTATTGATAAGTTTAAATATTTATGCCATGTAAAAAATGATCTAAACATACTAATCATTAATTCTACATAACGACCTATTCCCTCAATAAAAGAAATTAATAAATTTAATGGAGATAAAAATAATCGTTTAACTTTAAAAAGTCTATTATTAGCCATTTAAATCTTCAATTTGAATTTGAAACTCACCAATATCTTTAAACTCTCTATACACAGATGCAAATCGTATAAAAGCAACTTTATCAATATTTTTTAAAGTTTCCATGACAAGCTCTCCTATTTGATGTGCTTCTATTTCAATATTAGATATATTACTAATTTTTTCTTCTACATCTTGTATGGCATTTTGAATTATTTTTTCTGAAACAGGCCGTTTTTTACAAGCAATATGAAAACTTTTCTCTATTTTATTTCTATCATACTCTTCTCTAACTCCTGTTTTTTTTACAACCATGACAGGATTAGTTAATATATATTCATATGTGGTATATCTAAATGAACATTTATTGCACTCCCTTCTTCGACGAATTGATGCGCCTTGTTGAACCGAACGGGAATCTACTACTTTTGAATCTTCATTATCACAATTAAGACATTTCATTTATTAATAACTCTTTATTAATTGGAAATTCAGAACAAAGTTCAATGACTTTATTTTTAGTAGAAGAAATAGTTTTTTCATCATCTATATTTTGTATTACACCATCAATTAAATATGCTATTTCTTTCATTTCATTTTCTTTCATTCCTCTAGTAGTTAGAGCTGGCGTTCCTATTCTTATACCACTTGTAATCATTGGACTTCTTTCATCAAAAGGAACCATGTTTTTATTTGTTGTGATTCCAGCTTGCTCTAATACAATCTCAGCTTTCTTACCAGAAACCAATTTATTAGATAAATCAACCAATACCAAATGAGTATCTGTTCCTCCTGAAATGAGTTTATATCCTAAATCAAGTAAAGAAGTTGCTAATATGTCTGCATTTTTCACAATCTGATTAGAATAATCAAAAAAATCAGGTTCTAATGCTTCTGCAAAAGCAACGGCTTTTCCCGCAATAACATGCATTAATGGTCCACCTTGAACTCCTGGCATAACAGATGAGTCCATAAGTTCTGATACATTTTTTATTCTACCAGATTTAGGCGCAATCATACCCCAAGTATTTTCAAAATCTTTACCCATTAAAATAATTCCGCCCCTAGGACCTCTTAATGTTTTATGTGTCGTAGAAGTTGCTACATGGCAAAATGGCCACGGGGATGGATGAATGCCTGCTGCAATAAGTCCTGAAGGATGAGCGATGTCTGCCATAAGAAAGGCTCCTACTCTATCAGCTATTTCTCTAAAATTTTGAAATTCTATAAATCGAGGATATGCACTGCCACCACAAATAATTAATTTGGGCTTATGTTTCACTGCTAATCTACTTACCTCATCAAAATCTACTCTACCTGTCTTTTTATTAACACCATAAGAAATGAATTCATATAACTTCCCAGAAAAATTAACTGGGCTTCCATGTGTCAAATGTCCACCATGGGCCAAATCTAATCCCATAACAGTATCGCCGGGATTTAATAAAGTTAAATAAACTGCCATGTTTGCCTGTGATCCTGAATGAGGTTGAACATTAGAATATTCTGATTTAAATAATTCTTTTGCCCTATCTCTAGCGATGTTTTCCACTTCATCAACAGCCTCACAGCCGCCATAATATCTTTTACCAGGATATCCCTCAGCATATTTATTGGTCAATACTGAGCCAACAGCCTCCATCACGGCCATACTAGTAAAGTTTTCAGATGCTATCATCTCCAAAGTATTTTTTTGCCGATTTAGTTCTTTTTCAATACTACAATATATTTCATGATCTAATTGACTTAAATTCATTTTTTATACATCCAATTTATTAATTCTAGCTTCATGTCTCCCTCCTTCAAACTCTTCACTCAACCATATATTTAATACTTCAATTGCTTGTTCAAATGATACAAAACGAGCTCCAAAAGAAATTATGTTTGCATTATTATGCATGCGAGAAAGCTTCACAATCTCTTTTGGACCACCATAATAAACTATCGCCCTTACGCCCTTAATTCTATTTGCAGCCATTGCTTCCCCTTGACCAGATCCTCCTAAAATTATGCCTTTTGAATTTTTATTTTCAGATACTTTTTTTGCTGCAGGCAATATGAAATCAGGATAATCATCTAAAGAGTCAAAAACTAAAGCACCACAATCTTCAACATCATAATTATTAGATTGTAAAAACTCTTTCAATCTATTTTTTAATTCAAAACCTGCATGATCTGTTGCAATATAAATTTTCATTTTTTTCTCTCAATAGTTTCATTTATCCAATCATAACACTCACCTTGTGGCTTTACAATATTTTCACTCTCTGGGCGCATAAACCAATCAGCAGCCGTTGTTATATAATTTTCTTCCAAAAAATCCCTTCTTACCTTGGCCTGCTTAAAACCTTTTGTTAATGCTAATTCATAATTTTTCCAGGAAATTTCATAAACAATTTTATCCCAAAATTGCAAAGGATCATTACTGCATGATTCTGCAACAGAAAAATATACTTCAGCTCTTTGATATAATGTTTCTGAACGATTATTGCTAATTTTAATTGCTTTTTCAGCCCAATCAAATGCATTTTGAAAATCTTCTTCAACTAATAATATTTTAGAAATTTCAAGGGCAACTTTATAATTTGTCGGATCAATCTTCATAAGCTCTTGATATATTTCTAAAGCTTTCTTTTCTTTATAAAGATTTTGATATGCTTCTGCCAAAGCAATTAATACTTCATCATTATACTTATCATAAATCAATAATTCATTTGCAACTTCAACTATTTTTTCATTTTCATCAGAGTTCTTTAATGCCACAATATAATCAATTCCATATTGAATATTAGAAGTTTCTGATTCCCAACGTTCTTTATCTACATCAGAGACATCTCTACCAAGCGCCTCAAAAGCAGCCTTTTTTTCCGCATTAGCTTTTTTATTACCTTTATCATATTTCAACCAAATATCTATTATGTTAATTTGTTCTTCAAACATATTTTCTTTTCTATAAACTTCACTAAGTAACTCTAAAACTTCAATATTATTTTCTTCCATAATTAATATTTTATCAAAATAATAAATTTGAGATTCAAATTTACCAGCTCTACCTGCATTCTTCCCTGCCATTTTTAATAACTCCATATCATCTGGTGTATATTTAAGACCTTGATCAAATACATAAGCAGCACTATCAAGTAATCCTAATTGTTGAAATGAATAAGCCATGTATTTAAAAGTATTCTCAGGATCAACACTCCCACAATTACAAGCCAATAATTGTTTATAATTATCTACTGCACCTCTCCAATCACTATTTTGATAATTAGATGATGCAAAATTCAATAATAAATCACAAGGGTCACAATCTTCCAAATATGCATTAGACACCATATCCATACTTGGAGATTCTGTTTCAGGTGGAACACAACCAATTACGATTAAACTGATTATAAATATTTTTTTCATAAAATCATTTTCTCCTTCTTTTCATAAACCATTTCTCTCCAGTCATAACACCTATATGGAGACTTAAATAATTTTCAAATTTATCATTTACAATTAAACTTTCTCTCTTACCTGATCTTAATGCAATATCAATACTTTGACTATTAGATAAATACTCTAATCCAAAACCTAAAGTAAATCCTAAATCAACAAAATCATTCCCATTGGAATTTAATTCTTTCAAATAAAATCCAGTTCGTAAATTCACATTATTCCACAATGAAAACTTAGGATTGTTAATTCTTTTATAAAAACCAAAATGAACAGAACGTTCTTTTGGAGCCAATTTGTTAAATAACGATACAGCTTCAGGTAAATCAATAGGATGATTTATTCTAGCTTCCATGATAAATCCTAAATTATTAATTTTTTTATAATGATACCCTAATGCTAATTCAGAAATATTGTCACTTGCTTTATAATCATAATAATTATAATAAATTGTATCAGAAGTATTTTGCATGTCTTTTCTGTTAATCATCATTTCACCATCAATTGAAGTTCTAAAAGTAAATTCATGTATGTCATAAATGTATTTACCTTCTAAAATCATTCTCGACCCAGAAAATTCATTAGAATTCTTTAGATATGTATCTTCTCTATGCTCTTCATAAAGATAATACAGATCATCATCATGCCAAAATTCATATATTGCCATTTGATTAGACTGTGTACTATCAATATTTACTTCATAAGCTCTACGTCTTTCATCTACGGTTTGGCTACCAAAAAGAAATGAATATTGAAAACCAAATGACAACTTAGGATTAAATTTAAAAGAATATTGTATGAAAAGATCCGAAATACCTCCTTTAAGAAAAAAACTCTTCTGATATGCTATTGGCAATGATGTTGTAACATCATTAACTCCCAAAAATTCAAAACTCTGATCTATTTCAATGGTATTAGTTCGATATGCAGGCTTCAAACCAAATCCAAATGCCTTATGGCCTCCAATGGGAAATAATACTGAAAAATGAGTTAGATCATGTTGAAATTGCTCAGGATATGTTGGAACTTTTAAATAATTCATTCCCGAATGAATGGAAAATCGTGTAAAAGGAGTTTTCCATAATGATGATGGAGAGCTTGATGAAATTTCAAACTGATTACCAGAATAAAATGTGCCATTACCAAGCCCTATTGATGAAATATCTTGATTCCCAATTAATTCACCCACTCCATATAAAGGGAAATTAGTTGCTTGTGGGAAGCAAATATTAAATATAAATAAAAATAAAATTATTTTCATTCCCAATACATCAATCTAATGATGGGGTTTTTTACATGATTAACATTTTCAGTATCATTAAAAAAAATCATTTTTGAATAATTATATAATGCATCATCCGTTTTAATGACTATACTTTCAAAAGAGCCATGGTTTCCATTTTGAAAACCTCTCAAAATATTTCCAATTGGAATAATAATGGAATCATTAGCAGCCGTGACAAGAAATGGATTCATTAATAAAGAAAATTCATCGGATGATTTATTATGGCCTAAATGCAAAATCATACCATCATCATGAATTAATGAATTATCTTTATCAATATGTAAAACTAAATGAGAAAAATCATGACTTATATTTCTTTCTTTATTTTCCAAAAAATTGCCTAATGAATTTCCATCATCATCTTGAAAAAATAAATCAATCAATAATTCATTAGAAAAATTGACAACCAAATCATCTCCTTCATGGACTCCATGGTCAGAAAATGTTATATCTTCAAAAAGATTATTATCATTATGATATGAAATTGAACTTTCATATTCTTTTAAATTGGAAATTTGTTCAAATGGGAAATGATTTAATTTAAATTGCAAACCTTTTAAGGGAGTATTGGTTTGAATGCCAAACTTTATTGAAATGATATCTCCATTCTTAATTATTTCACTTATCCATAATGTAATGCCATTATTAGGCTGAACAGAAAATGAAAGCTGATTTTCCATCCCATATTCATATAGATTCTCACCAAGTTCTGGATATTGTATTTGTGACACATAAAATGCTTCTTGTGAATCAGATATCCCATCCAAGCCCCAATCATAAAATCTCTCACCTTCTCCTTCTTCCCAAAGGCCATCACCATCATCATTCCAATTATGTTCTTTATCACCTTCAGTTCCAATAAATGTTTCAGCATTCCAATTATCATTGTTTGGATCAATAACATAATCATCAGATACATCCAAATCATTACAATCATTATCTAACCCACAATCATCAAATTCACCCAACCCATCAAAACTATTATTATTTTCTGTTCCAGTAATGTTATAATTAGGTTCATCAACATTAAATAGACCATCCGTCCCCGTATCTTCATATGGCTCACCAGGGTCCCACTGTCCATTTCCTTCGGTCTCCTCTTCTAATAAGGTTAATGATACTGGCAACCCATCTACCCCCCAGTCAAAAAATGGCTCACCAAAATCCCACTGTCCATTATTTTCAGTTAAACCTAAATCAATCCCATCAAAATCATCTCCATTAGGATCTAGTAAATAATTATCTCCATTAGGATCACTTCCTAAATTATTTGAATCAGCTTCTTCCAAACATGGATTTTCATCATCACCTGTTTCAAAAGCATCTTCACATCCATCAATACCAACATCTTCCCATTTCTCACCTTCTCCTTCTTCCCAAATGCCATCACCATCATCATTCCAATCAAGTGAATTATTTCCTTCAGAACCATCTGGATTATAGGCACTAATTGATACATCGCAACCTCCCGCACCAGTTTCCAAACTATCAGGACAATTATCTAATCCATAATCAAACCATTCTTCACCTTCTCCACTATTCCATTTTCCATCAAAATTTCCATCAATCCAATCAAGCTCTCCATTATTTTCTGTCCCTGTAGTATCAACTGCACTCCAATTATCTCCCATAAGGTCTTGATTTCCAATAAACGCAACAGCATTAGAAATATAAAATTGAATTGAATCTAATTCAGATAAGATAGATGGATCAATTTGTAAATCAATTTGCATAAAATTTAACGGAGTATTCATTTGAGTATTAATAATGTTTGAATTTAATTCAAGATCATTATGAACAATAGGAAGTACTATTTGATCAATATCTTGAAAATCAAATGCATAAACCATACCCCATTGAGATTCATCAATATCATCAATTACATATGGTACTTCAATGATTCCTTCAGGGAAAGTAGAAGATTGTATCCAAGCAACATCAATTATCGAATATGAATCAACATATGTTGTGTCCTGCTCATTCATCACATATTTCATCTGCAATAATGGTTTTAATGATGAAGCCTCGACATCAGATGAACGAAATTCTATAAATTGTTCAACACCTTGATCCGTAGGAGAATAAGATATTTTAATTCCAACATTCTTACTTGAACAAATATCTGTCATAATAGATGCATCATGATTAAATAAATCAATTATAATTTCATTTTTTGAGAATTCAAGATACTCATCTAAAATTAAGACACCTTCCACATTTTCCAATTGTGGATCATTTTCTTCATCAATCAAATTAAGATCTGTAACTAAGGATATTTCTAAAAACTCCTTAGAAATATTATAAATAGACAAGTCATCTGTAGTAATATCAGTTATGGTTTTTATTACAAGATCTAATTCTTCAACTGTTTGGGCATTACAAATATCATGCAAACCCATAATATCTGATCGAATATTGATGAATGCAATAGCCTCATTACCATCCTCTAAAATACCAGAATACAATCTAGAGCTATTTAACATGACATCACTCTCACCTTGCATTGTATTAGACAACGATTGATCTAATAAAAAAAAATTCTGGATCAATGTATTTTCAGTTAGATTATTTAAACCTAGTAAGGGTTCAGATTCACAACTAAAATTAAAAAAACAGATACTAAATAGTAATACTGAAAGAAAATGATTTTTCAGATAAAAATACATGCTAGAAAAGATTAAAGATCCTTACATGCACTTTCAATCATATTAGCAATTTGTTTCCAATCATCAAGGCATGTACTCTTTGGAATGTCAATAACCATATGATTGGATGATTCGAATTTTTTATATAGATTTTGTTGCTTTTTCATCTTATTCAATAATTGATCTGATTCATAATTTAATGCAATCGTTAAATCTGCATTTTCCATTGCCTCAATATGACAATCTATTTTTTTATCATTTTGAGTAATATTCAAATCATATGCATCATATATTGATTTTGAAAACTTTCTATAATTATTAACTGAATGAAGTAAATACACTGACTTTATTTTTGAATAAAATTCATCCTTAGAAAATTTTTGTTT
>MDTE01154275.1_pt1 | contig 10110 bp, 3 predicted proteins | sample 811231 | NCBI WGS metagenome assembly MDTE01 (sample SAMN05326651, study PRJNA326480) | marine metagenome | isolation source: seawater | place: Indian Ocean: Red Sea | collected 2010 | reverse complement strand
TGCTATTTCAGCACCTGTCTGGTCAGCAGTCGCTGAAGACTCTATACCATTAAGCTTAGTATGATCAGCGTCAGTAAATACATTGCTGTCAGATGCTGACTCTACAAGAGTTCTAATCTCAGCAGCAGTCTGATCGGCAGTAGCTGATGCTTCTATACCGTTTAGCTTACTGTGGTCAGCATCAGTAAACACGTTACTATCACTAGCACTTTCTACAAGTGTTCTTATCTCAGCAGCAGTTTGGTCAGCAGTAGCACTACTTTCAATACCATCTAATTTAGTACCGTCAGCAGCTACATCTCTACCATCAACTGTTCCTGATACTGTGATATTTCCTGTTACGTCTACACCAGCACCAACGTCTAAATTGCCAGCTACATCAACTGTTCCACTAGAATCTATAAAAAACCTTACAGCATTACTATTTGTAATGTCCTGAATCTTTATTTTGCCGTCATTTACTATAACCTTAAAATCGCTATTAGCATTAGAGTCATAAAACTCAATTTTTGGAGCAGAACTTGTAATCGTCAAATCACCAGAACCTAAAGTTCCAGTTGTAACTACGTTCTGAGATCCAAAGTCAGGAGAGACTTTAGTTCCAGCTATTGCAGCAGATGCGTTAACGTCTGCGTTTACGATTGTTCCGTCAACTATATCTGCTGATTCTATTGTTAAATTTCCAGATACGTTTGCATCTATAATCTTTACGTCTGAAGGTAATGTACCAGCAGCAATTTTACTAACTGCTATGGAATCATTAGCTAGTCTTCCAGCTATTGAAGCGGAAGATACATTTGCCATATCTTCAGCAGCTACTGGATGACCTCCAGCTGTTGAGCCGTCATGTACGACAAGAGTATCCTTGTCTGTATCTACTGTAACTTCACCCTCGGCTCCGGTAAAGCTACCATGTTGCGTGGTTGTTCCACGTCTTAGTTTTAATAATTTTGCCATTATGCTATTGATCCGAAGTCAAGTTGTAAGTTACTACCGGCAGCTCCGTCTAGTGTGGTAGCTGAAACAAGCCCTGTTACAGTGACTCCTGTGGACACGACTTCTAATTTAGTACTTCCACCAGTCTGTAATTTTAAGCTACCTGTGCCTGTATCATTAATAATTGAGTCACTAGCGTTATGAAATATCTCCATACCGTCAGAGCTCGTACCATATATAGATTTTACGTTATCGTTGTGTATATTACTACCAGTATATGTACTACCAGTAACAGCAGCAAAGTTACCTGTAGCTGTTACACCACCTTGCCAAGCACTACCATTATAAACTTTTAGTTCGTCAGCAGAAGTATTAAAATATAGATCTCCTTCTGCTAATGCATTACCACCACCATCTGTTGAAGGATCAGAAGATGCAATTTGATATCTGTCAGTAAAGTTATTTACATTTGAAATATTACTTGCAGCAGTATTAATACTTGAGATATTAGTTGCAGCCGTATTTACATTTGAAATTGAACCTTGTACTGTGTTTACGTTAGCTATAGATCCAGCTACAGAATTAACATTTGCAATATCATTTCCAACAGTATTAACATTTGCAATATTAGTTGCAACAGTATCTATTTCGGATGTACCTTCATTTAAGTCATCAGCAACAGTAGTAATCTTAGCTATGTTAGTAGCTGCTGTGTTTACATTTGATATACTTCCAGCAACTGTGTTAACAGAGTTATTTCCGCTTCCTGAGTTAATAGCATTAGTTATTAGACCTAAATCTTCCTGATATGTGAGTTGACCAGCAACTATGTTGATATTAACTAAGTCAGATGCGTTAGGGGTAGCAGCAGTATATCCATCACCAGAGCTACCATCATAGATCATTAAAACTTTGTTAGATGAACTATCAAACCATAAGTCACCGTTTTGTAAACTTGAAGAATCACCTCTAGCTGTAGGTGCAGAGGTACTTATCTGGTAAAGATCATAAAAGTTATTTATATCTGATACGTTTGTAGCTGCTGTAGATATTGCACTAGCATTAGCTGCTACGGTTGTAACCTCTGTTGCTTTTGGTACTAATCTATGAAATGCATAGGTATGTAATGTAGTTGTAGTTTCTACTATTACACCAAAGCCTGCTGTAAGAACTGTAGATCCACAACCTGTAATCGTTACAGTATTAGATCCCGAACCGTTTGAAATGGTAACTGTACCACTGCTTGGTGTACGTGTACTTCCAATAGCTTTGATAGATACAAGAGTACCAGCTCCATTATTTACATCAGGGTTAGCTGTAGGAAAACTTGTTTCATTTGCTATAGGTACAAACCCACCGACATCATCAACAAGGTCAATAATACGAGCATCAATAGCAGCAGTTGTAGCTACGTATGCGTCAGAGCCAGACCAAGTAGCACCACTAGCAATAGTTTCAGAAGAGTCTTGTCTAAGGAATAAAGCTTCAGCTTCTGTTTCTGTGTAATACCTACTATCTAAAGATGTAGTATTCATCTCAGATAACTCAAGCTTATCGGACTGAAGTAGTGTTTTTATTTCACTAGCTGTCTGATCTGCTGTAGCTGCTGTTTCTATATTAGCTAATTTAGTTTGCTCTGCATCGCTAAATTCATTAGTATTAGCATTTGCTTCATAGGCAGTTTTAATTTCTGCATTTGTCTGATCCGCAGTAGCTGCTGGTTCTATTCCGTTTAATTTACTATGGTCTGCATCTGTAAAGACATTACTATCAGTAGCAGCTTCAACAAGGGTTCTTATTTCTGCTGCTGTCTGGTCATCTTTTGCACCAACATCAATTCCATCTAGTTTACTACCATCTGTTGCTACATCTCTACCATCTACAGTACCAGATACAGCAATGTTACCTGTAACTGTAAGAGCACCTGTTGCAGCTGTACCTGATGTTGATACGTTTTGAGATCCAAAAGCTGGAGTAACTTTAGTACCCGCTATAGCAGCTGACGCATTAACATCAGCGTTAACTATTGTACCATCAACTAAGTTAGCACTTGCTACAGTTATATCTGTAGGCAAAGCACCACTACCTAGTTTTGCCATTGTTACATTATCATCAGCTATCTTAACTGTAGTAACTGCATCGTTATCTATTTTAGCTGTTGTTACAGCCAAATCTTTTATATCAGATGTTAATATTGTTTGATTTTGTTCTTCTTGTGCAGCATATAATATCTGCTTCATATTGTTGTTAAGGTCTGCTGCCTTAACTGATGACCCTGCTGTAAAGGTGGCTTTAGCGGCGTCTACGTCTGTATCTCGATAGATACGAATTTTATTAGCTGAATTTGCGGGAGCTGTATCAAATACTATATTCCCACCACCAGTTGTTGTGTAACTGGTTATTGTAAAAGTTGTTGCACCAGAGCTTGCTCCAGTTATACCTCGGTTTTCATAAGTTACATTGTCAACCTCTACTTTTATGTCAGCTTCCTTGTAAGATGGAAAAGAGAATGATCTTGACGCTTGACCATTCCCGTCTAAATCTGCGAAAGTTGTTGCCATTTATTTATACATAGTTAGTAGGTTTGCTGTCTGTTGTTGTTTTTGCTGCTGTTCGTATTTCTTAAGTCTTTGTTCTCGTATAACGTCAGCAATCGCATACTCAGAACTGATACGATGCCAAGCTGCCCTTCTTGCTCTATCAAATAATCGTTTAATTATGATGTTGTGATAATAGTCCCTTGCATCATACTGTGAGCGTTTGCCAGCTTTAATATCATCATACATCTTATTCATAGACGCAATTATTTTAGGGTCTACAGCCATCTTATCTAATTCTCGTTCTAAGTTTTGTTCACCGATAGCACGTTGGAATTCAGATCTGATTTTTGGTAATCTTGTTAAGTTAGTACCATCTGGTGCATAATATGTAGACTGTCTAAGATCGTAACCACTGTCAAATAAGAAGTTTCTACCCGGACTTTGGTCTAGACTAAGAGATATAGGACTAACTGCATTAAATGCTCTAGTCATGAAATCCCAATCTTTAAGAGGTTTACCATTAAGCATATCATATTTAATCGGTAATCTATTCTCTGGAGATGTAAAGTTCTCAAATAATAAGTTACGATTTCGTACTGACTGATCAATACCTGATGCTATTTCACGCATATACGGTGTAAATAATCTACTTAATTCATTACGTAAACCAGATAATGGTAATTGGTTATTACCTAGACTAGCTATAATTCTATTAAATTGACCGGGTCTACCACCGAATAAATCAACAAACTGTTGAATACCAGCTAGATATGATTTACTTGTTACAGCTTGTGCTACTACAAGAGAAATCTTACCTAATTCATTCTGTGTCCATTCTTCACCCATTAATTCACTTGCATCACCTACGTCAGCTATTGTAGACATAATAAGGTTAAATGGTTCAAATTGATCGTAACCAACACGTACAGCTCCAAGCTTTATAGTTCTTGGTTCCCATTTACCATCTATCCACATCTGTCTCTTCTGCCTATCAACTGGACCGTTACCATTAAGATCACCACGCATCCAAGCTTGTGTAGCCATAAATACTACAGCAGAACCCATAGCTAATCGACCTGTTTGTAAAGCCTTAGCATTGGTTAATTCCTCTGGAGTTGTGATACCATATTTATGAACGTTATCTAGTTTATCAGGACGTGCAAGAGCTATATCATTAAACTCTTTAACTAAGAAGTTAAAACCCGGTGTAAATTTACCTGTTAATGCAAGTCCATTTACGCCAGTTCGAGCGAATAAGAAGAAAGGTCTAGCTAAAGGAGTTGATGTAAATACGTCGTTAAGTCCCTTTGCAAATCCTGTAAGATCTTGTGTAAGTGTTACCTCTCTACGTGCAAATAATGTTGCTTCGTCTACTATATTACCCTGAGTATCAAATACTTGACCATAAAAATCATCTTCATATGCTTTCATTAAGTCTTTTGTTATCTTAGGTGTCTTATATCCACCTTCTTGCAACTCAAGAACTTTACGCATAGCTTTCTCACGCATCTTAGCTCGACCTAATATGTATGCAAACGCATCATCAGTCGCAGCCATAAGCTTTGTGGAGTATGTAAAGAGATTAGTATTGTTTGCATTACGTGCCATGTTAGCTAAACGGAAAGCCGCCGTTTCTCCGGCATTAGCTCTACCGCTATCTTCTGCCCATCTACGTAATACTTCCCAGTTTTCATCACCTTTGGTATATTCACCACCATATCTTTTGTACTTAATAGACGCTACATCACCTTTCCAATATGAGTTTAGTTTCTCTCTAAATAATGTAAATGATTCTGGTATAGCTTCTACCATTGCATTAACTGATGCAAGGCTTGCTTTTAATGTAGTTGTATCACCAGTAAAAGGATATCGGAATCCGGCACCAATAGCCGTAGCTAAAGGTCTAAGGAATGTTGCAGTGGATGTACCCATAATAGCTCGAGCTGGTGTTTTAGGACCTGATAGTATACTATGTGTCATTACACCTTCTAGCTCACGTATCAGTACACCAGTACGCTCTGGTCCACCGGGTTGTAATTGTCCACCAAGTATTACCTTACGTGCCCAATTATCAAAGTCATCTAATGTATTAACATCCTTCATCATAGAAAATGCTTCATACACTGCCATAAGTAGATCATCACTACCATCTGATGCAATATTTAACACAGAAATAATAGCTTCTCTTGAGGCTTCTACTTCTTTTTTAACTACTTTATTAATAGCAGTTTTACGTGATTTACCAGCTCCTAATTCTCTAAATGAATCGGACTTTACAAATCTAGCTTTCTTAGTCATGAATAATGCAGATAACATAGTATCTACTATTTGTTTAGTAGGTCCGTCTATAGCTTGTAAGTCTACTAAGTCAGCTATTTCTCTACCAGCAATACCTGTATCTCGTAGTTGTTTAAGTAATGTACCTACAATAAGGTCAAGAGTAACAACATCCTTAGATGTTAATATTTCTATACCATCTACTACGTCTTTTTGTGCTTCGATAATATCTTTTAAATATTCTCTTGCTGACATTTCAGCAGCATTTCTACCTTGTGTGATACGTTGATGTGCTTCTACATGATCTCTAAATTTATCAGCTAGTTTTCTTCTATCACCTTTAGCAGCTTCTAGTTCTTTAGCAAACTTATCACTGCTCATTAATGTTTTCGCAATACGTTCTACAGTTTTATCATCTGTCCCACCATATTGTGCTATACGTTCACGTTCTATAGGTGTAGTAACAGAACCAGTAGATCCTTCTTCTGCTCCCCACTCTTTACGTATACGACGTAATTGTTCACGAGCTACGTCTGGTTCAACTTCTGATATATGTGCTCCTTGATGAGGTTCAGCTAGAGGTCTGTTTTTATCAGCTCTAAATTCTGTTTCTCCTCTACGTAACTGTGCAATACCAGCTTTAACAGTTTGGTCATCTATGCTTTTATTACGTGCTTTGATCTGATCTACAACTGGTTTTGAACCTTTCTTTAGTGTATATGCTATACCATCAAATAAAAGACCAATACCCATACCTTCAACAATGTTCTTAATCTTCATCATTACAGGATGGTCAGTATCTTTTGTCGCTAATACTGTATCAGCCCAACCATATCTTTCACTTAAAGCACCTAATACGTTCTGTTCGTCTGATTCTTTAGATACAAGATCAGACACAGCTCCAATAGCTGCACCACGAGCTAAACTACTACTAGCTAGACCTACAAGACCAGCTGGTATAGTAACAAGACCTGTAGCTGCTACACCTTTAGCTGCTGCTACTGTACCGGCAGCTAGAGATCCAAAGTGGACTAACCCACGTAATTGCTTACCCCACCATGTATGTGTCTCTATAGGATTATGGTAGCCACCAAAAGGTGTCCAGTCTGGTATATATCTTCCTTCTTCTGTCTTTTGCCTTTGCATTTCTCCAGATAGAGCATCCACAGTACGTTCTGGAAACGTAGCTATAGAAGATGCTGTATCTTGTAAACCACCTGACAATATCGACTGACCTTCTTTTATGAGAGCCTTAGCACCCCAAGTGTCAGCGTTGCGTGGATCGTTTTGTTCTGATCGAGCTTGCTCTTCAACTTTAAGATCCTGTTCGTTTGCTTGTTGTCTAGCTTCCTCTCTTTGATTAAATTCCTCAAGAGCTTCTCTAGTTTTACCAGCAACAATATCAACAGCATCCATGGTTGGATCATAACCCTCTCCACCTGTGTAAGATTGTGTCATTTACCTGTAAAAAATTCGTCTCGGACTTCGTCTAGTCTTTTTGTTAACTTTTCTTTATGCTCTAATACTTTTTTCTGCTCTGCCTTATACCTAACTTCATTTAAGACTAACTTGGCAATTGCTGGGGATAGATTGTGTAATTGGCTAAAAGTCATGGTTTTTAAGTTAGGGAATATCTCATTCATAGCTGCTATTTCGTCTTGATTGAAATGACTAAGTTTAGTTACATATCTACCTTTATCATCAAACTCCATACCTCGTATAGAATTAGATCTTTGAAGATTGTAACGCATCATTTCAAAGACTAAATAATCTTGAAAGTCACCATCAAATCTTTGGTTCCCTTTAAATGCTTCTTTAAAACCTTCTTGATTATATATTTGTAAAAACTGTTCACCTGTGATACCATACATACCCATTTCTACTTTTGGATGACGCTTAGCAACTTTAGCTATATAGTCAATATTTCTTTTCGTTATATCATGACCAAAAACGTTTGCACTTATATCTGTACGATAGTTGTTAGTTCTAGCATAACCAGTATTATAATAGTTATAACCTGTCTGACGATTACCAAACTCACCGTTAGCATAAATACTTTCTAAATTTTTTAGTACCTGTTTTGCGTATTTACCACCCTCTTTTGTGGCAATGTTATGTACTCCATGTGTACCATTAGTTAATAAGTATTTCTTATCTTCCGAACTAAGGTATTCTAAGTTGTTCTTCAGACGTTTACCATAAATATCATCCTCTTCAATCGCACCAGTAGCCTTTAATCTTGCAAGCATTATTTCATGAACATCTAGCGGATTACCGTTCTCATCTTTTAAGTTACTAAATCTAAACTGTCTAAAATACTTTAAAACTTCTGAATTTAATTGTCCGCCACTTCTTATATACATTACTGCTCTATCTAAATGTATAGCTTCACCGTCATGTACAGTTTCAGAATGTAATAAGCTAGGATCTTTATTATATGCTTGCCTTAATGCCTCACCTTTTTCAACACCATCATTCTTTAATCTTACTCCTAAACCGTCATAATCTCCATTCATAAACCTTTTTTGTAGATCCTCTAAACGACCATCAAGGAAGCTTTCTGGAGTACCAGCTTGTCTGATTTCAATATCGAGTTGTGAAACTGGTCCTGTAGTACCTTCTATAAGTTCAGCAGCTAGTATATCTTGTAAACGTTTAGCTACTAATAAATCCTTTGGTTGTAGTGTATCATCTAGACCTTGACTTCTTTTTCGTGCCTTAATCATAGATGTGATAAATCCACTTTTCTCATTTACCATCTTGGCAAATTCAAGTCTTTTAGCAACTCCTTCATCCAAGCCACCCATATCTACTTTATTCCATATATCATTAAGCCATGTTGGTACTTGCATCTTTTGATCAGCTGCATTATACAAATTTTCATTTGATATAAACGCAGTATAGACTTCCATTGCTTCCCACCTAGTTATAGCGTTATTAGGTCTAGTCTTTACTTTATCTACTAATGGTTGGTAATATTTGTCTTTAAAGGTTTTTAGATGATCCTCATAAGTTAATTTATCTTCTGCCTCTTGATTCTTCTTTGCCTGCCTTATACCTTCCTCAATTTTTCTTATAAACTGAGTTATATTATTATAACGTTTAGGTTCTTTCTCAACATCAATACTATTTTGATACGCATTGACGCTTGGATAATCAGTTTGTGTGCTTCTATCTGAATAAACTAATTTATTAAGGAAAGCTTCTGCATGAGGAATATATTGAGGATTGTCTTTAACTAAATCATGTACTGTATCAGCTACAAACATCATAGTTTTCTGTTGACCATTAGGGTCATCAGGATAAAATGTAGCTTTATACTGTGCTATTAAATTTATACCTTCCTTATCATTAAATAAAGTTAGATCTTGACCTTCAGCTGGTGAACTATTGATAGCACCTAGCATATCCTCAATTCTATCCTTAAAGTCTTGTGTTCTTTTAGTTTCAAGCTTTTGGATATAAGTTGATTGCCATTTATAATCCCTATCTTTTAGATACTGAGTGATCTCGGGTTGTATAATTTGTAAGAATTGTTTCTTATAACGACCAGATGATATATCAAAGCCTGCATCCAGTACGCCTACGTGTATCTTATTCCGAACCATCTGTTCAGCATATTGACGTATCTGGGTTTTTTCTAGAGGCTGAGTTACTGCATCAAAACCTAATTGACCTAACAGCGTATCTATATTTCCTCTTATTGTTGCCGGATTTATAGTTCTTAACTGTGTCCTTAGATCCTCGTCACGATTAAATGAATAAGTAATATCAGATAAAGTTTGAAAAGCATCATTAACGTTAGCTCTGATATCTACTTTACCACCAGATTGCTTGTAGATCTTTTTTACAAAACCTTCCATATCCATCAGGAAGAAATCTTGTTTCTTTTCTTCCTTTTGTAATTCTAGTATCTTGGCGATAGATTTTTTATCCTTAGCAAATCGTACATTATCTATTTCTTTACTGACTCTGTCTGCTTCTAAAGCTTTGCTAAATTTCTGTGCATTACCAAGAAATCCGCTTAAAGCTTTCAACCTATTGTCAAGAGCTTGTGTTCTATTTTTCTCTATCTCGATCATATCATCATAGAACCGCTTAGTGTCCTTGATGTTGTCGTCGATCTGTTCGTTAACTGCCTCAGTTAAATCAGCTTCGGTTGCTAAATAATTAGTGTTACTTATATCGGGTAACTGATCTCGTGGGGTCCCGATAACGTTTCCGTAAGATGAAGTCATACTACCTCCATATCTACGTCAATTTGACTATAATCTACAGTTAAGTAATTATCTTGTATACCTACAGCCATCGGATTCTTCTTAAGAACATCTTGAGCCATAGCTCCACGATAACGTGT
>MDTE01068376.1_pt1 | contig 10110 bp, 11 predicted proteins | sample 811231 | NCBI WGS metagenome assembly MDTE01 (sample SAMN05326651, study PRJNA326480) | marine metagenome | isolation source: seawater | place: Indian Ocean: Red Sea | collected 2010 | reverse complement strand
GTTGGCTGGCAGGTGATCTGGAATGTGACTGCGGCGCTACATACACCGTTGATGAGTGTTACCAACGCAATTAGTGGAATAATTATTATAGGAGCGTTGGTCCAGACCCCATCCTCTTCAGCTTTGATACTTTTTCTTGCGGGAATATCAGTTTTGATTGCTAGCATCAATATTAGCGGCGGATTTTTAGTCACGCAACGGATGCTTCGGATGTTCCGAAAAGAGAATTAACCAATGATTACATCTGGACTCACATCGGCTGCCTATATAGCCGCAAGCATTCTCTTCATCCTCAGCCTGGGAGGATTAAGTCACCAGGAATCCTCACGTCGTGGCAACATCTATGGAATGCTCGGTATGGCGATCGCCATCATCGCCACCATATTTCATATTGATACAACCTATTACTGGCTAATCGTCACTCTGATGCTAGTTGGAGGTGTAATCGGTGCGACTGTTTCACAACGCGTAGCAATGACTTCTATGCCCCAATTGGTTGCTATTTTGCATAGCCTAGTCGGTCTTGCCGCTGTGCTAATTGGTTTTGCGAATTACCTTGATCCAGGCACTAATCATCATGGTGTAGAACGAATAATCCACAACAGCGAAGTTTTTATAGGGGTGCTAATTGGAGCAGTAACGTTTACTGGATCGGTCGCTGCATTTGGCAAGCTACAAGCCATACTATCAAGTAAACCAATGATGATACCGGGCAGACATTTCGTCAATGGAGGAATTGGTGTTGCTTGCATTGTCCTCGGATTCTACTTCGTTGAAGCTGCTAATAGTAATCTCGGAGTTCCTTTTCTGATCGCAATGACAATTTTAGCCATGTTGTTTGGTCTCCATATGGTTCTCGCAATTGGTGGAGCCGATATGCCAGTTGTGATTTCAATGCTAAATAGTTATTCAGGATGGGCTGCGGCAGCTACAGGATTCATGCTAGCAAACGACCTACTAATTATCACTGGAGCGCTGGTTGGTAGTAGTGGTGCGATTCTGAGTTACATAATGTGCCGGGCTATGAATCGTCGCTTCTTAGCAGTAATATTAGGCGGATTCGGCACCTCAGGCAGCAGTACCGTAACCACAAATTACGGAGAAGCTACATCAACCTCTGCTACTGCAGTAGCTGCGCTGCTCCAATCTTCTCAAAGCGTAGTTGTTGTTCCAGGCTATGGAATGGCTGTTGCTAACGCTCAACATGCAGTATCTGATATGGTTAGACATCTTAGGACATCAGATGTCGATGCTAGATTTGCAATACATCCAGTTGCAGGAAGGATGCCGGGACATATGAATGTTCTCTTGGCAGAGGCAAGAGTGCCCTATGACATCGTGCTTGAAATGGATGAAATTAACAGTGATCTTTCAAAAACTGACGTTGTAGTCGTCATTGGAGCCAACGATATAGTTAATCCGGCTGCAGAGGATGACCCGAGCAGCCCCATAGCTGGCATGCCAGTTCTTCAGGTTTGGAATGCTCAGAATGTTATTGTACTAAAGCGCTCAATGGCTACCGGCTACGCTGGTGTTGATAACCCACTGTTCTATAAGCAAAACACTGGTATGCTATTTGGAGATGCGCGCGAGAGCATAGAAAATATTATCAAGCACATGTAAGCGCAACGCTAGAGAGTTAGAGCTGAAGCGACAAAGTTACCCATTTCGGCAGGATTCTCTGTCACATGAACCCCAGCATCACGAAGGGCCTCAATTTTTGCGATAGCTGTACCCTTGCCTCCCGAAATAATCGCCCCAGCATGACCCATCCGCTTCCCCGGTGGCGCAGTTGCACCCGCAATAAACGCTATGACTGGCTTATGCATATTTTCGGCAATCCATCTCGCACACGCTTCTTCATCGGTTCCGCCAATCTCACCACACATGACTACAGCTTCGGTATCATCGTCGTCATTAAACCGTTTTAGAACGTCGAGGTGTTTGAGACCATTAACTGGGTCCCCTCCAATACCTACGCATGTTGACTGACCAAGTCCAAGTTTTGTCAATTGATCTACTACTTCATAGGTTAATGTCCCAGACCTAGAAACAACACCGATAGACCCAGGTTTGTGAATATATCCTGGCATTATTCCAATCTTAATCGTGCCTGGAGTAATAATACCCGGACAATTAGGCCCCAACAATATAGTCTTTTTACCACGCATTCGTGCGCGTGTATTGACTAAATCACGCACTGGAATCCCTTCAGTAATACAAACAACAAGATCGAGTTCGGCGTCAACAGCCTCATCGATGGCTTTCGCAGCAAATTTAGGCGGCACATAGATTACTGACGTATTACATCCGGTATCTAGTTTCGCATCTCTCACTGAATTAAATACCGGTATATTAGCTACCCGCTCTCCACCTTTGCCAGGCGTAACGCCAGCAACAAAACACTCCTCCCCAAAGCAATATTCAAGGCAGTTCTTAGTATGGAACACTCCTGTTTTGCCAGTAATCCCTTGAGTGACAACACGCGTATTACGATCGACTAGTATTGACATTCAATTAGCCCGCTGCTGCATGGACTGCTTTAATTGCCGCATCATCCATGTCTGTCGCCGAAATATAATTTAGACCTGATTGCGCAAGTATTTCTCGCCCATCAATGACATTAGTTCCTTCAAGTCTGATGATTAATGGCAGGCTCATTGCAGTCTCTTGTGCCGCTTCTACTATACCTTTGGCAATAACATCGCAGCGCATTATTCCGCCGAAGATATTCACAAGAACAGCTTTTACGGTTGATTGTTGTAACATAATTTGGAATGCTACAGCAACCTGCTGTGCATTTGCCCCACCACCTACATCTAGAAAGTTAGCAGGCTCACCACCGTGTAACTTAATAATATCCATAGTAGCCATAGCTAATCCAGCACCATTGACCAAACACCCGATGTTCCCATTGAGGGAGATAAAGTTTAGTCCAGCCTCTGCTGCCTTGCTCTCATTGATATCTTCCTCCGATGGATCCCTAAATTCTTGTATTTCAGACTGCCTGAATAGTGCATTATCATCGATTGTAATCTTAGCGTCAGCAGCAATCAGCCGATTATCTTCTGTAATAACTAGCGGATTGATTTCCACTAACGATGCATCACATTCCAAGAAGAGTCTATAGACATTTTGGAACAACTCATCAGCGCCCACATGGAGTTCTTGCTGTAAGCCAATTTTTTCAGATAACTCCGATGAAGTTGCCATATCGATCTTTTTTTCGCCATCAATAAGCATCGTAAATAATCTGTCTGGTGTTTCATTCGCCACTTTCTCTATGTCCATTCCACCATCAGCACTTACCATGAGCGCAATTTGTTGGCTTGTGCGATCAACCACCATTCCTAAATAAAGTTCACGCTCAATAGAAACAGCTTCCTCAATAAGGATTCGCTCTACTAATTTACCTTTCGGTCCTGTCTGGTGCGTCACTAGTTGCATGCCAAATATAGAGTTAATTGCCAATATTGCTGTGTCACTAGTTGTGGCAATTTTCACACCACCACCTTTGCCGCGCCCTCCAGCGTGGATCTGTGCCTTGATCACCCACGAGCCGAAGATCATAGATTTAACTGCATCAAGTGCCGCTTCTTTTGAAGAATAAGCAACACCTTTTGGAACCGGAATGCCGTATCGCTGGAACAGTTGTTTTGCCTGATATTCGTGAAGTTTCACTCTAATGCTACCTTTCGCTATTGCATAAAAATGTCGGATAAAACTAATGTTGCGTGGCGAACTTCTGCTGCTCTATAACAACTAAATCAAATAGATGCATGTCATTTCTTGACATTCTATTGTTTCACATTCAGCAGCATATTGCTATTGTTTCTAAATGACGCCAAACTGCAATAACAATAAATTATATATTCATTCAATGAAATCAGAAACTCAAACTACTTGGTATCAGGCAACTCGTGCGCTCAACAGCCACCATCCTGTTTTAACTGGATCTGTTACAACAGATGTAGCTGTTATTGGTGCCGGATACACGGGCCTCTCGACTGCGCTACACCTTGCTAAACGCGGTTACCAAGTGACAGTTATTGAGGCGCAAACTGTTGGCGCCGGCGCGTCAGGTCTAAATGGTGGCCAACTGTGTAGCGGGCAAAGACGCGACATGATTGAACTAGAGAAGATAGTTTCCCGTGATGATGCTTTACGTTTATGGTCTCTATCAGAGGAGGCGAAAATACTAGTAGCGCAATTAATCGATGAGTATAGTATTTCATCAGCGATCAGATGGGGAATTATCACCGCGGCCTGGCGTAAGAAACACTATTCTTATCTATGCCGATATTCTGATTTCCTAAAATCTCGTTACTCATACGATAAAATTTCAGTTATAAAACCGAGTAATATTAAAGATCACCTTGCTACTAATTCTTATCATGGCGGGCACATTGATTATGGTGCTGGACACTTACACCCGCTTAACTATCTTCTCGGCCTATCACGCGCCGCTACAGCGCAAGGCGTCCAGCTTTTTGAATATTCCAAAGCGATAGATATATCAGCGATACAGAACTCTAAACTCCTAATTAGCACTAGCAATGGTCAAATTTACGCGGCTAACGCAGTTATTGCTTGCAATGGATATCTAGGAAAGCTTGCGCCGAGACTAGCCAGATATATTATGCCTATAAATAACTATATACTGGCAACTGAACCGATGACCCCAGGCGTATCCAATGAACTGGTAGCAAATAATGTAGCGGTAGCCGACACAAAATTCGTTGTTAACTATTTTCGTATATCAGACGATAATCGTCTATTGTTTGGCGGTGGAGAAACATACACAAATAGATTTCCTCATGACATTAAGTCCTTTGTCAGATCACATATGTTGAAGGTATTCCCGCAAATGAATTCTATAGGGATAGACTATGCGTGGGGTGGAAAACTTGCCATCACTATGAACCGTATGCCAATATTTGGTCGACTTAATTCAAATGTCTACTATGCACTTGGATATTCGGGGCAAGGAGTCGCAATTGCGACTCTGGCTGGGCGTGTGCTAGCAGACGCAATAGCGGGCGATCAAGAAAAACTTGATGTCTTTGCTAGAGTGCCGCGCTACAAATTTCCAGGCGGGACACTATTACGTTGGCCCTGCCTCGCTCTCGCGATGTCTTACTATTCACTTAGGGATTATTTCTGAAATAATATAACAATGAATATTGCTAAGCACCTATATAGTCAGCGTGGCGCCGTGAATACAGTAAAAAATGCTAGGCCTATGTAAACACTCGCTGCGAGCCTGTCAAGCAGCGCACCTCGTGACGTTTTGGAGCGCAACCAGCTGCTAAGTTTACCGGCTACAATTGCATAAACACTATCAGTTACAAGACCTATTGCTACGAGAATGATCCCCAATATGATAATTTGACTCACCACATTTCCGCTCCTCTCATCAATAAACTGAGGCAAGAATGCAACGAAGAATAGTATTGTTTTTGGGTTAGATATATTTACAAGAAACCCTTCCCAATAAACTATCTTAAGACTTAGTTGATCTACATTCGCTGATGCTGCGATTGTAGTCTGAGCCGATCTCCAAAATAGTCTAGCGCCTAGATAAAAAAGATAGGCGGCACCACATAGTTTTACAGTAGCGAACGCTGCTGGTGATGCTAACACTAGAGCTGACAATCCAAGAGCGCTTGCAAGGACGTGCACCAAACCACCCGTTACGATACCAAGGACAGACGTCAAGCCGGCTAATATACCCTGCTCGGTGCTGCGCGCGACAATGTAAAAAACTGCAGGCCCGGGTATCACCAACAGTGTTATCGCGGCCGCAATAAATAGGAAGAGCGTTGGAGTAGATACCATAGATCTTACTTGTTTAGAATCTATAATGATCGGCTTACCTTGATCTATCCTCCATGGACCATTGGAAGTATCGTCATTGAATCGCCAGGAACGACCTTAACAATACCTCGTTCCTTTCTAGGAACGGATTCATCATTTATCGCAACCATGCCAGCTTCCTCATCTGGGATGTTCAACTGCTTTAAGACATCTAATACAGTTGCCCCTTCTGTTACTTCTACACTGCTCCCATCATTCCAATATTCCTTTAGTCGGCCTACTAGTTTTATTTTAAGATCCATAACTAATTCTAATTTAGACCAAGTCGAGCCAAAGTCTCTGCTGTTGGCCTACCGTCGTTGGTCCATCCTCTAAGATCATAGTATTCAGGGAGCATTCTATCAAGTTCAGCAAGTGTTCCCTTCCGTATCCCAGTCGGTGCTGGATCGTTCAGTAGCCGGGGCGGCAAGGTATCATCTGCAGAGGTGAAGCCTGCAGCAAGATTAAACAGTCGCTCAAGGTTCCAAATGCGCTCACCAGCCTCCAAAAGCCGATCTCCTGTCCATGTTCCGTCGCACGCAGCATCAAGCTGCACAGCAAACTCCTCTATACCCCAAGCAGTCGTTACAAAGACACACAAGCCGCTTGAATCCATAGCAGCTATTCGGTCTTGCGAATCTTTACAAGGACCGGCCTTGCCTTCGGGACTACTATCATCATAGTCTTCAGCAAAGACATCGTGCCTCATATGGCATGCACCACGATTACTGGTAGCATAGCCAAGTCCCATACCTTTGAGGGCGCGGGAATCATAGCCAGCAAACTCCTGACCTTTTACGGTCATAGAGAGTTCAGGATGGCCATATTTTTCACATAGCACCTTTGATCCCAAGCCTAATATCTGACCGAACCCTTCAAATTTACCGGTTTTTTCTGCCATCACTGTTAATGCCTCAGCATTACCAAATGTTAGCTCGACACCATCGGTATCGTCTTTCGAGATAGCGCCCATCTCATACAACTCCATGGCCGCTGCTAGCGTAACGCCAAAGGAAATTGGATCCATGCCATGTTCGTTCATCATATATCCTGCAAAAGTGAGGGCATCAATGTCGTCCACACCTACTGCAGGGCCAAAAGCAAAAGCAGTTTCATACTCGAGCCCTCCCGACGCGTGCCAATACTCTCGCCTGTTTATGATAGTGAAATGATCCTGTCGGATATGCGCGATCCTACCGCACGCAATCGTACACCCAAAGCATGCCTTATTAGTAATGAGGTTACGATGGCCGCTATCATCCGTTTCCTCCATTGCATTTGCATCGACTTTATCAAAACCTTCAAATTGAACCTCTCGGAAATTTCTCGTAGGCAGGCTACCGTATTCTTGCATGGTAGTTAACATTGAGTTAGTGCCATGCTCTGTCATATCCTTACGCCCAGAGTTGTTTGCTAGCAGGGCCTTGGTCTCTCTAACTACCTCCATAAACCGCTTTGGATTATCAACGCTCACGCCCTTTGTGCCACGAACCGCAATTGCTTTAAGATTCTTGGAGCCCATGACAGCTCCGACGCCTGACCTTCCTGCTGCTCGATGAAGATCATTAATTACAGAAGCGTAGCGCACTCCTTTTTCACCAGCAACCCCAATAGAAGCTATTCGCAGTTTTGGATTATTGTGTTGGTTCCGAATCCACTCTTCTGTTTTCCAAACCGATTGACCCCATATTGGTTCAGCATCCTCGAACGAAATAGACTCGTCTTCGATTAATAGATAGCACGGCTTTGAAGCGCGACCCTCAAGTAGAATGAGATCATAGCCCGCGAACTTCATTTCTGCGCCAAATTTGCCACCCGAATTCGAACAAGCAATGGCCCCGTTTAGTGGGCCTTTCGTAATAACTGCATATCGGCCACTTGTAGATGCCATCGTCCCGGTTAATGGACCGGTCGCAAATATAAGTGCATTGTCTGGACTTAGTGGATCGACTTTCGGATCAATGCTCTCAACCAAATATTTGCTCCCTAACCCTCTTTCGCCAACATAGTCGTTAGCCCATTCCATGTTTAATGGCTCAACAACATAACTGCCTTCTGTTAGGTTCACTCGCAACACGCTTCCTTGCCAAGTCATTGTGACACCTCCAAATGTGTTCGCTCCGCCCAAGATCTCATTCGGTCATACCCGGTGGAGTCTGCATCAATATAAGTAATAGCAGCAGTTGGGCATGCTTCTACGCACTTCGGATTACCGCCGCACAAATCGCATTTGTCAACTTTGCCACTAACTGGATTAAACTCTATAGTACCGAAAGGGCATGCAAGGGTGCACGCCTTACATCCAACACAAGCTGATTCAACAACTAACTTTGCTCCAAGCTTCGTATCTAGGTGGATCGCTTCTGTCGGACAAGCCTTCATGCACCATGCTTCAGCGCACTGTGTACATGTATATGGAACCGTATGCCGACCGTGCTCGAACTCGAAAACCTTAATTCTCGACATAGAAGGATTGAATAAACCCTCATGCTCATAGCTACACGCGAGCTCGCATTGCAAACAACCAGTGCAAAGCTCAGGTTTAATGTGGAGTGCTTTTTGCATAAAAATTCCTTTGTCTAATAGACACTTAACTTCGGTTGTTCAACTGCTTAATAGAGCCATTAACAACAGCCACAAAATATCTTGGAGCTACCATGTATCAGGGCTCCACTGGCGACTACTATGCCCCATACAGTTTCCGAAGCAATACGGCTTATTATCACTTTTTTTACAACCACACATGTAAAAAATTCCATTAACGGGAGCTTCAAAGGTTATTGGTTCGTAGCTTGTACCTTCATGTGAATCATCACACCACGGTTGTGACTGACTAAGACCACAACTACACCAGCGGTAAACCCTTCCTTGGCCAACCTCTACGGGATAAGGCCGATTCTGTGGTGAATGAGGTAGGTTTTTATCTCCATCTTGCACTGTGATTCGTTTAGTCATCATCTCAAACCTTTCCGCATTAACGCAGGAGCGTCGCTGGCCTTTTTCGATCCACAACTAGCGTGCTCCACAAGAAATTCACGAAGCACCTCTACTCGTTTGGTATTTCTCATCTCCTCTAAATAAACAAAATATACAGATATTGTGGGGCCTTTAATCTCTGATAGCACCTCCACTAAACCAGAGTTCTGATCGACCATGTATTTTGGTAAAGCACCGATTCCAGCCCCGCTTCGGACTGCCTGCAATATTCCGTGAACACTTGCCACGCTTAGAGCTGGCTCATAGTGCGGGGCATGATCTCTAACAAGGTCTAAATGCCAATTTATATTCTCAACTGGAGCTGGCATATCACTTCCATAAACAACAATTTTGTGGTCAGCTAAGTCTAATACGCCCTGCGGGGTACTTTTATCCTTGAGATACTCTTCGCTTGCATACAAGTGGTAGTGAAAATCAAGAAGTTTTTTCTGAATCAATGAAGGTTTTGTCTGTGGGGCAAATCGAATGGCTACATCAGCATCGCGACTTGAAAGGCTCATTTCAGCTTGATCGCTCAGCAGCAATGAAATTTTAATCTCAGGGAACTGCTCATGAAATAAGCCCATTAAAGGTGATAGCCATGACGAACCAAACGCGACTGATGTTGTAAGCCTCAAAGAGCCAGCTGGTGTTTCCTGACGACTAAGAATTCGCGACTCCATAATATCGAGCTGCCCTTTCAGTGAAACGGCCGTTCGATAGACCTCTTCGCCTATCTCAGTAAGGACTAGTCCCTTATTATCTCGATGGAACAATATGATTCTAAGCTCTTGCTCAAGAGTGCTAATCTGACGACTAACAGCAGGCTGGCTTAGTTGTAGCTGCTTGGCAGCTCCGGTAAAACTACCCACTTCTGCAACTTCTCTAAATACCCTAAGACGATCCCAGTTCCAATTCATGGCGATATTTCGAGGCGAGCATCAGGCAAAATAGGATCACTCATCTGCGAACTCATATCATCGCTGTCGGGGTAAAACCTGTAACTCGGCTGCTCGAAAACCACCGACACCATCTTCCTCAATAACATAGGAAAGTCGCTGGCCTTTCTCGATTACGGCAAGACCTGCCGCTTCAACAGCAGATTTATGGACATAAACAGATTTACCACTTGTGTCGTCTGCAATGTACCCACCAAACGGGTTCCGGTTTACACTATAGACGGTTAATTCCCCAGAGGAGGGCCCCGGACGAATACCCTTTGTTAATTTTTTATCCATCGCTGGTTTTCCGGCAGTAGGACCTACAACTCGCTCATCT
>MDTE01026791.1_pt1 | contig 10110 bp, 6 predicted proteins | sample 811231 | NCBI WGS metagenome assembly MDTE01 (sample SAMN05326651, study PRJNA326480) | marine metagenome | isolation source: seawater | place: Indian Ocean: Red Sea | collected 2010 | reverse complement strand
GTTCGGAAGGGCTCTGTCAAAGGGCCCTCGCAAGGCCCCGATGAGCGCAATTCCGGACAAGATTGGCAAGTACGAGATCGTCGAAGAGATTGGGCGTGGTGGCATGGGCACCGTGTACTCGGCCCACGATCCGTTTTCGAACCGGCTTCTCGCGATCAAAGTGGCTCATCCGCAGTTTATCGATCAAACGCACGAAGGCGAGCGGTTCCGGAAACTCTTTTTCAACGAAGTGCATGCCGCCGGGGTGCTAGAACACCCCAACATCCTGCGAGTCTTCGACGCGGACGTCGACGATGAACTTTGCTACATCGCCATCGAGTACGTTCACAACGCAAAAACGCTGGAGCAGTTCTCCAATCCCGAATCTCTACTCCCGTTGCGGGAAGTCGTGGGCATCATATACAAGCTCGCCAAAGCGCTCGACTATGCCCATCGTCAGGGCGTGATTCATCGAGATATCAAGCCGAGCAACATTCTTCTCACCGATGAACGGGACATAAAACTCGCAGACTTCAGCATTGCGATGATCACTCGCTCCGATCACACGGGAACCCAATTCACCGGGTTCCTTGGCTCTCCGCTCTATATGTCGCCCGAGCAGATTAATGAGGGATCCATCGGTCCCCAAACTGACATGTTCTCCCTCGGCAGCGTGATGTACCAGCTACTGACTGGGCATCCTCCGTTTCGCGGCCCGAATTTGAGCGCAATCGCTCAAAGAATCAGCCGCGAGGAACCCCGCCCGGTCGAAGAGTTCCGCACCGACTTACCCGAAGGGCTTGGTTATGCGGTTCGGCGAATGCTCAAGAAATCCCCGGCCGATCGTTACTCCACAGGACTCGATCTCGCTGCGGATCTAGCAGTGATCTTTGATGACCTCGATGCGGTGCAAGACGAAGACGCACTGCGCGAGAAATTTGGAACGATAAAGAAACTCGGTTTCTTCAAAGGCTTCGCGGACTCCGATATCTGGGAACTCATTCGAGCCTGCACGTGGCAGACCTATCCGGCCGGCACTACCATCATCAAGGAGAACAGCGAAGACCACTCATTTTATATCGTGCTCTCGGGCGTGGTGGGCATCCGAAAGGACACCCTCGAGGTCGACCAGCTTCAGGAAGGCGATTGCTTCGGGGAGATGGGCTACCTCGCGAACACGAAGCGAACCGCGACCGTCGTGGCGCGCACGGAAGTGTCGTTGATGAAGGTAAACGCTTCCACGATCGACAATGCCGCACAAGATACCCAGGTTCGTTTTCTCAAGGTGTTTGTCCGCACCTTGATCGAGCGGCTCTCCGGTACCACCACGGCTCTGTCGCAACTGAGCGCCGTTTGAGACCAAGATGATGCGTGTCTGGAAACAAGCTCTGCTGTTGAACGCCTGGCTGGCATTAACCGGCGCGTTCATTCCGAGCCAAGCCGCTACTGCCCCACCCACACCCGAGGGCCAACCCGGGAAAGAAACGACCACCAACCCGCGGCCCCGCACGGAAGTGTTGATTTCAGGCACAAGCAACGGGTGGCTCTGGGCGGGGAGCGGTACGATCGTGGCCTTTGCCGTTTTTGGCGCCTATGCATGGCAGCGTCGGCGCCGACAACCGTCGTTGCAGAAAGGGCAAGACGCGCGACCGGATAGCGACCACGAGCCCGATACGGCCTACGCGGAACTTACTGATGAAGAAAGGGCTTCCCTCCAGCCTCTATCCGACGTTGTAGGCTACTTGTGCCTCGGGGAGCCTGTCTTGGGCGCTCCATCGAGCTTTCCGGTCACGAAACCGCAGTTTCGAATTGGCCGTTCTTCGAACAACGACCTGACGGTAAGGGATCCCTCGGTCTCGCGCCGCCACGCAGAGCTCCGCTTACAGCGCGATGGCGTGATCACCATCCATGACCTTTCTTCGATGAACGGGGTCTATCTCAACAACAAGCGAATACGCAACGCCCCGTTATCGGAAGGCGACAAAATAGATCTCGGGGACCTTACATTGAGCTTCACCTTCATCGAACCTGAGAGCGATCGGGCGGAGACCCTGTCGTTGCTGTCTGAAGAGGATAGTAGCGTCATCGACATCAAGTTCTCGGGCAGGGGAGCGGCGTAGGACGCGTCCACTCCAGGATCCAACCATCTGCCGTGGGTTCAGCGGCCCAACCCTCCGCGATGCAAATACCGGGAATTGCGACCAACGTATCGTCCACGTAGACAAGCGGATGTTCGGTACGTTGCCAAGGTGGAATGCCCGCTTCCTGAAATAATGACTTGACACGCTTGGTGACGCCCCGCCCAGCCGGGCGAATGCGCTCGCCACCGACGCGCGCACGAACGACCAGCCGCCGGTCGGCCAGGACGCGTATCGATAGCCCATCACCATTGCACACACGCGCCGAAAGCACACCATCACCAATCAGCAGCGGAGCGGGGATCTGCCAGTGACGTTCAAACATCCTCTCCGGCGCAAGATCATTGAATCGAGCTTTTTCAACATGGAGTCGTCCGCGATACCGGCGAATAATTGCGTCCGCCGCGGGTAACAGCAACTCCCGGTCGTCGCGAACCGTCTTGAGAGCATCCAGCAAACGCTCGATCTGGGCTCGGTGAGGATACTGAAACCCGCGTCGGGCCAACCACGTGCGAATCACATTGGCGGCCCGCACCCGACAAAGCCCGTTCAATCGCTTAATGTCCAGGGTGTACACGTCCTCATCCGCCTGCACCTGGGCGAGGTCTAAGGCCCCCAACGTCTCGATGAGCTCATTGGCCTCGGATTGGAGTTGCGCTGCCCGCTCAAGCATATGGGATGCCGCAGGCCACATCTCTTCCATCGCCGGAATGACCGTCCTTCGCAGCCAATTACGGCGGTAACGAGGATCCTGATTACTCGGATCTTGGACCGATTGAAGGCCATGCTTCTCACAATACCGAACCAGGGCTACGCGGGAGAGGCGCAAGAATGGTCGGACCAGCCAACCTTGCACCAGCGCTCGGCGCGGCCGCATCGCGCTCAAGCCGCGGGGGCCGGCTCCTCGAAGCAATCGCAGCAAAACGGTTTCGGCTTGGTCTTCACGGTGGTGCGCGGTAACCACCGTTTCGTCGGGCCCAAGCACCCTGGAAAATACCGAAAGGCGAGCCTGGCGCGCCGCATCTTCGAGCCCGCGTGCCTTGACGCCGGTAATTTCCACCACGTGGACCTGACAAGGCAACCCATATCCGTCACAGGCATCTTGAACGTGTTCGGCCCATGCTGCCGCCTCAGCATGGAGCCCATGGTTCACATGAACGACTCGAAGCTCGAACACCTGACCAAGCACCGTATTGGCGGCATGAAGCAAAGCCATGGAGTCGGGACCACCACTGCATGCAATCCAGATCCGCGAATGCGGCGCTTGGCAAGCAAACGCCTCCATGACCGCGGCCTGCACAGGATCGCCTCTCAAAGACGGTTCTATCACGGAAAACAATGGGTTGCGCATCACGATCAGCTTCGACATGCCTACGGAGTCGGGGTATCGTAGTAGGCTCCAGAGCGAGACGCGAATGTCTTGGATGGGGAGTTTCTATGGCTGACTCGCCGCGCAGCGGGCGGATGGACCGCGTGCAGCTCGAGCTCGAAAACGAACGCTTGCACAATCAGCTTGTTGCTCTGAGGCGATTTCTCGACTCGATGCAAAACCTGAGTGAGGCGGTCGAGGCCCCTCGGCCAGACCACGAAATCATGGACTTGCTCGATGACGTGCTTGCACACGCGCGACGTGCAATAAATGCCAAAGACGGCTCATTACTGGTTCTCGATGAGAACACCCAAGAGCTGGTATTCGTGATTGCACAAGGCGACGTCTCCGCGGGGGATCTCGCATGGCGCCGCATCCCTCCCGGAGAGGGCATCGCCGGGTGGGTTGTCAATGAGAAACGGGCCACCATCGTCAACAACCCGGGCACCGATGACCGTTTCTGGGCCAATCTGGACAGCGAGCTAGGATTTGCTACGAACTCCGTGCTCGCCGCTCCTATAGTAGGTGGCGGGCGTGTGCTTGGTGTGGTCGAAGTTCTCAACAAGCTCGATGGCCTAAAGTTCAACGCCGAAGATCAAGCCCTCCTCACCCTGGTGTGCCGTTTCGCAGGCGAAGTCCTATACAACATGGTTCAGCGAACCGAAGGCGCCTTGGGATAAGTCCCAATCATGACTGCGTCACGAGGTTCGAAAGACGTGCCTATTCTTCGAACACCCCGAAACCCATTAATCGTTCGTAACGAGCGCGCTTGAGTTCATCCACGGACAAGCTCTTCAGCACGCGGAGCTCTTCGAGAAGCGCCGACTTTAGGGTCGCGGCGGTCGCAGCGGGGTCTCGGTGCGCCCCGCCCAACGGCTCCTGAAGCACCTGGTCCACCAGGCCAAGTTCCTTCAATCGGACAGACGTAATCCCCATGGCATCTGCCGCATCGGTCGCGCGTTCGGCACTCTTCCAAAGGATCGTGGCACAACCTTCGGGGGAAATAACGGAGTAGATGCTGTATTGAAGCATGAGCACGCGGTCGCCCACTGCAATCGCTAATGCCCCCCCGGAGCCACCTTCCCCTATCACCGTAGCGATGATGGGCGTTTCCAGCCTCGACATGACAAGCAGGTTTTGTGCAATGGCTTCGCTTTGACCTCGTTCTTCCGCCCCTACCCCCGGATACGCACCCGGTGTATCGACAAACGTAATCACCGGTAATTCGAAGCGTTCGGCGACCTGCATGAGCCGTAACGCTTTACGGTAGCCTTCAGGATTGGGCATTCCGAATTGCCGGTGGAGCTTCTCTTTAGTGTCCCTGCCCTTCTGCTGGCCGATAACCATGACCGGCTGTCCATCTAACCGGGCAAGCCCCCCGACGATCGCCGGATCGTCGGCAAAATGGCGATCGCCGTGCAACTCTTCAAAATCGGTGAACAGCCGCTCGATGTAGTCGAGCGCATACGGTCGTTGCGGATGACGCGCAAGTTGAGCCACCTGCCAGCTCGATAGATCGGCAAAGATTGTCTTGGTTAGCTCTTGGCTTTTGGCTTGAAGGCGCTCGATCTCTTCACCGATATTCAGCTCCGAATCGGTTCCGACCAAGCGGAGTTCTTCAATCTTGGCTTCGAGCTCGGCTATCGGTTGCTCGAAGTCCAGGAAATTCAGATTGATCGACTCGGCCATCAGTACACGATATCTACGCGTTCGGGTCCGGCGAGCGCTTCGAGACCACGCATTAGCTCCTCAGAAGGCACTACTCGCCAAGCCTCACCCAGCGTTATACCGGCCGACGCCGCACGGCCATCATATTCAATGCAAACCGGCGTTTTGCCCAACCGGCGATAGGGAGCAAGCACATTGGCCAGTTCGTCGACGAATTCATTGCACACGCGCGCTTTGTCTATCTTGATGGATACACGACGCGCGAAATGGGACCTTGCTCCTTCTAGCTCGTAGGCTGCCGACACCGTCATTGCCGGGAGCGCCGTCATCTCGTCGATTGCCACCTCGCCTTCGACGACGATCACCTTGTCTTTCGCAAAAATCTCACGGTATTGATGATAAGCCTCGGAATACACGACCGCCTCCATGCGAGCGCTGCCGTCATCGAGACTCACGACTGCCATGCGGCCCTTGCGGCTATTCAAAACGCGCATCGCCACAACAAGCCCCGCAACGATCCGTGTTTGCCCTGTCGCCGCCCGCATATCGGCCAAACGCCCATGCACGAACCGCTCAAGCTCGGGTAAATGCACCGTAATTGGATGACCGCTCAGATAGAGGCCCAATGTCTCTTTTTCGCCGGCTAACAACTCCTGCTCCGACCACTCGGCAACGTCTGGCGCTGCTTCCGGAGCCATCGTCGCCACGGTCTCAGCCGAAGAGCCTCCGAACATATCATCTTGCCCCGCTTGGCTCGCGCGTGCTTCCTGATCTGCCGCCTGCATGGCTCGTGGCAGAGACGCGCTCAAGCCCGCACGCGACGAGCCGAGCTCGTCAAACGCACCGGCCCGGATCAATGCCTCGCATGCCCGGCGGTTTACCCGTTTGGAATCGATGCGCTGGCAGAAATCGAATAGGTTTGTGAACACTCCGCCTCGCTCTCGTTCGGCGACAATCGATTCGATCGCGCCTTGTCCGAGCCCCTTAATCGCCCCCAACCCGTAACGGATCGAACCGTCCCCTTCAGCGGTAAACATGTGCTGGCAACGATTGACGTTCGGCTTCTCTACCGTAATGTGCATCGAACGACATTCGTCGATGAACACCACTACCTTATCGGTATGCTCCATGTCGGCGGACAACACCGCGGCCATGAAGGCGGCGGGGTGATGGGCCTTCAACCAGGCAGTGTGATAAGCAAGCAGCGCGTATGCAGCAGAATGGGAACGGTTGAACCCATATCCGGCAAACTTCTCCATAAGGTCGAAGATATGACTGGCGGTCTCCGGCTCAACCTCCCGGCCGGCCGACCCGTCCATGAAGACCTGACGTTGCTTAGCCATCTCCTCGGGCTGCTTCTTTCCCATTGCCTTTCGGAGGATGTCAGCGCCGCCCAAACTGTATCCGGCCAGCACTTGCGCGATCTGCATGACTTGCTCTTGGTACAAGATCACGCCATAGGTCGGCTTTAGAATTGGTTCAACGTCGGGGTGCGGGTACAACACCTTTGCACGACCGTGCTTTCGCTCAATGAAATCGTCCACCATCCCCGACTGCAACGGCCCTGGGCGGAATAGCGCAACCAACGCAATCACATCCTCGAACCGATCCGGCTGGAGACGGCGAATAAGCTCGCGCATGCCCCTCGACTCGAGCTGGAACACGGCCGTCGTCTCAGCTCGTCGAATGAGCTCGTACGTCGCGGCATCGTTAGTGGGTAACTGATTGAGATCGAGCGGCTTCTCGCCTTGAGACGCTCGGGCCTGATTAACCGTAGCCAACGCCCAATCGATAATCGTTAGCGTGCGCAATCCCAGGAAATCGAATTTGACGAGGCCAACCGACGCCACGTCATCCTTATCAAGCTGCGTGACCACGCTGCCACCGCCGGGCTCTGCGTAGAGCGGAGTGTAGTCCGTCAGTGGGCCGGGGGCGATGACGACGCCGCCTGCGTGCTTTCCCGCATTACGCGCGATCCCTTCTAGGGAACGCGCGAGGTCAATGAGCGTGCGCACCTCTTCCTCGGTCTGATAACGCTCTGCAAGCGCCTCCTCATCGGCTAGCGCCTTGTCCAGCGTCACTCCGAGTTCGAAGGGGATCAACTTCGCCAGCTGATCAACGAACCCATACGGGTGGCCCAACACCCGCCCGACGTCCCGCACCACCGCCCGCGCGGCCATGGTGCCAAAGGTGATGATTTGCGAGACGCGATCCGTGCCGTAACGCTCCGCCACGTAGTCAATGACGCGGTCCCGCCCATCCATGCAAAAGTCGATGTCGAAGTCGGGCATGGATACCCGCTCCGGATTCAAGAAGCGTTCGAACAGAAGCTCGTAACCGATTGGATCGAGATCTGTGATCCGTAACGCGTAAGCGGCCAGAGATCCTGCTCCCGAACCACGACCCGGTCCCACCGGAACACCGTTGGCGCGAGCCCATTCGATGAAGTCGGCGACAATGAGGTAATAGCCGGAAAACCCCATCGATGTAATAACACCAAGCTCGTAGTCGAGGCGCTCCTCGTAGGCATTCCGCTGCTCGGGAATCTCGGGCGCCTCGAACAGTTCGCTTAAGCGCCGTTCCAGCCCCTCTTTCGATTGCTCGACGAACCAGCCGTCAAGCGTCTTGCCCTCGGGTACCGGAAAGTCAGGTAATACATCTTCGCCGAGGGTAAGCTCGACCGTACACCGCTTCGCAATCTCGACCGTGTTCGACAGCGCCTCAGGGAGATCTGCGAACAAGGCCGCCATCTCCTCGGAAGTCCTCAAATACTGCTGCTCGGTATAGCGCCGTGGGCGCCTGGGATCCGCCAGCGTACGGCCTTCGTGAATACATACCCGCGCCTCATGCGCCTCGAAATCGGACGCCTCGATGAATCGCACATCGTTGGTCGCGACAAGGGGTACATCGTGGCGCAAGCACAGCTCAACCGTCCGGAATATATGTTCGTCCTCTCGGGGCCGGCCGACGCGCTGAACATCCAAATAAAACCGGTCGGGAAATCGTTCAACCCACTGAGACAGCCGGTCTTCGGCAAGACCCGGGCGGCCATTGAGGAGCGCGGTACCGATAGGACCGCTCACCCCTCCAGCCAGGGCGATCAAGCCGTCGGTTTCGTCGAGCCACTCCTGAGCAAGCACGGGGGTGGCGTTACGTTGACCCTCAAGGTTGCTCCGTGAAACGAGCTCGGCAAGCCTTCGATAACCCTCATTTGTTTGACAAAGCAAGGTGAGACGGTGCATGTCCTCCGGCCGCTCGGAACACGCAACCCATACGTCACAACCAATAATGGGCTTGATGCCAGCCGCTTGCGCCGCGGTGTAGAAACGCACCAAGGAGAACAAATTGCTCTGCTCGGTTAGGGCAATGGCGGGCTGATGATGATCACGTACCGCCTGCATCATCGGCTTTATACGGGCGATACCGTCTACGAGCGAAAACTCAGAGTGGACGGACAAATGAACGAATGACGTCACTTCGCCACTACTCGAACAGTCCGGACTGACTGTGCTCATCTCGTGCTGCCCCCCTTCCGGGATTTTCGTCATCCCCCGTCACCACCAACGCCCGAACCGGCCCGAACGAACGACGGTGAACGGGCGATACACCGTGCGCCTTAAGCCGCCGCAGGTGCTCTTGGGTTGGATACCCCTTGTGCTGCGCAAAGCCGTACACCGGAAATTGATCGTGCAGCGACATCATCTCACGATCACGCGCCACCTTCGCGAGAATCGACGCCGCTGCGATCTCCTGGAAAGTCGCATCGCCTTTCACCACCGCATGGGTGTGACAACCCAAAGCGGGGCAGATCTTCCCATCAATCAGCGCGTGATCGGGAACGATCTTCAATGCCTCAACCGCCCGGCCCATCGCCAGCAAACTCGCTTGCTGGATATTCAACCGATCGATCTCGCGCTCCGATGCCCGGCCGAGTGCATAGGAAATCGCGTTCTCTCGGATCGCTTCGGCAAGCGATTCTCGCTGAGATGCCGTTAAACGCTTCGAATCATCGAGGCCGTCCACCGGACGGTCCGGACAAAGAATGACAGCTGCTGCCAAGACTGGGCCGGCCAGCGGCCCCCGCCCCGCCTCGTCAACGCCGGCGACGACGCCACGGTAGCAAGCATGTCCAGACTGAAGTGGCGCGATACCCGCCCGTCGGCCCTTCATGCCGCCGCCCCATGCCGCGTAAGCTTGAGAACCGCCGCGGCGGCACGTTCGGCGGCATTTTTCTTGAGCTGCCGGTGCAAGCGCAGGAACTCAGTGCGCGTTTCCTCAAACGCCGGCGGCCGTTCCAGGACCCGCAAGATCGGCGGTCCTAGCCATTCGGGTTGCGCGTATCGCTGCATGAGCTCCGGCACTACAAGACGCCCGGAAAGAAGATTCGGCAATCCAGCAAAACGCACATTCGAGCCGACCCAACGCTCCATGATCCAATAGGTCGCAGCGAGGGCGCGATAAGTAATCACCATTGGTTTTTTGAGAAGCATTGCCTCGAGACTGGCCGTACCAGAGGCAAGAATCACCGCATTCGCCGCGCGCATGCATGTGCGCGACGCTTGTTGGAACACCCGAATATCGATGCCACCACCATGCCTCTCGAGAGCGGCCTCGAACTGCTCCATCGTCGCCCGCCCCACCAAGGGCACGACGAATTTCAAGCCGGGCCGACGCTCGGCGAGCCAACGGGCAGTACGAACCAGCGGTTCGGCGAGAAATGCCACTTCACTGGTGCGACTTCCCGGCAACAATGCAACGATTTCGCCCTCGCTCGGCAAACCAAGCTCTCGCCTTGCCTCCGCGGCGTCGGGAACTTCTTCAATTTCGTCGGCGAGCGGATGCCCTACAAACTCAACCGGGATTCGATGGCGGTGGTAAAAATCCGCTTCGAAGGGAAACAAAGTCAACATCAGATCGACCGCCCGGCGGATCTTCTCCACGCGATAACTCCGCCAC
>MDTE01139425.1_pt1 | contig 10111 bp, 5 predicted proteins | sample 811231 | NCBI WGS metagenome assembly MDTE01 (sample SAMN05326651, study PRJNA326480) | marine metagenome | isolation source: seawater | place: Indian Ocean: Red Sea | collected 2010 | reverse complement strand
CGCCGCCTCGGTCGGCCAGCCGCCGCCGCCGCCGCCGCCGCTCGCGCCCTCGCCGACGCCCGCCGCAGGCAGCGCCGTACGCCTCTCGCCCCGCCCGCCGCCGCCGCCGCCGCCGCCGTTAGCGACCGCCGGCAGCGCGAGCGGCGCCTCCCTCGCGCGGAGGAGGAGCCGCGCATCCTGCGGCGATGGCAACCTCGGCGCCGTCTCAAATGCCGATCTGTCGAAGGCGTCGTCGCCGTCGGCCAGCCACCCCTCCGCCTCCGCAACGGACGCGAACATCTCCGAGACGTCGCACACCTTGGCCCACTCCGCGTCGGACTCGGCGCGCGGCGGGGCGTGCACGGTGACGTGGTGCGCGGAGGATGCGATCGCTAGCAGGCACCCGCCGCCGAGGATGCCGGACGGCGACACAGCTGGCGGCGCGAGGCCGAGCGGGGACCACGCGAGGTCGCGCGCGACGACCTCGGGGCGATGATTTGGGTGGATGACGACGCGCGTGGACAGGAGCGAGGTGGACCTGCGCGGGCGGGTCAGCTCGGGGAAGGGGACGCCTCCGTCGCCATCGTCGCCGTGGTCGTCGGCGTCCTCGTCGTTTGCGTTGGCCGGCTTGGCGCGAGCGTCGTCGACGAGCGAGACGCATCCCGCGGGTCCATCGATGTCGGCGGGGTTCTGTAGGGTTTGGCGGGGGCGGGGTGGACGTTCGGTGAGCGATTCGGGGGGCGGATGCGGGATCCAGGGGCTCGGCGGATCTGAGAATCCGAGGAGGCAAAAATGCAACAACGAGGTGGGACGCACCAGGATGCACACGCTCCTCTCCTGGCCGACCGCGATGAGGTTCTCGTGCGACCAAGCCACCGCGCCGGGATACGGCGAAGGAGTCTCGCGAAGCACGCGCTCCCAGGGCATGATCGACCCTCACCCTCACCCCCGGGCAGCCTCCTCTGAAGCAGTGGCTTTTTGAACTGGTGGAGTGGTTGATAGACTATCACGATTTGCAAAACTGATGACGCCCGAAACCGCAAACCTCCGGATTTTCCCGTTTTTCCCGACGGATATCCGTCGACGGATGTGATTTCCGTCGACGCACGGCGCGGGGCGCGGCACCGCTAATTGTGGGATTTACGCTCCGCAAAGGCAGCGCACGCGTTCAGTGCGTCAAAAAGAACGATTCCCTCCGTCACGTCGCGTCGTGATTCGACCTTCCCGCGTCTTGGCGCGCGCATGGCGGGCGACCACCAGGATCCGTCGACGGTTTTTTTTTCTTTTTCGACGGATATCCGTCGCGGAGGTTCGTAAATCGAGGCGTCATCAGTTTTGCAAATCGTGATATGATACGACGAGCACCCTCAAGCGCTCCGAACCCCTCCGTGCGGATTCAGGAAACCCCTTAAGTTTAGGGCACTCCGTGGCGCGCAGCAGCTGGTCAACGATCCACGATGGCGTCGATGATCAGAGCATGGATCAACTCCCCCACGGGCCCCAAGACGACGCACTTCTGGGGGCCCGTCGCCAACTGGGGCTTCGTCCTGGCGGGCCTCAACGACACGAGCAAACCCGAGGAGCAAATCAGCGGGCCGATGACCGGGGCGCTCACCGTCTACAGCGGTCTGTTCATGCGGTTCGCGTGGAGGGTGCAGCCCAGGAACTTCATCCTGCTCGCGTGTCACACGTGTAATGCCTCAGTCCAGGTGAGAGCCCTTTCCATCAACCCCGTCCCCCTCGTCGCGCCCCCGCCCGGCTCCGGAATCCTTAGGGATGGCCGCCCCTCGAACGCGTCCTCTGCCGCGAATAAATCTCTCACCGCCCGGTCCGAACCCCTCTCTCCACCGCAGTTCTACAACCTCCAGCGCTGGTACAGATGGTCGTCCGCGCAGGAGCAGGTCAACACGGGCGCGGCGGTGATCGAGCCGGCCAAGACTAAGTAAGGGACGGGGATTAGCGCACTAGCCGGGGGCCATAGAAGAGGCACCACGTAATCTTTAGGCAATTTCTTTATGGAGAGCACGCAACGAAAGTTCATTCGAGCACCGTCACTTCGAGCAGACGCGACGACATGTCGTTCTTCGGGATAGAGGTGGCGCCGGGCGAGCCGGCGTACTTCCACCCGGACGATGAGTGTCCGTGCGTGAGGATTAAGAGGGCTGCGCTCATAGTCCGCGGCGATACGATCGAGGACGGCGCGCGCGTGCTCGTCAAGTGCCGCATCGCGAAGGGTGCGTTATGCGCCGTTCATCTTGTCGCCCAAACACCTCGCCCGTCCCGGCTCCATCGACACACAGGCGCTGACCTCACACTTGACCCGACCCACAGGTCCGCCGCACATGCTAGCATCCCTCATCCCCGGCCGACTGGAGAACGTCGAGCTCGACGTCACCTTCCTCGACGACACGCGCATCAGCGCGGAGGTGGCGCAGTCCGCCGCCGCCGCCGCCGCCGCGGAGAGGGCGTCCAAGAGGAGCAGGTCGACGCCCGTGACGTACGCTGTCCACCTCACGGGCAACGTGGAGGACGACTACGAGGTCACCGACGCGGGAGACGCGGGAGACGGCTCGGACGATGATCTCGAGACGCGCGGGTCGTCCGAGCCGGAGTCCAGCAGCGAGGACGAATCCACCGACGACGAGGCGTCCCCATCCGCCGCTCCCGCGACGACGGACGCGGACGGCTCGGACTCCGAGAGCTGGGGCAGCGGGAGCGACCTCGAGGACGAGGAGGACGAGGACTCGCCGGCGCCGCGGGGCGCGGATTCGTCGGCGACGGCGTCGAAACGGGAGGGCGCCGCGAACGAAGAGGAGGAGGCGGAGGGACGGAGAAGAGCGGCGGCGGCGGGCGCGGCCACCGGCGAGTGGGCCGAGCCGGATCAACGCGATCCGTCGGCGCTCGCGCGTTGGGACGTCGCGAACGGCGAGTGGGCGTACCACATACAGAACAGCGGCGCGCGGCAGCACCGGCGCTCGTCCAAGATGCCGGAGTTTAAGTGGACCGGGCCGCTGCGTCCGATGAAGGTGTCGCCCAAGCGGTCGGTGCCCAAGATTGGGTGGCTGTGCCCGCTCCCGGACTACGCGCGGACCGGCTGGCCGGAGGCTGAGTTCGCCTCGTCCCTGCAGCACAAGCTGGAGGTGAAAACGCCCGAGCAGCTGGCCAAGATGCGCGCGGCGTGTTCGCTCGGGCGGGCCGTCATGGATGTCGTCGCCGCCGCCATCAAACCCGGCGTCACCACCGACCAACTCGACAGGATATGCCACGCGATGACCCTGATGAACGGCGCGTACCCGTCCCCGAGGAACTACATGGGCTTCCCCAAGTCTTTGTGCACCTCCGTGAACGAGGTGGTGTGCCACGGGATTCCGGACGCGCGGCCCCTGGAGGATGGGGACATCGTCAACCTGGACATAACCGTGTGCCTGAACGGGTACCACGGAGACCTGAACGAGACGTACATGGTCGGGACCGGAAGTTCCGACCCGGAAGGCGCGTCGAGGGCCAAGGCGCTGATGAAGTGCGCCCTGGAGTGTCTGGAACTCGCGATGGCGCGGTGTGTGCCCGGCGCGCGGTTCAGGGATCTGGGCGAGGCGATACAGACGCACGCCAACGCGCGTGGGTACGGCGTGGTGAAGGACTTTTGCGGGCACGGCATCGGCGCGCTGTTTCACTGCGCCCCGAATGTCCCGCACTACGCCAAGAACAAGGCTGTCGGGGTGATGAAGCCCGGGATGACGTTCACGATCGAGCCGATGGTGAACGAGGGCACGCACAGGACGAAGCACTGGCCGGACGGGTGGACGGCGGTGACGGCGGATGGCGGTAGGAGCGCGCAGTACGAGCACACCATGGCGGTGACCGAGACCGGCCTGGACGTTCTCACGAAACGCACCGCAAACTCGCGCCCGTTCTACTGAGTATCGTCATAGACGTAGTGCTAGGTTAAGCGTTTAGCTAGCTACTCTAGTAGTAGGCTCTTGGAAAAGAACACGACTCTGTTCGACCATTACAAGCGTGTTTCGCGGCCAACTGAGCCAGTTGAACAAATGCGACCTAAACGTAAAAAATCAATTCATCTCTCGTTTCAATGCGGCGAGCCCTGGGCCACGTGAGGGTCTCCCAGGAGCGAGGACGTGTCCGAAGACGGCGCGATGTCGCTGCCCTGCGGCGACCCCGTGCTGTCTCTGCGACCCTTCCCGGCGGAGCCCGGCCCGCCCTTCCAATTCCCGCTGCCGACCGGGTACCCGTCGTTGTCGTTGAGCAGCGGAGTCTTCTCATCCGCCCCCTTCGCCGGCATCCCGTGCTCCTCGTCGAACACGCCGGTCCCGCAGCAGCACCCGGACATCTCGCATATCTCGTACACCAGCAAGCTCACCTTGATCCCACCCGCGAGGGTGAAGAGAGCGCACGCGATGAAGTACGCCCCCGGGTCGTCGTCAAAGCAGAAGAAGACGCCACCCGCCGCGCAGATCCCGAGCATGATCTCCGCCCAGACCAGTATGCGCATGTTCTTGTCCCACGGCGACGGCGGGGGTTTACCTACCGCCTCGTTATGCGCGCTGATGCACTCCCATCGTTCCACGAGGAACATGCCGACGCCGATGGGGAACATGAAGAAGGACACCGCCCAGATGATGTTCGCCCAGTTTCGCATCCAATCCCACTCTTGGTTCTCGTTCATGTCCGCGCCGAACATCGCGTGCAGCACCGTCGGCGAGTACATGAGCGAACCGACTATCCCCATCGCAAGACCGATTATGTTGAAGAGGGTACCGAAGAACTGGTAAGCCGAGCTGTTGATAGTCATGTTCTCCTGTCCGCGGAGCTTGGATGCTTTATCCTTGCTGAGGCACTGCGGTAAGGCCATGCCAACGCCGCAGAGAACGTACCCCGCGGTGCAGAAGAACGACGTCGGGTCCCAACCCTTCTGGAGGTACATCAGCGCACCCAGCGCGAACATAAGCAGGCCCATGTTAACCTGTGGTGGATGCGTACGACGGGTTCGAAGGTCAGCGATCGTTCGATCGAGTGCGCACGGAGAGGATGAAGGAATCAGATTCGATAACGTGCGGGGGTCATCGCGGCGCGTGGAGGGTGGTGTGTGTCGGGGTACTCACGCTCAGCAGCAAGAAGATCCTCGTGGAATACGAGTTATTGAAGGGATCATCGTCGTCGTAGTTCTTCTTTCCGCGACTCATCACTCCAACCCAGCCCCCCGTGGCTCACCCCAAACCCAGCTCGGGCTTGTAACACCAATTTTTCAGCGGTTTCCTTTGAGTTGTCGAACCCCCGGCGAGCACGATCCTCCCGACGGCCCGGGAAGGTTCGGGTGTCACACCGACGCGGAGATCCGTGAGAAACTCGTATCGCCTGACAAAAATGCGCGGGGCACGTGGATGGTCCGCCTCCACGGCCGCGAAGGGAGCTATGTACGAGGACAGTTGAGATGTACGCTAAAGTAAAATGCAACCGACCATTTCCATTTACACGACTCGAGTAAAAAATCTCAAGAAGATGGTCGGACACCTGCCGGGAGAGCGGCGAACTTCGCGCACGACGAACAGAAACGAGGGGGCGGAGCGTATCCCGTTTTAGGCAATTGGGGCGCACGGGACGCGACGATGGACGACCGGTCTCGTGAGACGGCGGTGGACGTCGTGCGCCGATGCCGCGAGGCGGGCATCGAGCTCGATCCCGTCCTCGCCGCGTACCACTGCGCGGCGCTCAGATACCAGGGCGTGCCGTGGGACGACGCGTTCACGCAGACGGCCGCCGAGCGCATCGTCGCGCCCAGGTCCAGGCTCGCGGTGGACACGATGGCCATGCAGGTCGCCGCGGACGAGATCCGCGCGACGATGACCGCCGCGATCGCCGCGGATCGCCGCGACCGTGAGGAACGTGCCGCCGCGTACGAGCGCGAGGTCCTCACCGTCGCCGCGTCCTTCCCCCGCATGACGCAGCGCGAGCAGGCTGACTTCATGGAGCATATGTGGAAAAACGTCTTCTTCCGGTACGTGTGCGTCAAAGGGGGGATGGAGAGCGCTCTGGGGATCAACGACGAGGTGGGACGGGAGGAAACGTTCGCGGCTTTCAAGTCGGTGTTTCCAAAGCACGAGACGACGCGGTTCCTGACCCAGACGGCGCCGGAGATCAGCGCGCAGCTTCGCGAGCTCGCGTCCATCGTGCTGGGCATACGAGTGTTCAACCGACGGTTGGAGGAACTCTCGCGGGGGGGGAACGAGCCGTCGCCCAGCGGCGCGGTCCCGGACCCGGCGCCGGGGTACTTGAACCTCGGCGCGAAGATGCGAGAGGACCTCGCGGGCAGGGCGCACTCGGCGGCGAGGCTGTGCGCGCAATACCGGTGCGTCTTGTCGCATCAGGCGCTTCGAAGGGACCCGGGGGACGAGTTGCTGGAGCGGCTCGCCGACGAGAACAACAACCGCGTCGCGTACTGGTCCATCGTCCGCGCCCTCATCGAGGACAACGCGGAGGGCATCGAGCGCGTGGACGATCTCGCGCGGAGGGTGCACGACGGGTGCGAGGAGGTTCGCGCGCTGATTGAAGACGCGGAGGGCATCGATGGCGTACAAAGCGGCGGCGTACAAAGCCGAAGCGGCGGCGTACGAAGGGACGCGCTGTACCCGATCCTCGAGTCGGTGGGTGCGAACCACTCCGCGCTCGAGGACGAGGCGGCGGCTCAGGAGGTGATCCACGCGGTGAGCGCGCGCATGACGGACTTTTCGAAACCCTTCGAGACGTCGCTCACGAACGAGCTCCTCCACGAGGGCATCCGGGTCGAGAAGATGGCGAAGGAGCGGTACGGGCCGCACGCCGTCGTCGGGGTTCCAAAGATTGACGAGTCCAAGGACGTCCCTAAGACCGTCGTGGAGCCGCACTTGAGTCGTAAGCTCAGCGAGTCCGGCGCGGAGATCACGCACGGAGGCGTGACCACCTTGGAGTATGGGGGATACGACGTGTTTGCGCTGTGCAAACGACGCGGCCTCGCGCTCCCCGCGTCGATGACGGCGCCCGCCACCGCGGTTGTCTTCCAGGGCAAGACGTACGGATTCGCGGACGAATACGGCGCCAAGCAGTTCGCGTCGCAGCCGGAAAAGTACGTGCGCGCGATGCACGCGACGCTGTTTCGCATGCCGGAGCTGGTGCGGATCACCCACCCCTCGGGCGAGGCGACGGCGAGGGCGTTTCCGAATTTGGACGTCGCCAAGCTCGCGGCTGGGATGTCCGTCGCGTCGCCCACGGAGTTTGGCACGCAGACGGACACGCACCCGGTGGAGCGTCACGTCGATAAGGACTACGAGTGGAACGAGTGGGCGCTGCGGCGACGGGCGCTGCACGCGGCCAACTTACTTCGCAAGGCGACGCACGGCTCGCAGACGCACTCGAGTCACTTTAGGCGGGAGAACACCACTCAGGTTTGGCTCCCGAAGAGGAACGAGACGCAGACCGTGGTGACCAAGGGGACGACGATGCCGCAGAAGAAGAGGTACATCGGCGGCATGAGGGGCGCGCCGGACGTCAAGCTCAACGTGGTCAACGTGGAGCTGGACCTCGGCCAACCGTACGAGCACTAGGCAGACGAGACGCGACAAATCTAAAAATTTGCGATGGTTTTTCTCCTCACCTCGCGTCGGGCGTTCCACCCCCGCCGAAACCCGACTTTCCCCTCTTCTTCCAGTGCTGATCCGCCGCCCTCGGCGACGACGAGCTCGTCGGGGACTCCTCGATCGAACCCAGCCGGAACCCTTCCACCGCCGCCGCCGTGCTCGGCGCCACCGTGTGAACGCGAAAGATCTCCCGCCCGCCTCTTCGCCTGCTCGTCTCCTCGCACCACGACATCTCCCGCACCGTCAAGTCCACGACGATGGGCGCGCGCATTCCCCGCTGCACTCTGTACAGACCGTGGTGCGTCACCAGCGCCTTGACGATCCGCCTGACCAGCACCAGCTTGGCGAGGCTCTGAAACGCGCGAAAGTCTAGCGGATGCTCCGGAGGGAACAGAATCGGGAAATTATTCACGAGGAAGTCATGCTCCGCGGCTGTCGCGGGGGGTATGGTGATCACGCAACGCGGTTCCCTCTGGTCCAGCAGCACGCGCACCGTACCCTGAATCCCTTCGCTGAACCTCACCACGGCCTCCGCGTCTAACGACCCGGCGGAGTGCACGTCCAATGCCTCGAACAGGGCGTTTAATTTTTTCTGCACCTCGGGATGTTTCAACGTCTGGCGAATGTGCAGTCTGCCGGCGCTGTCGGGCCGGAAGGAGAGGGCGTCGAGCCACCACTCCCAGAGTTCCTTGCCCGCGCGCCTCTCCGCGCCCTCCAGGGAGCTCACCCCCGCGAGCCACACCGGTAAGTCCTGGAAGATGAGGGGGATGACGCGTGAGGCGACGCGTGGGAAATGACGTCCGAGTCAGCATGCGTTACAGAGCAAGGGGCAGAGCGTGCACGAGAGGGGACGAGGGGAGCGGATGCTTCGCAGGTGGAGGAGCGTCAGTATCGGGGTGAAATCGGCGCGCACCGGATCCTCGATAGTCCTCGCGTTCGGGTCCATCTCAGTCTTAGTGAGCCCGAGAGCTCGCGCGGAAAACTTGAGGACCGGAAGCGCTATGGACAGCATGGTTCTCAGTATCCATCTGCGAACCCTCGCCCGCAGTAGGGACCAAACCAGCAACGGGGACGTGAACAGAAGGCTCCATGCGACGTATGTGGTGACCCATCGCCCGCGGGGTCTCCCGCGGCTCCCCACCCCGTCCCCCATCGGCTCGCTCGCCACGTGCACCAAAAAGTGGCCCAATATCCGTAGTAGACGTTCTTTTCGGCGAGAAAGTCCGAGAAAGTAGTCTATCAAAGACAACAAGACGCGGAGGAGGGCACCTGTGGAGACGCGAGTCTCGGAGTGAGACGGTGGGCGATGTCGTCAACGTGGAACAAGCTCGTCAATCTCGTCATCCGCCCGCCTCGCGCGCAGTACGACCCGAACGAGCACCTCCCCGGGCCGAGATTCCGCATCGCCGGGGTCACTCATGTTCGACGCGACATCGACCTGGCGGGAGCCGACGGGCTGACGCTCAAGTGCAGCCACTACGAGCCCGAGGTGAGGGGCAATGACCCGCTGCCGTGCGTTATCTATCTCCACGGCAACTCGGGGTCCCGATGTGACGCCACGGAGGCCATACGTCTGCTCCTCCCCGCGCGCATCACCGTGTTCGCTGTGGACCTCGGGGGATCCGGCATGAGCGAGGGGGAATACGTGACGCTCGGCGTCCGGGAGACAAAGGACGTCGAGTGCATCGTCAACCACCTCAGGGACCAGGGGTTGACCTCCAAGATCGGTCTCTGGGGTACCAGCATGGGCGCGGTGACCGCCATCATGTACGCGAACCGCGACCCCTCCATCGCCGGCGTCGTCCTCGACTCGCCGTTTTCTTCGCTGCCCAAGCTCATGCTCGAGCTCGTCGCGCAGTTCACCAAGGGCAGCCGCGTGGGCGTGCCCAAGATGGCCGCGCGAATGGCGCTCTCCTTCGTCAGGTCCTCCGTCAAATCGAGGGCCAAGTTCGACATCAACGACCTGGACCTGAGGAAGGTGGCGCCGTCCACGTTTTGCCCGGCGCTCTTCGCGCACGGCAAAGACGACGACTTCATACCGCCGCACCACAGCGAGACGCTGCACGAGCTGTACGCCGGGGATAAGAACTACATAGCCATCGACGGCGACCACAACTCGCCGAGACCGGCGTTCTTCTTCGACAGCACGGTGATTTTCTTTTGCAACGTGCTGGACCCGCCGCCGACGAGCTACCAGGCGGGCGCGATGGGCCGGGGCAGCGCCAACGGACTCGGGCCGCCGGTCGGAGCGATCCGGGAACGCGATCCGGGCGGCCGGGACGTCGACCGACGGGGCTCACCGGCGCCCGTGGAGCTCGTCCGTCGCAGGCACGAGCCGCGGGAGACGCCGGAGGAGGACGATGGAGCCAGCGTGAGCGAGAACGTCGCGACGTTGGTGGCGATGGGATTCGACGAGGCTAAGGCGAGGGCGGCGCTGCGGCGGGGGGGCGGGGACGTGGAGGCGGCGGTGGCCGCGCTCATCGCCGGCGGGGACGGGGAGGCGG
>MDTE01046495.1_pt1 | contig 10111 bp, 8 predicted proteins | sample 811231 | NCBI WGS metagenome assembly MDTE01 (sample SAMN05326651, study PRJNA326480) | marine metagenome | isolation source: seawater | place: Indian Ocean: Red Sea | collected 2010 | reverse complement strand
TTACTGTACCTGAAACCGCAGTTAATCAATTCAAGTCTGGTGCTGTAGTAGTAGATATGAACGCTGATGTCGGAGGTAATTGTGAAAGTACAGTCCAAGGTGAAATAGTTACTACTGAAAATGGAGTTATTATTGTAGGTACCTCAAACTTGCCAGGCACATTAGCCAATACTGCAAGCATGCTTTATTCAAACAATTTAACCACTTTTATCACATCACTTGTAGAAGAAGAAAAAGTAATCATTTCAGATGAAGATGATATATTGGTTGGAGCACCCGAAGGTTCAGACTTCTATGTTAATGGAATGGGTGGAGTTCTTATTTGCAGCGAAGGGAAAATTCACCCTAAGCAAACAAGACTTGCAGGGGTGGTAGAATGACACCAGAATTATTAATTGGTAGTTTGACATTATTCGTATTATCTATTTTCTTAGGCTTTGAATTGATTACTAAAGTTCCTGCCACACTACACACACCACTTATGAGTGGTGCAAATGCTATTTCCGGAATAAGTATTGTAGGAGCATTGATTGGTGCTAATGTAGCATATAATGCTGGAGATACTGTATTCTCAGGAATCTTAGCATTTGTTGCTGTAGTTCTAGCTATGATAAATGTCGTTGGCGGCTTCATGGTTACTAATAGAATGCTCAACATGATCGCTGGCAAGAAGAGAGGAGGTGCCTGATATGGAATTAGGTGAATGGACTTCATTAGGTTACATGCTGTCTGCAGCGTTATTCATCTTTGGTTTGAAGAAATTAGGCCATCCAAGAACTGCTCCCAGAGGTAATCAACTGGGAGCCTTAGGGATGTTAGTTGCAGTCCTAACTACTGTGTTAGACATGCAACTTGCTGGAGGTGCAGAATGGACTCTTATTATTGCTGGATTAGCAATTGGTTCATTGATTGGATATTGGATGGCAGTAAAAGTCGAAATGACGGGTATGCCAGAATTAGTGGCATTGTTCAACGGTTTTGGCGGAGCTGCATCTGCACTTGTGGCTCTTTCAGAACTATGGAAATACATTGAAGGTGCGAATCTTCCAACTGGATTGGAACTAAGTGTTACAATGATTGCTGCTGGTCTTTCAGCATTGGTAGGTTGGATGACATTAACTGGTTCCATCCTAGCCATGTACAAATTAAAAGGTGGAATTAGTGTATTTGGAAAATGGTTGAAAACTCCTACATGGGGCCCTAGTTGGCTAAACATGGTCAAAATAATTTTGGTTATTGCGGCGTTTGTTTTGATTTACTTGAGTATCGATGATCCAACAAATAAACAGTACATCTATTCACTTATTGGAATTTCGTGTGTGCTTGGAATTATTCTAGTTCTTCCAATAGGAGGTGCAGATATGCCTGTTGTAGTATCTCTGCTTAATTCACTATCTGGAATTGCAGCCGCCTTTACCGGATTTATAATCAATAACTCGGTTCTAATTGTTGCAGGTTCTCTCGTGGGCGCATCAGGGCTAATCCTCACTTTCATTATGTGTAAGGCAATGAATCGAACATTATTGGATGTTCTGTTCAAGTCTTTCGGCGGTGGAGGAGAAAAAGAATCCTTGACTAGAACCAAGGTAGGTTCTGACGCTGACGAAGTTGCAATGATGCTAGATGGAGCCCAAAAAGTGATTATTGTTCCCGGATATGGAATGGCTGTCTCACAGTGTCAACATCAAGTTAAGGAATTCGCTGATTTGATGGCAGAAAAATTCGATACAGAAGTCAGTTATGCAATACATCCTGTTGCAGGAAGAATGCCTGGTCACATGAATGTTCTACTTGCTGAAGCAAATGTACCATATGAACAATTAATCGAAATGGATGAAATTAATCCTGAATTCCCAGATTGCGATGTTGCATTAGTCATTGGAGCAAACGATACTACTAATCCAGCCGCTCGTTCAGGCGAAGGACCTCTAGCTGGAATGCCGATAATTGATGTTGATTTAGCTAGAACTGTTGTAGTTGTCAAGAGGTCACTTTCTGTTGGATACGCTGGTGTTGATAATGACCTATTTTACATGGATAAAACAATGATGTTGTTTGGTGATGGTAAGAAAATGATTACTGAATTAAACAATTCGATTAAAGAAATTTAGTGACTAAAATAAGCAATGTTCAAAGGCATGCAATAGTTGGAAGTTATTGGTGAGGTCATGATGAGATATTCCCCCCGCTTGTTAATTCTAATATTGACAGTTTTGCTTGTCGCTCCAGTTCTCGCCAACCCAGGCGGGCCTCCGTGGGAAAATAGTAAGGGGCTGGTTGTTGAAACCGGTTGTTCATGTCACGGTGATGCGGCTCCATCAACAGAAGTTGTTGTTTCTATTTCTGGAGTTCCAAGGTCATATGAGGTCAGTCAAACATACACATTCACAATATCACTTCAACATGCATCCAACTCCGATGGAGGATACATGTTGTGGGATTATAATGTTGGAAACTTGACACCAGGAGAAGGTAGTCGTACTGTCTCAGAAGAACCCGGAGCAATTTCACAAAGCGAAGTAGGAAATAACTGGGAAGTATATTGGCAAGCACCTGATTCTGATGTTGGTGAAGTATCATTCCAATTGGTAGGTAATGCGGTTAACGGTAATGGATTATTTGACGCCGGCGATCATTGGAATATACTTTCATTTTCAATAAGTTCTCCAAATTCAACCTACGTTGATTCTAATGAGTCTTTAGGAGTTAGAACCATAAGCGTAGGAGATTATGATTCATTATTTGTTCTTGAAGAAGATCCTGCCGCTATTGAAGCGGCTCGACAAGAACAAATTGCTGATGACTTCTTTGACAATGGAAACCTGTTCTATTGGACGACCCTTGCAATAATCATTATTGGAGCAGTGATTCAAGGTGAATTCTATGAGCGACGTTTTGGCGGTGGCCCACCCCACTTAGATATGAGGTTAGCAGTTCCACAAGGAGTTCGAAGAGGTGCACTTGCTGCAGGTTTAGCACTATTATTTGGTTGGTCTATTGAATCTAGCCAGTCATGGGGAACTATTCTTGTATGCCTTATGATTTTCCTTTGGGCTGTTTTTGGTGTTTACAGAACAATTGTTCAAGCAAGAGCACCTAAACAATACACTGACTTAGTATAATTTGAGGATATGACATGAGTTTGCAACTTGAAAAAGATGCAAAAGTTTCAATCCAGACACACATTGATGAATTCTCATCTCGATTCTCCATTTTGATTGTTCTGTGGTTGATGGTTTCCTTAATCTGGATGCTAAGAGTTGATTTGGTCTTAGAATATGTTGTCGACGTATTAGATCCATGTAGCAATAATAATTGTTCAAACCTGTACAATCCTGCTAAATGGAGTGAGATTAGGTGGTTAGGTGCTGCATTACTCGGATTTGTTACTATAATTCCAATAATTGCTTTACAATTTTATACTTTCTCGAAACCTGGTTTGATGAAAAGTGAAGCAAAAGGATTAATGTTTTGGCTTGTATTTAGTTCATTGGTATTCATTGCCAATATAATTTTAACAATATTGTTTATTATGCCCAGTTTGTTTGGTATTGGGCATCAAATTCAGGTCGATTTAGGATTTACACCTAAGTACGATATTGTAACAATGTTGTCATTATCAATAGGAATTATTTGGGTGGAAATTTTAATCGCATTGGGAATTCTAACTCTATTGGTAGCAAACTCTACTGGAAATTTATCTGGAAAAAATCTCACATGGTGGAAGTTTAGAATTCACGGGATAATTTCTATGTTAATCATACTCTCCTTTTATGGTCAAATATCTTTCATAATATTCTTATTATTAACAAGTTATGTATGTATCGAGATGGTTACTTCACCTTGGATAAAGAAGTCAACTAGATTAAGTCTCGATTCACCTGTTGTTTTTGACCAATATGGTGTTGATAGGAAAATACTCTTTGCTGATTGCGAATGTGAACGTAAAGAAACTATTGATACAGATTTGTTCACTAATGCTTATTATTCATTCAAGAAACTCTGCGAAAATTCAAATGAACAAGAGACCCTGTATCAATTAATCAATACTAATGAGTTTACTGACATGATAGTTTTTGGATGTAAAAATGTTGAAAAAATGTCACACATAGAGCCTAATGTGTATATTTCAAAATGTAAATTTCGAAATGATTTCATCACTCATAACATAGAAAATTATTGCAGTCTTAAGCAATATAACATGAATACTAAAGTAAGAATTGCATCATTGGTTGACCCATGGAACAATGATCAAGCATATCAAAAAATATTACAAGTACTACAGGAAAATGTCGAATGGATGCCCGTATTTGTTTCTAATGATGATTTTCAATATTTCCCAGATACTATTAACGCGAATGATTTGGTTATCTATGCATCAGAAATAACAAAAAATAAACTCATTAATAGATTGAATGATATGAGAAGAAAATACATAATTGGATAATCAAATATACCAACATTTCAAACATGTTCATTACTAGGAGACAACATGGACCCGCGAATTAGTGCTACAATCGCGGGGATTTTGATGTTGCTAGGGACTATTTCTTTTGCATACAATAGTGAAATAGATAGTTGGGTAAGGGATAATTCAATTATCATTGAAGATGATGAAGTTAATACACTCGGTCTTCAAACTGAAGAGTACTGGCCAGTATTCATTGTTGATTTTGAGGGTGGTAATAGTAATTGGGGGAAGTCTGAGGCTGAAGACATATTAATTCCTGAGGCTTCTAACTACTTTGATCAATTCACTAACTACACTTCCAACATACAAATCGACATCATTGACAAAATTACAATTCCAGAATTTGGCATGGAATATTACGGGAAGGACTATGGAATTCAGAGAGATTCCTCCAGTGATGGTACACATCTACCAATGATTCTTGCGAAGGAAGTTGTACAAGATCAAATGAATAATGTAGACTGGGGCAAATATGATTTGAATGATGATGGGTGGGTAGATAGATTATTGATTTTACATACCTCAATTGGACAAGAAGAAGGTGGAAATTCTAATCGCATTTGGAGTCATTTCACAACTTTTGATGATGTCTTAGATTTACCAAATGATATCAAAGCAGGACATTATACAATGGCTAGTTTGGGCACAGGTGATAGTGGATTTGGTACAATTATTCATGAAATGCTACATCAAATGGGTGCGTATGACCTTTATCCAGCACATGGTAGTGTCAATCAGTACTCATGGAAAGGAGTTGGTGATTGGGACATAATGGCTAATGGCAACTGGAATGGAGGAGGTAAATGGCCAGCAATTCCAAGTGCTTCAACTGTGGCTGAAATTGGTGGAAGCTCACACATAGATGTCAATATGAACTGGTTAGATTCTTTTGATGGAATGTGTCAAGGGCCAAGTTATGTACTTGAGCCAATTTCAAAAGGTGGAAATTCGCTCAAAATTAAAATTTCAGAATCTGAGTTTATTTGGATAGAATATCGTGATAATTTTGGCTATGATTCATATTTGCCTGGTTCAGGTGTGTTAGTTACTTATCAAGATCTTACTACGGGCGATTTTGACAGTAACGAGCTGAATGTTAATCCTGATCGCCCATATTTGTCAGTAATTGAAGCGGATGGGAATAATGCTCTAAAAACCGGTTTAAATGATGGTGAGTCTGGGGATGTTTTCAGCAATAATTCATCCTTTGGTTCATCTGAAATTATTGTTAGAGATCATGATGGAATAATGGTTCCGTGGAAGGTAAATATCGAAATCAGTAATTCCGCAATAATCAACTTCAGTTCGGAAAATTGTAGACCCAGTTTCTTCATTGATGGACCTGATCATGGCGTTTCTCTGCTGCCTAATGAACCGATAGAATTCACAATGTCCAGTCGAGAGAACTGTGAGATTTCGCATACTTTAATCTCAAGTGACGGTAGGGGATTAATTTCTGATACTTCAATTCTAACCAGTGGTGAAGAACAAATTGTAAAGATGAATTTTTCTCGCACTGGAACTACTAACTCTGAAGTTATTGTTTCAGGAGCAATCAGTTGTTCAGATACTACATATGATATTGAAATTAAAATTTTAACACTGGCAAGAAGACCGATTGAAACAAAATTCTATGGGGAAACCGATGCATATAGTATAACAAAAATCGAAATCCCAATAGAAACACAGGGCTCTGGTCTGCAGAAATTCGATTTACATTTGGATGGACCAATCTCTAGGATAAGCGAAGTTAATGAGCAGATAGACCTTGAGGGTGATGATATATTGGTTCTAACAATCGACCCTAAAGGATTACTAACTCCAAATATGCTTGTCAAAGGTCAAATTGAATTATATGATTCAATTGGAGAAATTTGGATAATAGATATTGAACTAAAGGCTGAAAATGAAAATTCCAATGGATTCCAATATTTGCTAACACCAGGAAATACCATTGGTATTGCATTTATGCTATCCTCAATTTGGGTAGTTTTAGGCATGCGAGAAAAGAAAACAAAAGAGAAAACAGTACCTAATACAGAAGTAGTAAGTATTGTCGAATTTGAAGAAACTGTAGAGTTTGATGCATGGGGAAGAAGAATTGATCGACACTAATCTTTGCCAGGAGACCATCTTTCAAGTTGTACAAATTTCCATTCTGTATCGCAATTTAATGCATATAGCCATTTTTTATGGACCCCTTCAGCGAGTCTGACAGATAGACACACATTTTCCCATGTCTTTGCAACTTCAAATTTAGTTTGTATGAGCCAAGGTGCATGAGACAATGAAACTTCATCATCATAAACTCTCCACTTTGATCCAAACTTGAACCCTGGACGAAGTATTAATCCCCGATTAACCAAATTATCAAACAGTTTTGTATCCTCTAAATGTTCTCGATTCTCAATCATATTTTTTAACCATAGTGATTCTTCATTTCGTAAATTAATACCAGACAAATGTTCTACACCAATCGATGGTAAAGGCCATACATCGGTCAAATATATGTATACTCCGGATTCAGTTTCTACAGACGAACTCCATAATTTCTTGATTGATTTTTTTTCCTCATAATTCAAATCACTCCAAGTTTTCTGATTACCTTTGGGTTCAACAAAACTAATCCTGTACATTGTAACTTCCATCTCTTCATCAATCACATAGATATCAGAATTATATCCTAAAGAATGAACTAATTTCGACCATTCTGTGAGTTTTTCCCAATTCAATTCATCAAAAGACCAAAACCAACGAATTAGAGATACAGGATTCGAATTGAAGTGAGACATATTCCTTTTCCACTTGAATGCGAAACTACCACCGACAGAATCTAGGTGTGGAACATTTGTACAAGGAATAATCAATTCACCACCAGACCTAGCGGTATCAAAAATCACAGCCTTCGCAAGTAAATCAGAATCTTTTTTCAATTCATTCTCAAACCAATTTTCTCCAGGCAAAGGTAAATGTCTATGCCAATTGCAGAATAATACCTCCATGGGCGAGAGCACTATGCATTCATCGGAAGTCAAAATACCTAAACCGCTCTTCTGGTAAAGTCTCGAAGATAATGGCGGCCTAATGATCCAACCAGAATCATGAGGAGTCGGTTTTTCATGTGGAATCTTTGGTGCGGAATTTGAAGTAATACTTTCACCAAGTGTTCTTCTAGTTCGATGACGCGGTTTAAACTTCCTTGATTGGCGCGCCATATACCTCCGTAATTATTGATGCATTTGAGTTGAACGGATGATAGGACTATGTGCTAGTACTGATACGAACGCCTAGGTGAAAGCATGGTTGATGGTTTCCTTGGTTCTCTAACAACTGAACAGAGGACATTGATTCACCTCTACGACAACAATCTACCAAGTAATCAGTGGGAAGCCCCGGTTTCTCTAACTCAAGCGGGAATTTCAGCGGCAGTACACGTTCAAAGGAAGCATGTTCCAAGGACATTAAAGCGATTAGAATCAAGTCAACGAGTATCTATCACAAATCGCCACGTACCAGGCGCTAAACAGAGACGGAAAGTGTATAGTTTGACTGAAGAAGGTCGACAGGCTGCTGAAGAGTTAAGGAAATATATTTTCAATTTGGAGATTACAAAAGAGGATAAAACCGTTATGATAAGTGACATTGTAAAACCTAGTGATAAATTATTGGAATTGCTATCTCACATCGATGAGACAATGAAATTTAATGATAAACCTGTAATTTCACCAGTATCAAATCCTGTTGGTAAAGCATCTTTAGATGCACAAGCTGGAGAGAATTTAGTGAAGAGAATGTTTGCTAGAGCATGGGAAGATGGCAAGATAACAAAGGATGAGCAACAACTAATTTCTGAAGTTGTAGAATTCTTAGGTATGCACCCAGAGAGAGTAATGAGATTATCAGAACAAGCTCGTAAGGAACAAAATGTTCCACCGCCAGAAGAGATTTACCTTGATATGTTACGTCAAGCACTGGTTGACGATTCCATTATCGAAGAGGAAATTGCACTCTTAGAAACATTTAGAATTGCCTTTGGAATTGATACCGATACACATGAAAAATTGTTAATCGAGGCCAAACTTGAACCAATATATCCTCCTAATATTCAGACTTACCATGACAGTTTAGTAACTGCTATGGATGATGGAATAATAACAAGTGATGAGGAAGCAATGCTGGCAACCCTTAGAAAGTCGCTTGGAATTACTGATGGCGAGCATGCCAGTTTGCTGGCAAAGATTCGCGACAATCTAAAATGAAAAGAATTACAGCAATGAAACGAGGGAATAGTATGGGAATGACAGACGAAGAACTCATCCTGCATGAAAATTTAAACTCGCTTAAATCAAAATTGAAAAATAAAGACAAAGGAAAAATTGTCTTAATTGGAGATATTATGTTAGATTGTTATATCCATGGTTTTGCTAATAACCTAAATTCCAGAGCACCAGTTCCCGTGATTAGAGAAACATCTCGGGAAGAAGATGTAGGGGCTGCGGCACACGTTGCTAGGGGTCTAGAATCAATGGGTTTTGAAAGTCAATTATTTGGAATAATTGGCGATGATAAAGCTGGAATAAATATTCTTGAATTCTTAGAGGAAGAAGGTGTTTCAACAGATGGCATTGGGATAGTTGAAGGGAGAAAAACCACAGTTAAAACCCGTCTTTTAGCAACCCGTGAAAGCTTAGTCCAAGGAGAACAATTACTACTTCGATGGGATGTTGAAGATGATGAAGTAATCTCCGAAGAAGCAGTTTCTGCAATCTATGAACAAGCAGTACTACAATTAAACGACTCGTTCTGTGTTATTCTTTCTGACTATGGGCAAGGTGTTGTAAATGACGAAGGTGTTGAAAAAATTATTCATTCAGCAAAATCAAAAGACATCCCAATTATTGCCGATCCTAAACTTACAGGATTACATAGGACACATGGTGTTGATTGGATTGTCTTTCAATCCCGTGGGTTTGAATTGATGAAAAGAAGGATTGGAGAAAATTCTAGTGACCAAGCAGCCAAGAAACTAATTGAAACACATAATTGGAAACATCTCGTCGTTTTATCGGGCGAAGGTGGTGTGATGATATATTCTAATGATGAACAAACTGTTCATGCACCGTGCACTCTTCCCGAACTTCGTCAAATGATAGGATTGATAGACGCAGCAGTAGTCGCTATTGCAATTTCCATTTCTAATGATTTGGATATTAATAACACCGCAATCTTGACTAATGCAGCGTGTGAATGTATATTAGGTGCTGAACAGACCGACTCATTTGTGCTAAGTCGAGAAGATTTAGCAAATCGAATTGGAGAAATTGCCTGGAACCTTCAAGTTTCAAAGCGCTAGGTGAAAATTATGAGCGCTTGGACGCGTCCTACTACCGCTGATATTGGCCTGAGGGTTTTCTCTCCAAATATCAATGAGTTATTTCGAGAAACTACTACTGGAATGCAAAATATTCTTGTTTCAGCAAAATCCAGAGTGAATTTAAATTCACATATACGTCATAGTTCTCAGTGGAATGTATCTATTGAAAAGAGCGTAGATAATCACAATGAAATGTTGCTAGTAAAATGGTTAGAGGAAGTTTTATTTCGAGCAGAAATACATGATGAGTTCCTAACCGAAGTGCA
>MDTE01015173.1_pt1 | contig 10111 bp, 6 predicted proteins | sample 811231 | NCBI WGS metagenome assembly MDTE01 (sample SAMN05326651, study PRJNA326480) | marine metagenome | isolation source: seawater | place: Indian Ocean: Red Sea | collected 2010 | reverse complement strand
GATAATTCCTCTGGCATCAGGCTTTGCAAATTGTAAAGCCCAAGTATTTCGGTAATCTCCAGTGGATCTAATTGGCGGTCATAATGAGGAATTAGTTTCCAGCCGAACTCTATATTTTGTTTCACCGTGAGATGCGGAAAAAGCACTCCTTCTTGATATACCATGCCAAAACGTCTTTTTTCGGGTTCAACCCACACGTTGCTAGCTTCTGAATAAATCTGGTTTCCATTAACTTCAATGAATCCAGAAGTAGGGCGAACTAATCCAGATAAACAATTCAGTAAAGTTGTTTTACCCGCACCCGATGGGCCAAAAACCGAAGTTATCCCTTCACCAAATTCACCTTTGATATCGAGTGAAAATCCTGGGCGAGTTATTTGCAGATCAAACGAAATCATTCTCGAATACCACTACCAGGTGACTTTCTGCCCGGTGCACGTCGTAACAACCAATTATGAACACCAAGAGTAACCACAGCTAGCGCAATAGACAAAAAGGCAAGGCGCCACGCTGCATCCATATCGCCTGAAGAAATTCGTGTAAATATCGCTGTAGGAACAGTCTGTGTCTGCCCCGGTATATTACCAGCAACCACAATTGTGGCTCCAAATTCTGATAATGCACGAACAAAACCAAGTAAAGAACCAGCAATAACACCACGATAAGCAAGTGGAAGAGTAACCGTGAAAAACACACGTAACGGTCCAGCGCCTAGACCTCTAGCTGCGGCCTCAAGTCGTGGGTCTACACCATCTAAAGCAACTGTAAATGAACGAACAACCAATGGTAGAGAAACAACTCCAGCAGCTAAGGCGGCGGCTATCCAAGTAAAAGCGATTGTTGACCCAAAAAGTAATTTTTCCAACTGCCCCAACCAAGAATTAGTGCCTACTATCCACAAAAGCACATAGCCAATAACTACTGGCGGAAGCGCAAGGGGTAGCGATACAAACACATCAAGAACAAACCTACCTCGAAAATTCTTTCTCGAAAGCAACCAGGCGACCAACATAGCGACTGGCACAGTAACGACTGTCGCAACCAAAGCTATTTGAAGCGACAAGACAGCTATAGAGATATCAGATTCCATAATTCACTTAACTATTTCGGTTACGAATCTTTTAGCGGATTCAAGCCAAATCCTGCAGCACTGAAAATTCCTTTGGACTCAAATGAATGAGAAAGAAACGATATGAATTCAGAGACAGCAAAATTGTTTTCAGATCCAATTATCGGCGCAAAAGCGTAAAAAATACGGTCGTAGCCTTCGTCAAGCACTATCAGTTGGTCGAATAATTCACCGTCGTTGTAGTTAACATCACTCGCATAAACAACAGCAAATTCGACGTTCCCAGAGATTAGAGAAGCCATTGCCGAACGGACGTCAGACGTCATAACAAGTCGAGCACCAACATCTTCCCAAATACCCGAATTCTCCATCGCCTGCTTTGCATACTCTCCCGCAGGCGATAGTTCAGGGTTACCGATGGCAATACGTCCTTTACGATCTCTCAAATCGACCAGATCTCCAAGTGGTTTAGCTCCTTTTAAACCGATCACCGCAAGCTGGTTAAATAAAATCGTGTCATAACCGTCAGCATCTAACAGGCCCGCATCTCCTAATAGCCCAATTGCTACGTCGCCAACAAGAAAAACACCATCGGCGGGTGCTCCCAAGCTAGCTATCTGATTTGCCAAAGTAAGCGATCCACCAAAACTAAAATCAACCTGTTTCCCAGTTTGCTTCTCATAAACCTCAGCAGAGTCTGCGAGAACATCCGAAAGTGACGCTGCAGCAAAAATTAATGGCACATCATCGTCCGCATCTCGACCGCAGGCGACCAAGATAAATAAGATCAATAAACAACCAAATAAACTAAGTTTCCTACCTATCCACAAAATTAACTTGAATACTCCACATTGACTTTTGCCCACTCTGATAAACTTTCGACTCTATTATCACCATCCGTAATGCGTTCTCAAATGGATCGCACTGAAACAAGTCCTGCACATGCAGCAAGTATTGAGGTAATAATTTGGTAACAGCTAGCGAAGAATACTCCTTCACGCGCTTCTCCAAGCTTCCTTTCTACACACAAGTTAACGAACGTTTGCTAGATCTCGCGGAAGTAGGTAGACAGCAAAAAATCGTCGACCTCGGTTGTGGAACTGGTGGAATCACCAAGTTAATACTTGAAAGAATCCAGTCAGCAAAGAATACAGTTATTTATGCCGTTGATCATTCGACAACAGCGCTCAAGACTGCTGCGGATGAAATTGGTGACCGGAGAGAAGTCGCCGTTAAGTATGTTCACTCGGAGGTCCAAAACTTGACCGAAGCAGTAAAAGAAAAAGTCGATGCGATTGTTTATTGCAACTCAATTCACTATGTGCCAGACAAAACTGCTTTAGTAGGACAGATTAAGGAAAAACTCCAACCAAACGGTATCTTCGCTTTTAACACATCATTCTTCGATGGATCTCACCCAGAAGACAGTCTGATTTTCTTCCGTAAGTGGATGATGCGTTCTCTGCGAATCTTGAAACGGGAACACGGCATGATTGCCGACAAGAACGCCAAAGTTGAATCACGAGTTCAATTAAAGGCAGATGATTACATCAAACTCGTAGAAGATGCAGGGTTTAATGTTCTAGTGAATGATTTAAATCGAGTTGATGTCCCTCACGAAGGATGGCATCACATTTCTGGGTTCTCGGACTGGATAGAAGGCGTCATGCCTGGTGTCCCGCTTGACGCAGGTAGAGAGAGCCTCCAGAAAGGTCTTGCTCAAACTTGGGACGAAATGAATCTAACAACAGTCCCCCGCGTCTGGCTATCAGTAAGCGCAGCCAAATCGTAAAATTAATAATTTGGCATACAGACAATAAAATCGGCTAACTCCCTTGAAATTAATTTGGTAAATAACTATAAGAATTCACCATTTACGGTCACCCTATAAACAACAAATTGATCTTGTAATAAATATTATTAGGGTTAGATTTCATTCCGCAAATAAACTAAATGCTTAATTGCAAATAGAAAACAGCTTAGAAAGCTTCTAAGCATCCCCTAGATATTCAGCCATAGTTTTAATGCTGTAATTCTGACCAGATGGATTACCTAATACGCTCAAGGTACCTTCAGCTTCCACAGCACACCGCGCCGTGTCAATAGAAGTAAAGCATGGAATCCTCTGCATCACGGCAGCTCGCCGGATGTGAAAACCATCCTGCATTGTAGACCTATCACCAGTTACGGTGTTAACAACAGCCTTAACTAAACCGTTTTCAATGATATCTACGACCGTTTGCCCAGACCCATCAGCCAACCGTTTTTCAACCTCGACAACCTCAATACCCATTACTCGAATCATTTCGGCTGTTCCTGAAGTAGCATAAATCTTATGACCGGCTTTATCGAGTATACGGACCAAAACTAAAGCATCTGCCTTATCGGGATCTGCAATACTCAAAAGCACAGGCTCACCCTGTGGAACATCAAGGCCAGATCCAAGCAAAGCCTTCGTAACAGCTGCGTCAAATGTGAAATCAATACCCATAACCTCACCCGTGGACTTCATTTCAGGTCCTAAAAACGTATCGACTCCAGCAAGTTTAGACATTGAAAATACAGGAGCCTTCACCGCTACTAGGTCACGTTTTCGCGCGAGACCGCCTTCGTAACCCTGTTCTTTTATAGATTTGCCTCGCATCACGTCAGTAGCAATTCTTACCATAGGAATTCGAGTAACTTTCGAAATAAAAGGTATTGTCCTAGACGATCGAGGATTAACCTCAATAATATAAATCTCTGGCTCGCCAGATTTACGGTTTAAACTGTTGTTATCAAATCCCCTGTAGGTACCACCACCAGCTACCACAAACTGAATGTTCATTAGCCCGATTACACCTAAGGCTAGACCGATACGCCGCGTGTATTCAACAATAATTTCAACCTCGGACTCAGTCAGTGATTGAGCTGGATAGACAGCCATAGAATCACCTGAATGCACTCCAGCTCGTTCTATGTGTTGCATTATTCCTGGAATCAAAACTTCTTCACCGTCACATACAGCGTCAACCTCGACTTCCAAACCAGTTAGATAATGGTCAATAAGTATTGTTTGGTCGGGGAATTCACGCATCGCGTTTTGAAAGTACCGAAGCAATTCGGCAGGAGTTTGAATTATCTCCATAGCTCGACCGCCAAGGACATAACTAGGCCGAACTAGAACCGGGTATCCAACGCTACCTGCCACCTTAAGGGCGCTCTCTACATCTGAAGCCATACCACCTGGAGGCTGAGGCAAACCATGAGCGGCAGTAACCTCCTCGAAGCGACCCCGTTCGGAAGCAAGGTCAATCACATCAGGACTTGATCCCATTACTGGAAGATCAGCAACGCCTAAAACCTGAGAAAGATTAATAGCGGTCTGACCTCCGAACTGGACCATCGAAGCGGGGGTAACACCGTTGCCGCCCTCATTTTCGATTATGTCCCGTACACTTTCGTCATCGAGTGGCTCAAAGTACAGCCGATCAGAGGTATCAAAATCCGTCGAAACAGTTTCCGGGTTTGAATTTATCATCACCGACTCAATACCAGACTTCTGTAGCGCCCAAGCTGCATGTACGGAACAATAATCAAACTCGATGCCTTGACCGATCCGAATCGGACCACTACCAAGCACTATCGCAGTTTCAAATTTGGTGGGTTCAGCCTCATTTTCTTGCTCATAAGTGGAGTAAAAATACGGTGTAGCTGCCTCAAATTCCCCTGCACATGTATCCACCATCTTATAAACCGGCTTAAGACCCCAATTTTTTCGCATACTCCGAATCTGTTCGGGTAAATAGTCGGCCAAAGTAGCTACCTGCACGTCAGTGAATCCTAATCGCTTTGCCCGCCACAAAAGATCTGGAGTAAGCTCTTCAGCAAGGATAGTACGCTCCATTTCGATAATTCTTTGTATAGCGCGTGTGAACCAAGGATCAATATTCGTCTCAAGTGTTACTGACTCGGCGGTTCTACCACAGCGAAGAGCCGCAGCTAGCTTCCAAATACGATCATCATCAGGTAAAAGATCGGGAGGACCAGATTTTCCCCAATCGTTATCTTGCCAAAGAAGCGTCCCGCGTCCATTTTCAAGCGAACGAACAGCCTTTTGAAGAGCTGCCTCAAAAGTACGGTCAATCGCCATAACTTCGCCAGTTGCCTTCATCTGAGTCCCTAATAAACGATCCCCAGTTGGGAACTTATCAAATGGCCATCGTGGGATCTTAACAACACAATAATCAAGGGCAGGCTCGAAGGCGGCTGTGGTCTTTTGGGTCACAGCGTTAGAAATCTGATCTAAAGTTTTACCGAGCGCAATTTTGGCCGCAACGCGCGCAATGGGATATCCCGTTGCCTTAGATGCAAGAGCAGATGAACGACTAACACGTGGGTTAACTTCAATGACGTAATACATGGAGCCTTCGTCATCGTACCCAGCACCATCTCCCACCTGATCTGCAACCATTTTACAAGGTCTATAAGCGAGTTGAACGTTGCACCCACCCTTAATATCTAGTCCGGAAATGATATTTAATGAAGCAGTACGCAGCCGTTGATAATCTTTGTCGTTAAGAGTTTGGCTAGGTGCAACGACAATGGAGTCTCCAGTATGAACACCCATAGGGTCAAGATTTTCCATATTGCAGATCGTAATGACGTTACCATCACCATCTCGCATTACTTCATATTCGACTTCTTTCCAACCTAATAAAGAACGCTCAACTAAAACCTGACCTACCTTACTGGCTGAAATTCCACTAGCCGAAATGGTCCGAATCTCTTGCTCGTTCTCCGCAATTCCGCCACCAGTTCCACCTAGCGTATAAGCAGGCCGAATTACCACCGGGTAACCAATTTTTTCTGCAGCTTCAACAGCCGCTTCGACAGTTTCAACAGCATACGAAGGTAGAACTGGCTCACCCAATCTTTCAAGTAAATCTCTGAACTGCTCACGATCTTCAGCCATCTCTACCGAAGCGACTGAAGTACCTAGTGCAGTAACGTTGTATTTCTTTAGAATTCCTAACTTCTCTAAGTCGACAACCAGATTAAGTCCGGTCTGACCACCAAGGGTACCTAGGACACCATCAGGTCTCTCGCGATCTATTATCCGCTCAAGCACTGAAACCGTCAGTGGCTCGATATATATACGATCGGCCATGTCTTCATCTGTCATGATTGTTGCAGGGTTGGAGTTGACCAGAATCACCTCGACTCCCTCTTCACGTAATGAGCGACAAGCCTGGGTTCCGGCATAGTCAAATTCGGCCGCCTGACCGATGATTATGGGCCCTGATCCAATAACAAGAACTTTCTTGGGCATCTCGGCCCGAAACACACCACTAGTCAATCAATTCTCCAGTCATTCCCGTGTGTATAAAGTATTTTTTCGAACATCAACTAATCATCATAGGCGTCTAATTTTTTCGACCATACCAGACTGAATAAGCGTCACAAATCGATCGAATAGGTATTCACTGTCATGTGGACCCGGCGATGCTTCAGAGTGGTATTGAATCGTCATAATCGGCATGTCTCGGTGTCGCAGGCCTTCTACAGTCTGATCATTCAGGTTAATGTGGCTAACCTCTAGCCCGGACGGAAGACCCGATGGATCCACCGCATAGCCATGATTTTGTGCTGTGACATAGACTCGGCCGGTTTCAATATCTTTGACAGGTTGATTTCCGCCCCGGTGACCAAAGTGCAACTTAAAAGTAGATGCGCCAAAAGCACGTGCTATCACCTGATGGCCAAGGCAAATACCCATGATCGGCACTTTACCCACAAGTTCTTTAGCTGCAGTAACCGAACGATCTAATAGCTCGGGATCGCCCGGTCCCGGCGAAAGCATCACCCCATCTGGTTTATGACTCAATATTTCTATAGCGTCTGCATCATCTGGCACTACGATCACTTCACATCCACGAGCCCTTAGTGATCGTAATATGTTAAGTTTGACCCCATAATCGTTCACTACGACCTTCATGTAGTTATCACCTAGATCTCGCTGACCAATCCCGCGCTCAACATCATTTCCCATACCACCTTGACGAGCTCGACCCCGAAGATCAAAGAATGCCCTTGAACGCTCTCCAGCATCACCTTCCCAAGCGTAAGTCTTCGACGTAGACACATTTCTAACCACGTCAAGTTCCCCGTAGCGTGGGACTTCACCTAACAAACGCAGAGCTTCCTGCCGGTCAGCATTGGGGGTGATTATCCCCATCATCACGCCTGTAGATCGCAACTTTCTGGTAATTGCTCTAGTATCTACTTCAGATATACCAGAGGTCCCGTTATTTTCCAGATACTCATGAATCGTACCTGTTGACAAAGGGTGGGATGGTTCCTCACAGGCCTCTCGTACTACGAAACCGTTAACCTGGATACGCGTTGATTCAACATCAGCTACGTTAGTTCCGTAATTGCCGATCATTGGATAAGTGGGAACAAGTATTTGCCCCCCGTAAGAAGGATCGGTCAACATCTCTTGGTATCCAGTCATCGAGGTGTTGAAAACGACTTCACCCGTCGTTATTTCAGCAGCTCCAAGACGTTTACCTGGATACACTGAACCGTCCTCAAGCACAAGGTATGCATCTCGTTGAAGTTCGCTCATCGATCAGCTCCGTGCGTCTCCGACGTATGCCCCGCAAAACTGAAGACTATTTCTCCTCGATAAATCGTAATAATCACACGGCTTTTTAGCTCCAATCCTGACAACGGACTGTTAGTACTCTTGGATTCAAATTTTTCAGGATCAACAATCCATTTTGTACTTGGATCAATGATCGCCACATCTGCAGAGTAACCTTTGGTGAGCGTTCCGATATCCTTATTCAGTATTCCAGCTGGGCCAGACGTCAGCGATTCAATCAAGCGGTTTATAGAAACCTTCCCTGCATCTACCAACGCAAACACCGATGAGAAGGCGGTTTCTAAAACATTAATTCCATGCGCTGCCTCGTTGTAGGTACACACCTTGTCAGTGGCAGAGTGTGGGGCATGATCAGTAGCGATAACGTCAATCAATCCTTCCGATAACGCCTCAATTACAGCATCGACATGATCTGGGCTTCGTAGTGGTGGATTAACTTTGGTGTTAGTGTCATAAGCCTCTAATCCCACGGCATCCGGGACCTCACCATGCAAGCCGAACACCCAGTCGTCACTCAATGTCAAGTGATGTGGCGTAACCTCGGCTGTGACATCGACTCCTCGTTCTTTCGCTGAACGCAGCGCTACCAATGAACCTATCGTTGAAATATGTGGGATATGTAAGCGAGCGCCTTCTAGATCAGCGAGATTAAGATCTCTAGAAACCATCACACTCTCAGCCTCAACTGGCACGCCTGCAAGTCCAAGCCGGGTAGCCACACGACCTGAGCTCATCACGCCTCCAGCAGCAATATGTTTTTCCTCAGCATGATTTATGATCGGCAGCCCCAATCCAACGGAATATGAAAGGGCTTGGCGCATCAAATTTGCATCGGATACTGGATTACCATCATCAGAAAAACCTATTACACCAGCGTCAGCTAGTTCTCCCATGGGTGACAGATGCTTACCCTTTTGTCCTTTTGAGATAGCACCTATAGGCAGCACCCGAATGAGACCATAATCACTGGCCCTACGAGTGACATCATCAACAACAGCTGCCGAATCTTGCACAGGGTCAGTGTTGGGCATAGCACATACAGTCGTAAATCCGCCATGAGCAGCCGCACGCGTGCCCGTCACAATTGTTTCTTTCCACTCTTGACCAGGATCTCTGAGATGAGTGTGTAAATCAACAAATCCCGGGGCTACGATCTTTCCAGAAGCATTGATAACTTCATAGCCTTCGTAAGATTCACTCGATGAACAAGAAGTTACATCTTCAATTACATCACCGGAGATTAGTACGTCAGCTAATCCATCAAAATCTTGTTTAGGATCAATCACCCTACCACCCGTTATTGCCAGTTTTCTGGCTGCCAAATTGGTTTCCTTTTCTTTCGCTACTAAGATTCTTGATCGTTGTCAGGCCTACTGGATTTTCTCGGCGCACAAAGTGCATAAAGAACAGCCATTCGAACCGCCACGCCATTTTTTACCTGCTCCTCAATAACGCTTTGATTACCATGTGCAACGTCACTAGATATCTCAACACCTTCGTTCATAGGACCAGGATGCATGAGCAATGCGCCATTATTCGCAAGTGCCATACGTCTTGAGTTCACACCCCATCTATCTGAATACTCACGAAAACTAGGTAAATGACCGGCATCCTGACGTTCTTGTTGGATTCTAAGTGGCATGACGACATCCGCCGAGTCAATCGCCTCGTCGACGTTAGAAGCTATCTTTAGATCTTCAAATCCGGTCGACTTATCTAACACTGATCCGAGTTGCCATTCATTAGGCAATAAAGTGTTCGGGCAAGCAACAGTTACGTGTGCTCCCATTTTTTGAAAAGCGATAATGTCAGATCTAGCGACTCGGCTGTACAGAATGTCGCCAACTATCGCTATTTTCTTACCTGCAATATCTCCAACGTGGTTACGCACCGTAAATAAATCAAGCAAAGACTGGGTAGGATGTGCATGCATTCCGTCTCCAGCGTTAACTACAGCCGCTTCCGTATGATTCGATATAAAATACGGGGCTCCAGAGTCTGGATGACGCATCACTAAAGCATCAATCTGCATCGCTTGGAGCGTCTTCACTGTATTTAGCAGCGACTCACCCTTCGAAACACTACTCGCTGAAGCTGTCACATTTATAACGTCAGCGCCGAGGATTTTTCCAGCCTGCTCAAACGAAACCCGTGTGCGCGTAGAGTTCTCAAAAAACATCGTGATGATAGTTTTGCCGCGTAGGGCTGGAGTTTTTCGCATACCCCTACTTGCGATTCCGAGCATACCCTCCGCACTGTTTAATAACTCAGTTATCTCAGCTACCGATAAATCATCGACATCAATTAAGTGCCGGCGCTGCTTCAACTCCAAAGGCTTTACATCAATAAGTTCTTCGACCTCAGTAAATTGTCTACTGACTTGACTTGTTGTC
>MDTE01063108.1_pt1 | contig 10112 bp, 21 predicted proteins | sample 811231 | NCBI WGS metagenome assembly MDTE01 (sample SAMN05326651, study PRJNA326480) | marine metagenome | isolation source: seawater | place: Indian Ocean: Red Sea | collected 2010 | reverse complement strand
TATGTATATGTGGGAAAGTCATCATTGGCATTCTGTGCCACCACTAGAAGGTAACGAGTTGAGATATTGTGTTGCAGGTAATATTATAGAAGTCCTATGATTAACTTCCCAACAAGTGTGGTAGACAACTTTATGCCCAACCCACAAGATTTGATAGACTACTCAAAGACTTTGACTTGGGGTAAAAGTCCAGCGGGTGCATGGCCAGGTGAACGATCTGATGACCTCATACATGCAGACCCACAATTTATTTCTCACTTCATCTATCGAGTGTTAATGTTATATTATACACAATCAGAAATAGAAACAGATATGAGAATTACCACAGAGGCATACTTTCAAAGAATATCTGGCGATTGGGACCATGGATGGATACACAGCGACCACCCACATCTATTAAGTATTATTCTGTATCTTACACCAAATGCGAATCCAAGATCTGGCACTTCTTTATATCGGGTAAAAGATTGGACCAAGTCTCTCGGTGATGAGAATGTAAAAAAGAATTATTATTTAGGTAAGTTATCGAAAGAACAACAAATACCTGTGAGAGAAAAACATAATGAAAACTTTATTGAAGATACCAGAATAAGTAATGTCTATAATCGTTTACTATGTTTTGATAGTCAACTGTGGCACGGTGTCAATTCTTTTGATACAGGCACGGAAGAAAGATTAACACTTGTTTGTTTTTTAAAAAGTTTATCTTGTTCTGGTACCCCAATAAATAGAAGTAAGAGACTATCACTTTTTAGAAACGAATGAACATAACACTTACAGACAACGCATACGAACATCTACGAGACTTACGAAAAAAACATAACAAAGAGTTTGTTCGATTAGATGTCAAAGCAGGTGGGTGTGCAGGTTACGAATACGAATGGTCATTCGCTGATGACTATACGAGAGACGACCATATCATAGACGATATGTTATTGGTCCATAAAATGTTTGAATTGTATCTAACTGGTACAGAAATAGATTATAACAAAGATGATTTTGGTGCAACATTTAAATTTAGTAATGCAAGTGCAAAGAGCAGTTGTGGTTGTGGCACCTCTTTCTCTATATAGGAGATTATAGTATGACGGCAACAATGAATTATTTTCCCACTACCGTTATTGACAATTTTTTTGTTGAACCTGATAAGGTAGTGGACATGACAAAACAAGACAACATAGTTTGGAATCCTGCAACTGATGGTTCATGGCCTGGCTTAAGAAGTCAAATGGTCCATGAAATCAATTCTGAATTTTTTGTCTATTACATGCAACGATACCTTGCACATTTTTATCCATGGGAATATATCCGCAATACAAAAGATGGTTTTGGATTTACAGCGACCGCATTCTTTCAACGAGTGCCACCAAAACATAATGTTTGTTGGGTTCATTCAGACTTTCCTGTAAGACACACAATCATAACTTATCTGAATAAAGGTTTTAGTCCAACAGGTGGTACATCAATCTACGAAGCAAAAGGTCATGGCGTTCACATGGGTGGACATACAGAGGTTGCAAAAGAAGATTTTTATTCTGGTCGAATTACAAGAGAAGAGGCAGAGGCTGCAAGATTAGAAAACAATAATCAATTTGTTGAAAGTACAAAAGTGGCTGCAAAGTTTAATCGCACAGTAGGATTCGATAGTGGTAACTGGCATGCTATGCACGACCATAGTGAAGATGAGTTTGGTGAAGATCGTTTAACCATGATTACATTTTTACATTTCGTTATGGGTGCAGATTATCCATTAACAAACTCTAAACAATATCCATTCTGGTGGGATGGTCCAACAGGTAGTGTAACACAGGTAAAAAATTAGCATATATAATATTGCGGTCTTGGTGAAATACTGTTAGACACGAAGTCATCTACGAATTGACTTTGCCTATGTTCAATAAGAATAGAGGCGTGCAAGTTCAAATCTTGCAGACCGTACCATCGAGGGTATGTAGTAAGACAGGGGCAACTTACTTTGCCCCGCCCTCAGAAAGTGAATATGAAAATACATAATAATGTTTTGAAAGATGAAGAACACAAGGCCCTTGTAAGATATGTTACAAGTAATGGGTTCACATGGAATTACAATGACGCAACTCACTATGAAGGTGCAAAGAATGATACACCACAAATGGTCCGGGCACTTATGGCTCGTGCAAGTATAGAAGATTGGCAAGAAGAACCATCACATTATACCTCACAACATTTTTATCACAAATATTTTTGGCAGATACCTTATCTACATGACATACTAAAGAATTGTGGTTCAACAGGAGAGTATTGGCGAGTGAAATTAAATTTACTTCAACCATACCACAATGCACCAGAACATCACCCTTTTCATGTTGACATAGAACAAAACGGTTGGCAAGCGCCTGGTGGCTTCACCAGTTATGTTTACTATATAAATGATAGTGACGGTGATACTTGGTTCGAAGATGGGACAAGACATACACCAAAAGCGAACACAGCGATTGAGTTTGGTAGTCATATAAAACATGCAAGTTCAAACCCAACAAAAGGACCTCGTTATGTAATTAATTTTATTACAACGAATACACCATTAAGGATATAAAATGATATTAGATAATAATTATATGGTGAAACAAATACTTTCACCTGAAGAATGTTCACAAGTTGTTGAAGCAGGCGTGAAACATTTACAGCAAGCACAAACTTTTAAATCATCAATAGGAGAGAATGACGCACACAGAAATAGTGAAGTCGCATGGTTCACAGATCCAACATTCATTCAAAAGATTGCACCAATAATTTCAGAATTGAATAATGTTGCAGGTTGGGCATATGATGTAGATGAGGTTGAAAATATACAGTTTACAAAATATGGCGTCAATCAACATTATCATTGGCACCCAGATAGTGCAAGTGATTGGCAAAACATTTATAAACCTACAAAGAAAAATGATAAAGGTGTTTGGATACAAGGTCGATATGCAATTAATCCAGAGGGTACAGGTTTAAAACATGAGGCAAGTCCAGATGGATTTTTTCCTATGGTAAAATGGACAGACGATCCTGCATCAGTCAATGTTGAACATGACGCACCTACAAATGGTTGGGTAGCAGATAAAACTTGGTGGGGTAAAGTAAGAAAGTTATCAATGACAATTAATCTATCAGAACCTGGCGAGTATGAAGGTGGTAATTTAGAAATGAAATATCATAATGCAGATGGTGAAGAAGAAATCAAAGTGATTGAAGAAGGTAGAGAACAAGGTAGTATTATACTATTTCCATCTTATCGTATTCATAGAATATCACCAGTAACAAGAGGTACAAGATACTCTATGGTCATCTGGTGTTTAGGTAAACCATGGAGATAAAACGAATAGATTTTATTTCATCTTTGTATTGGCAAGACATACCATTATCAAATGAGTTAAAAGAGTTTTGTATTCTAATGAAAGATAAAGATTATCACAATGATGATCTTACACCTCAACTTGCAAAACTTTTAGGACCACAAGATTTATTTTTAGGTGTCGCCAAAGAACAAGGTTATAAAAATGTAAGTGTTTCTAAAATGTGGATTGCACATTACAATAAAGGTGATACACATGCCGTACATGTACATGGGCCACATAGACACGATTGGTCGTTTATACTTTACATAGACGCTAAAGATGATTCCTCTGAAACAATGTTTTACAATCCAGGGTTTCCTTATATTGATAATCAGAAAGTAAAGATGAAACCTAAAGTAGGTAGACTATGTTTATTTAATGGTGGACTACCACACGAGGTGTTACCATCAACTGACGATACAAGATTAATCGTTAGTGGTAATTTAATTTTTGGACATGACATGCCTGTAGGTATGAACGCAACATATAGTGTATAAAATTTATTTACACATAGGCAACAAATCCTCGTTTTTTTAGCATACATATAATGCTGCTTTTCCATGAAGACACTATCTGCTAATCATATAGAGTTTCCCGAATATCATCAAGTCCTAGAGATTGCAAGTCTCGGGAATTATCACAACCAATCAAAAGTCTATAAGGGTGGTATCGAAAGAAAACAACAACGGTTTCGATTAGAAAGTTTAATGAGAGACCTTGATGCTCACGGTATGCAACACCCCATTATCGTAAACAAGTGGGTAGAAGATATGCCAGTCTCTGTTGGACATCAAAGAGTTTGGTATGCTCAACATAAAGGTTACACACACATTGATTGTTATGTTGTACCAGATCAGAATGTTTGGAATAATATTTTTAATTTTACAAATAGTGAAGACTATTGGGAGAAATATATGAATGAGTATAGTGAAAGAAAAGAATTAATTGCCAAAGAAATAACTCACCCACATCATCATAGATTAATACCATTAGACGAACTCACCTTTAAGTGGGACAAAGTACAAGGTAGTTGGGAAGCATATGCGAATACTATGGGCATAAACTATAAACCATTATTTGAAAGTATGGATCAAAATGGTATGTTGCACCCTATCATGGTAAGACGAATGAATGGTAAATATCGTAAGTGGCAGGCAGGTGGTCGTAGAATTATATGGGCAAAAAAGAACGGATATACTCATATAAGTGCATATGTTTTAGAGAAACAAGAAGATGTTGATAGAATTTACCAAGAGACATTTGACGAAAAGTATAAATAATATCGAGGGAATACATTACTCACCCGTTCTGGGTTTGAGAAAAAATTAATCAAGGAGAAAATATGTTAAGATTAATTACTGTTACGGGTGCATTTTTTCTGTTACTAGCCTATCAGGCACACGCGGCAGAAATTACACCGTATGGTACCTTAAACTACAAATGGTCGCATGATGAAAATGCTTCTGGTGTTGCTTACGACAAGTTAGAGAACAACGGATCGAAAATTGGTATTGATATAATCGAACCAAGTATTGAAGGTAGTTCACTAAACGGTATCGCAAAAATAGAAGTAGGGCTTGATGTTGACGATAGTGGTTCAGACACTTTTGATTCCAGACTTGCATATGCAGGTTTAGAAAATAATGGTGTGGCAATTACTGTTGGTAGACAATCACATGACTGGGTTTCACAAACTGGAAACTTTGAAGTGTATGGCTCAAATGCTGTATTCAAATATGGCGATAGATCATCTAACACAATCAAGTTAGACAATGGCACTTTAAGTGCAATGGCGATGGTTGATGGATCTTCTGGACAAGATGGCATAGATATGTGGGAAGCAAGTCTTTCTCATTCAATGAATGGCATTGATGTTGCAGTTGGTTACGCTGATGATGTAGTTAACGATATCTCTTATTGGGGTGCAGGCGCCTCAACAACTGTAGGTGATTTGACAATCGCTTCTACATATACCATCAAAGATGCGGCAACGGATTTAGAAGGTATGGAAGCAACTATATCTTGGAAGTCTTTAACAGTTGGTTACGGAGATAAAGAAGGTACAGGAACTTATATGACATATGGTGTTAGCCATAGTATGACGGATTCATTATCTGTATATGCAGAAATGCAACAAGACGATTTAGATACAGGTACTGACCTACAACATTATAGTGTAGGTACGAAGTTTACATTTTAAGTTTCATAATTTAAACAAAGGAGAAAAACAATGGATAAATGGATAAAAGATACTAACGCATGGAAAGATTATGGTTTAATCATTCTAGCGATAGCATTATTCACAGGTTTTATCGCACCACTAACCATTATTAAATGGGGCCTAATTGCTTGGGTTGCAGTTAATATGTGGCACAGATGGAACGCATAGGATAAAACAATGAGAGACATAACAAAGAACCGTTGGAAAAAATTAATCTATGTTCTTATAGTCATAGGTGCATTTTGGCTTGGTCATCAATACGGTGAAGAAGCGGCAAGGTTTGCAAACGAAATGCCTATACCTAAAGTTACAATAGAAATGCCAGCGGCAAAAGATGAATTAGATATCCTCGAAGAGGAACTGGCAGCGCCAGAAGCAACTGAGGAAATTAGAGGCTAATCATCATAACGCTTATATCGTTGGGAGAGAATTTTTTTTAATCTCTCCCACACGATACGATCTGCTAATTCTTTTGTAGTTCGAACATCACGCCTAGCAAGTTGATCTGCTTTACCTTTACATACTAAAATTTTTTCTAACAAAGATTTTCTAATCACAAAGTCTACAACTCCAATCACCAACATAAGTCCAACCAGTAAAAGTTTCACCGTCAATATATTGACCAATAAAAAACGGCACTAATAGTGCCGCAGTAAATAATATGATCCAGTATTTCATTGACAACCTAATTTGTTTTTAAGATTGTTAATATTATATTGTTTGATATCTGGGTTATCAATTTCATTTACATATAGTAATGCCTCTTTACACCCATTATTATTTTCTTCTATCACTTCATTAATTACTTTGGTAAGTGCTTTATCATTTACCAGATCAGCACTTACACTTGTTGTAAATAATAATACGATAACAAATAATATTCTAGTAAACAATTTTACCTTCAACTTTCTTTTTTAAGTTACCAAGACCATCATTCTCATATTGAGCGTCTTTCATTTTTTTTGCTTGGTTAAGTGCGGCACTAGCGACAGCGGCTGTTGCTAAACCTTTGCCCATACCTTTAACACCGTTGGCAACACCTTCACCTAATTTATTGTAGTAACCACTATCAACATCTTCTTTGAATCCTTTAGCGGCACCGCCTAGAATAAAGAAACAATACTTTAACACATAGTAAAGTAAAGTGTAAGGTAGTAGTATAGTCCATTTTAATATAGTCCAAATAATTTTAAATGCTTTCATAATATATTCCTTTCTTAATTAAGCAACCTTAACATCTATAAGGTTCATTGGTACGGCATATTTCATACCGTTGTTATCGTTAGTAACAGCGCAACGAGTTTTCATAACTTTGTTAACTGTACCTAACCAACTCTCATAACGACCCATTACGAGAACCCTAGATCCAACCTTAACAGCAGATTTAATTTTTGCCGCTTCAGATTTTCTACGGTCTTTAAGTGCCGCAACTATAACTTTTTCATAGTTGGGTCCCCACTCATCAGACTTGATGAATGTTAGTATATCGTTTAAAGTAACGAAGTCTTTTTTAAATTCAGTTTTAATCATAATATAGTCCTTTCGATTATTGTTGTAAACCTTCTAATGCAAACTCTGACCATACCCCTTGGTCATCAGTTTCTTCTTGTGATTGTTTATCAGAATATAACTTGGTAATGATATTGTCATATTCGATATTAAGAGTATGGTTGATGTCCATATCTCTAATAGATTTGATGTATTCAATTTTTTCATCAATCGTTTTAAGTTTATTGTATTCACTAAATAATTCTTTGTTTTTATTGTTTATCATGGGTATAATATACACTATAAATAATAGAAAGTCAAATAAAAAATGCACCTTTTTTAAAATTAAAAGTGTTATTTTTCAATGACTTAACAATTTGATGTAAATAAAAAGTGTTGTATTTTTGCAACAAGTGGAGAAAATATGAAGATTATAGACTTTATGAAAGGGTTGATGGGTATGTCTCAGGCACCATTTCCCAAGCAGACTACCAAAAAGAAAAAGAAAGTAGTTAAAAAGAAAAAGAAGATTACAAAGAAGAAGGGTAAGAAATAATGAATTGCACAAACTGTGGACACCCATGTCATTGTGGACACCCTTGTATGCAAACATACAAAGATGGTGATAACCGCGATGTAGAAATAAAGTGTTGCGACCATTGTTCACATGACGATACAGTAGGCAACGATTACTGGGAGAATGGATACTAATGGCTAGAGGATTAAGTATAAACAATAATTATAGTAGAGGACCTAAAAAGAGAACATCTATTGGTAATAGTCCAAGAAGTAGACCTAAGAACAAATCTAAAAGACGATTACATACACGAAGTCGTGGACAAGGGTAATGCCAGGTGTTCATAGAAACGGTGATAGTAATAGTGCTGGCGGAGTTGTTAGTTCTAGCCGTAATGTCAATGTGAATGGTAAATCTATTGCCGTAAATGGTGATAGTGTATCGTCTCACCCAGTTGCACATATAGGGGCTAAAACTGCCAATGGTAGTTCGAGTGTATTTGCAAATGGTAAACCTGTCAATAGAGTTGGAGACGCAGACACCTGTGGTCATACAAGAAGTTCAGGGAGTGGCGATGTTTTTGCCGGGTAACATGATAAATAGTTATCATGGCAATACTACAGGCAGGATATAGGGACGCAAGTGGCACCAATGCGAGTGCAAGAAGTGTTAGATTATATAAAGATCTGGCGCTATCTTTCGAAAAAAACTCCAACACCAAAGATGTCCTTCAGAAAAAAGATGTTGACGCGGTTAAACAAAGTGTACGGAATCTCATACTCACAAACCATTATGAAAGACCATTTCACCCAGAAATAGGATCTGGTGTTTCTAATCTTTTATTTGAACCTCTTGACCCAATTACTGCTAACGCATTAACAAGAACAATAGGTGAGGTCATCAACAACTTTGAACCTCGTGCTAGAGTAGTATCAATTGACGCACAACCAAGACTTGATTCCAACTCATATGAAGTTACGGTATCATTTAGAATTATCAACATACCAGGTGAGTTAGTTACCTTAGATGTAATGTTAGAAAGAAGTAGATAGAATGGCAACTGATAAAAGAATTGATGTTACTGAATTAGACTTTGACAATATCAAAGATAATCTAAAAACATTTTTAAAACAACAAGACCAATTTACAGACTATGACTTTGAAGGGTCTGGTATGTCAACTCTATTAGATGTTCTGGCATATAACACACACTACAATGCGGTTTATGCCAATGTTCTTGCCAATGAAATGTTTTTAGATAGTGCTGACATTCGTAACAGTATTGTATCACATGCAAAACATGTTGGGTACACACCTAGAAGTGCAACATCACCTATCGCAAAATTAAATGTAGTAGTTTCAGACTTAACAGGTTCAACTGCCACTGCGGCAAGAGGCACATCATTCACTACTACGGTTGATGGCGTATCATACACTTATGTTGTAAAAGATGATACAACAATCTCACCAGTTTCTGGTGTATATACTTTTTCAGAATTACCTGTATATGAAGGCACACTTGTTAATAACAAATATACAGTAGATACAACAAACGCTGACCAAAGATTTTTAATTAAGAATGCCTTGGCAGATACAACAACATTAAAAGTTACAGTACAAAATAGTTCAACGGATACTACAACCACAACTTACACAAAGTCAACTGACTTGGCAGATGTTACATCAACATCTACTGTTTACTTTTTAGAAGGTGTCGAAGACGAACAATACGAAGTTGTATTTGGTGATGGTGTTTTAGGTAAGGCATTATCAACTGGTAATATTGTAACACTATCATATGTTGTAACAAATGGAGCAGATAGTAACGGTGCAAGTTCATTTACTTTATCTGGTACAATTGCAGGTAGTTCAAGTGCAACTATCACTACGGCAAGTAATTCATCTGGTGGTTCAGATCCAGAAACACCTGACAGTATTCGTTTCAATGCACCAAGACAATATGCAAGTCAAAATCGTGCCGTAACGGCAAAAGATTATGAGAGTAGAGTAAAGACTATTTTTCCAAATGCACAATCAGTTCAAGTATGGGGTGGTGAAGATAACTCAACACCTGTATATGGTAGAGTTTATATCTCTATCAAACCTAAAACTGGTACAAGTGTTACAGAGGCAGACAAGACAGATATAATTACACAATTAAAAGATTTCAATGTTGTATCAATCACACCTGTTATAGAAGATGTTGAAACAACTTTCTTACAACTTACTGTTAATGTTAAGTACGATCAGAAAGCAACTGTAAAATCAGCAGACAGTATTAAGTCATTAGTTCAAAGTGCAATAACTACTTTCAATACAAACAACATACAACAATTTGACCAGATGTTTAGACATAGTAAATTTATCGAAACAATAAACAAAGTTGATACGGCAATATTGTCAAACATTACAACTGTTAAATTACACAAATCATTTACTGCCACAACAACAGCGTCAACAACATATACAATTAATTTTGAAAACGCATTGTATAATCCACATAGTGGTCATAATGCAAGTG
>MDTE01083312.1_pt1 | contig 10113 bp, 9 predicted proteins | sample 811231 | NCBI WGS metagenome assembly MDTE01 (sample SAMN05326651, study PRJNA326480) | marine metagenome | isolation source: seawater | place: Indian Ocean: Red Sea | collected 2010 | reverse complement strand
GCGTGCGTTTGACGCCTACCGGCCTTATGTCGCCCACTACCTGTGGCGCTCACTCGATCCCGCAACGTTGCCGCCCCAGGACGTATGGGCAGCGCAACAAGGTATGTCCACTTGACGGGATACTGCAGGCCGTGAGCGCGCCACTTAAAATGGCCGTGATTGGCGTGGGTCACTTTGGTCAATTCCATGCCGAAAAGGTCGCAAACCTCGAGAATGCGCAGCTCGTGGCTGTTGCGGACTCCGATTCGAAACAGGCACGCAAAATTGCGCGTAAGCGCAATGCAGAAGCCGTCACGGATTTTCGTGACTTGTTTGGCGAGATCGATGCCGCCTGCATTGTCGTCCCCACGCGCTACCACTACGAAATCGCCAGCGAATGCCTGGAGAACGGAGTACACGTCCTCGTAGAAAAGCCCATTACCGATGACCTAGACTCGGCAAGAAAGCTCGTCGCCCTCAGTGCAGAGCGCGACTGCGTGCTGCAGGTGGGACATCTGGTTCGGTTTTCCGGCGTGGTCGAAGCCTTACGGCATCAGGTCAAGCGGCCGCTCTATATCGATTCGGTCAGAATTGCTCCCTTCAAACCTCGTGGCACCGACGTGAACGTTATTCTCGACCTCATGGTGCATGACCTCGATTTGATTTTGTCGCTCGTAGACGCGCCGCTCATCTCGTTAGACGCCGCGGGAGCCCCGGTCATATCGCCGTCAGAGGACATCGCGAGCGCACGTCTCAAATTCGCCAACGGCTGCATTGCCAACATCACCGCGAGCCGAATTAGTCTCAAGACGGAACGCAAGATGCGTATCTTCGAGCCGGATATCTACGTCACGGTTGACTTTGACGCACAGCGCATCCGCACTCTCCGCAAGGGCACAGGTTCGATGTTGCCAGGTATTCCCAAAATCGACAGCAAAGAGCAGCAATACGACGAAGGCGATGCGTTGGAAAAAGAAATCGCTTCGTTCGTGGACGCCGTCTCGAACAAGCGTCCCCCTATCGTATCGGGGGAAGATGGCGTCAAGGCGTTGGAGGCAGCCCTACAGGTTACGGACAGCCTTCGGGATCATCTCGAGTTCGTGCGGCGCGCGGACGAGGGATTCCCCGAGGGCTCGCGGTCAGACGCGCACTGAGGGAAACCGAAAACGATGACCGACGATGGAAATTCAAGCTCGCGCCGAAAACTGTCGCCAGAAACCCTGAGCGCGCAGGCTCTTGGCCGAATCGATCCGATCACGCGCGGATTGACGCCGGCTATCCACCCGGGGACGACATTTCAACGAGACCCGGACGGCGGGTACAGCTCTGGCCGCGGATACACGCGACCCCACAATCCAACCTACGATGAACCCGAAGATCTTCTTGCTGCACTTGAAGGGGGCAGCGACTGTCTGTTGTTCGGTTCCGGAATGGCTGCCGGTACGGCCGTATTCCAATCACTGCTCCCCAGAGATCATGTCGTCGCACCGCGCGTGATGTACTGGGCACTGCGAAAGTGGCTAGTCGAATTCGCCGTCTCGTGGGGCCTCGAAGTCGAATTTATCGACACGTTCGATATGGACGCCCTGAGAACAGCGATGCGACCGGGCAGCACTCAACTTGTTTGGCTTGAAACCCCGGCGAATCCGACGTGGGAGATCACCGACATCGCCACGGCTGCTGACATCGCGCATGCGGCGGGCGCGCGAGTCGCGGTCGACAGCACGGTTGCCTCACCGGTTCTGACACGACCGATTGAACTGGGCGCCGACCTGGTCGTTCATTCCGCGAGCAAGTACCTCAACGGTCACAGTGATGTCCTTGCCGGGGCGGTGGTGACTTCGAAGGAAGACGGATTCTGGCAGCGTGTGCGGGCCTGGCGGCGGGATGCCGGGGCCATGCTGGGTCCATTTGAAGCCTGGCTGCTGCAACGAGGCATGCGAACCCTATTTCTTCGCGTCACTCGAAGTTCTCAATCTGCCTTGGCCATTGCAGAGCACTTCGTGGGGCATCCCCAGGTCGCTGAAGTCCTTTACCCGGGTTTGCCTCAACACTCCGGCCATGCGGTGGCCGTCAAGCAAATGACGGGGGGCTTCGGAGGCATGCTGTCTCTGCGAATCCGTGGTGGCGAAGCCGCCGCAATGGAGGCCGCGTCGGGCGTTTCGTTGATTAAACGGGCAACATCGCTCGGCGGTACGGAGAGTCTGATTGAGCATCGCGCCAGCATTGAAGGACCGGCCTCGCCGGTTCCTGCTGATTTACTTCGCCTATCTGTAGGCCTTGAGAGCGTGGAAGATCTCATTGCCGATCTCGAATCGGCGCTCAATGCCGTCACCACCGTGTCCTCCGACGAAGGCTCGTCACTTCAAATCCATGAATCAAGTCCGTACGCCATCGAAGAAATCATAGATCGCCACGTCCGACCCATGGTGCAAGAGCGCGGAGGTGACATCGACTGCCACGGAACCATCAACGGCATCCTTAAGCTCGGGATCATCGGATCGCCCGGTGCATCGGTTCCGCTTGCCTCGGCCATCCGAAATACAATTCGTCACTACTCTCCGGACGTCGAAGATGTGCAATTTGAACTGGGGGACGAGGTCGGCAGTACGGAAGTTCAGTCGGTGGAGGACCGCGTCCAACACGTGCTCGACAAGGTCATAAATCCGGCGGTTGACGCGCACGGCGGCAAAATTGCCATGGTCGGCGTCAAAGATGGAACGCTCTCCGTTCGAATGGACGGAGGATGCCAGGGTTGTGCCATGGCGGCTTCAACATTGCGCCAAGGTGTCGAGCCAATTCTCAAACAACGAGTACCTGAGATCGTGGCAATCGTTGACACAACGGACCATCCTGGCGGCTCATCTCCGTACTACAAGACGAAGAAGTCCTGACGCTCCCTAAATCTTACGCCACACGGTGGCGACCCACGGTTGCTTCTCCCGTGGCTGACCTTTCGGCCGGTAATAGTGGTGAAGCTCGACGAACCCAGCCTGAGAAACAAACGCACGCCATGCGTCAAGGTCGTGAAAGCAGTTGTAGCGGTTGCCGTACAGCCCTTCTTCGTTGTTTCCCCGCGGATTGGAACTGAAGAGGACGCCTTGGCCCTTGAGAGCAACATGCAACTCTTGAAGAACTCGCGGGAGTTCAGCACTTGGCACATGAAAGAGGGCTGCATTTGCGAATATGCCGTCAAATTTCTGTGCCGGGAGTTCCATGGCGAGAAAATCCTGATGCAGGACTTCGCAGCCAGAAAAATCACGCGCCATGCTTACGAATTCCTGAGCCCCCTCCAGGCCGATGGCATCGTGCCCCAATGATCGAAAGTAGTGAAGATCGCGGCCAGGACCGCAACCGATATCAAGAATAAAGTAGGGTGGATCGGCGTTTATCGCGTCAAGCAGCGCCGCATAGTTTTGACTGACATCGTGGTCCCGGGTTCCTTCCCAGAACTGGCGCGCCAACCGGTCATAGTCGGCGATCGTTGACTGCGTGACTCGTTTAGCGTTAATCCCTGACCGAGTTGACCGGGTGCTGTTTTTGTTGGGACTCACTGATCCTTAGTTCCCTGCCTTTATTGTCGTTGGATTGTGCGACTGTGAATCGACCAGTTCGAGCAGGCGCTCAAGCTTACGATCGCGAACTCCGAGAGCGTTAAGGTTCTCGAGGGTGTCGGCGAGGTAGTCGCGGCACGATCCTCTCCGGCCGTGAGCTCTGGCAATGTGCAGGGCAATCGTTTGTGGCGACAGACCTCCTGCATATTGAATGTGGTCCCGGCGAGCCACGAACACGACAGCCGCAATTGTCCGGTCCTTTAGGCAAGCCGTCACCCATCGCGGCTCGTAACATGCCGTGTACATCTCGCGCCGCCAAACCTTGTCGAATGCCTCAAGTACGCGACCACGGTCGATGCGGAACGCGAGCCCACGACACGACCCTCCCGGTTCGAGTCCAAGGGACAACCCTGGCATTTCGGGAGTCCCCCTAGCGAGTACAGTCCATATGCAAAATCGCCGGTGAAAACCGTAGACCAAGGCAGAAGCGGTATCTCGATACGGAAAGGCCTCGCGGTCCCACATCAACGAGCCGTATGCAATTATCCATTGATCACCGGGCGGCATCTCATCGAGGAAACGTTGAAGGGATGCATTCCGCTCGGCATCCTCGAGCGGCGTGAACGGTCCGTCGAATCGTTTAACGGGACCGGTTGAGTTCAGACTTCTCAATTCAACACCTGGCGATCGGAGGGGCAACGATTCAGGTCGAACTTTCAACAACATCAAGCACCGCTCTCGCCGCGCGTTCGCTCGGGGGCAACGTGGCCGCTCCAAGCGCTGCGACGGCCTCAGAGAGTCCTGCCAATTGACGTTGTCTGACGGTTTTGTCACCGATGAGGCTCGCCAACTCGTCGCAAAGCCGCTCCGGTCGACAGTCCTCCTGCAGGCATTCCGGAACGATCTTCCTGTCCACCAGGAGATTAACCATGGCAACGTTTTCAACCGTAATGAGGCGACGGGCCAGGAATGCCGTCAGAGCGCTGACCTTGTAGGCAACGACCATCGGGACGCCCGCGAGGGCGAGCTCCAGCGTCGATGTCCCCGACTTCGTGACTGCTGCATCACTTCCGGCAAACAGGTCCGCTTTCTCGTTTTGATCATGAATGACGATGGTGCGAACGCTCCAGGTTCCCGTCAAATTTGCCACGATTTCTGATGTCGTCGCCATGGCCGGAACGACTGCCGTTAGTTTGGGATGCGACGCGTGTAGCCGATCCAACGCTTTACCAAACACTGGTAGTAGGCGGCGTACTTCCGTCGTCCGGCTACCAGGCATCGTGACCACTACCGGGCAATCAGGTTCGATGCCGTGGCGTGCACGGAATGCAAAACCATCACCCACCTCCACTCCCGATTCGACGATTGGATGACCCACAAAAGTGGTATCCACATTGAACTGGGAAAAGAACTCGGGCTCGAATGGCAACAAGGCAAGCAGGTGATCGACCTGGGACGCCAGTTTCTTGCCTCGTTCGGGATGCCAAGCCCAGAGTTGAGGAGCGACATACTGGATAGTCCTGATGCCCAACCGTCGAACCCGCTCGGCGGCACGCAGGGAGAACCCAGGCGAATCAATGGTGATCACAACACATGGCTTTAGGCGTGAGACCTCCGACACCGTGTCGCGCAATCGGCCGACCAGCCTGGGAAGGTGGGGAACGATCTCGGCCAATCCCATCACAGCGAGATCACTCATGGGAAACAGACTTTTGAGGCCCTGAGCCTCCATAGACGGCCCGCCCACGCCGGCGAATCGAAGTTTGTCACCCGTGAGGCGTCTGAGAGCTGACATGAGACGGCCGCCCAGATTGTCTCCCGAGGTTTCACCGGCAACAATGAATATGAGTGGGGTGCTGTCCGTCGATTGTTGGGTCAGTTCCCAATCTCCACCACAATACGACCGGTCAGGTTCGATTCGATCAGGCTGTCAAACACGGCAGGAAGTTCATCGAAGGGCGTCATGCGAGCCACGTTGTTCATATATTTCGGCTTCAGGTCGGTCGCGAGGCGTTCCCAGATGTGACGCCTCAATGGCATATCCATTGCACTCGAGATGTTGATCCCCAGATAATCCACTGCGCGCAGAATGAATGGCATGACGGTCGCCGGAATCTGTGCGCTTTCCGCAAGGCCGCACAACGCCACGGCCGAATGGGGTTGCATCGCCTTGGTCAACCAGACCAGCGTCTCACCACCCAAATTGTCGATGGCACCCGCCCACAAGGTATCGCCAAGGAATCTTCGTTGTTGAGGCAATTCGGCCCGTGACAGGATATCCGATGCACCGAGCGCTCGGAGATAGTCCGATTGCTCCGTTTTGCCCGTGATTGCGGTGACTTCATAACCGCGTTTCGCAAGGATATCGATCGCAATGCTTCCGACGCCGCCCGTGGCTCCCGTCACGGCAATCCGCCCGTTGCCGGGAGACATGCCATTCTGCTCCAGACGCTCAACGGCGAGCGCAGCACACAGGCCGGCACTCCCAAGGACCATCGCCTCGCAAAGATTGAGACCGTCGGGCAGCGGCACGACCCAGTCTCCGGGGACGCGCACGATTTCGGAGTAACCGCCGTCATGATCCACACCCAACGCATGATTGGTGACGATCACGGGATCACCCGGCTTGAAACGTGAATCTTCGGAACTCTCGACGACGCCCGACATGTCAACTCCACCCACGCAGGGCGGGTCAGGTCTGACATTCCGCCCGATGCCGTGGGCGGCCATCGCGTCCTTGTAGTTCACGCCCGAATAGGCAGTCCGAATGACGACATCTCCGTCGTCGATATCGTTCAGCGTCAACTGTTCGAATCGTTGACTGACGTTCGATCCGTCGGTGTAGGTGCGAAGAGCTTTGAATGTGTCCACGTCAGCGTTGGTCCCTGGAGTCCGCCCTATTCCGCCGCAGCCGCTTCTTCGTCACCACCGCAAAAGATAATTCCATCGGCTTCGAGTCGCGACAGCTCTGCGGCATCGAGGTTGCAGAGTTCTACAAGCACCGCACGGGTGTCCTGACCAGGCCTGCGTCCCGCCCAGTTCACTTTTCCGGGCGTTTCGGAGAGTTTCGGCACAACTCCGCCCAGCGTAACGTCACCAAGCTCGCTGCTCGGAACGTTCAATAACATGTCACGCGCTGCAAAATGCGGGTCCTCGTAGACTTCGGCCATCGTGTAGATCCGCGCAGACGGTACGCCGGCCTCATTAAGGCTGTCCTCCATGTACTTGGAATCGACACCTGCGGCCCACGAGCTGATTGCCTGTTCAAGTGCCTCAAGATTCTTCCAGCGCGCCGCATGTGTTGCGAAGCGCGGGTCATCGGCCAGCTCCGGCTGGCCCATGACCTCTGCCAGTCTCCTGAAAATCCGATCGTTCCCTGCCGTGATTTGAACGTAAATGCCATCACTTCCCAGGAAAAGGCTGTTCGGCGCGTTACCGGGAAGTCGCGGACCCGCCCGCATTCCGGCGACCCCAGTCTTGTCGTACTGGGGTATGAACGGCTCAGTGACGCTGAAGGCACTCTCGTAAAGAGCCGTATCGACGAACTGCCCCTCACCCGTCTTCTCTCGATGGGTGAGCGCGGCCAGTGCGCCATAAGCCCCAAACAGACCTCCGATGTAGTCGGTCAGCGGTATTGCGACACGGGACGGGGGACGATCCGGATCACCGGTAATGTGACGAAGTCCGCTGACAGCTTCGGCGACAATGCCGTACCCGGCCCGTCCGCTATACGGCCCGGTCTGACCGAATCCGCTCACACGGATCATAATGATTCCACGGTTGATGGCGCGCAGATCTTCGTAGCCCAAGCTCCATCGCTCTAGAGTTCCGGGACGAAAGTTCTCGATCAGGAAGTCGCATTTTGGGATGAGACGCCTGACCAGTTCCTGCCCTTCTTGCTCGCGCAGGTTCAGAGAAATGTTGCGCTTGTTGCGCATGATGCTCGCGCTGTAGAGGGATTTACCCTCGAAGCGCTCGCCGTAGTCTCGAATGGGATCACCTTCAGCCTGTTCCACCTTGATGACTTCGGCCCCGAAGTCGGCCAGGAGGCGGCCCACGAAGGGACCGGCGGCCATTGTCCCAAGTTCCAGTACGCGATATCCCGCGAGGGGACTTGGTCGAGGTTCATCACTCATGTCGGTTCATTCTTCTCAGTTCAGATGCGGGCGACCATATGTTTATCAAATCACGCCGAACCCGCGAGCAGGAAATTACAAAGAATCCGATTGAAAACCTCTGGAGCTTTGAGATGTACGTTGTGAGCGCAACCATAGACGATGGACAGGTTAGCCTCAGGGATGCCATGCCACAGTGCGATCGATTCGTCGGGGTGGGTAGAACAATCGGCATCTCCGCAGATAATCAGGGTTGGCATCCCAATCTCACTAAGCCGGTCAGTCACGCTCCACCGTTCGACTGCCCTCAACGTTGGAACTGCCGAGGCAAGATCAGCACCCGCTCCCGCATCCGCGCACATCTCGAAAAACGGATGCTTCTCTCCAGCGACAAACCACGTTGCAGCGACTCGACGGGCGGATTTCACGATGCCATCCGACTCGAATCTGGCGATAGTCTGATCCAACGTTTCGAATCGTTGCGGCAAGCTCCAGGAAGACGACGTGCCGTAAAGCACCAGATTTTCTATCTGGTTCGAATAATCGAGTGCGATTTGCTGCGCGATCATGCCTGCGGTGGTATGACCAAGGAACGAAAAGCGCTTCACGCCGATTGAGGTAAGCAGTTCAACCAGCGTCGCGGCGAAACCCTCCAGTGACTCGGGTGCAGGAGTTCCAGCGCTTCCTGCGAACCCCGGAAGATCAGGCGCCACGGCATCGAAATGCGGCGCTAAATGGTTGATTGTAGGTGCAAAATAACCGCGGCCTCCGACAAACCCATGCTGGAGCACCACTGTTGGGCCCGATCCGAAGCGGCGGTAGTTCAACACCGGACACTTCCTCTGACCCGCAGGTCGCCGACCAACATCAGTCTTCCATGAGGAAACGCGAAACGACCTGATTGAACACTCCAGGGACTTCCGCATGTGCCGCATGGGCACTGTTGGGAAGGATGCACAGTTGAGCGTCGGGAATTTTCTCCCACATCTCGATGGAGTGCCTTGGATGCGTCGTGCGGTCCATGTCCCCGCAAATGACCAGCGTCTTCGCCTGCACCTCGCCGAGCCGGTCGCGGACATCGAAATTCGCCATCGCCCGGACCAGCTGTTTTGCCCCTTCCTGATCGGAATTCACGCCGCAACTCCGCATGAACTCATAGAGTGGATGATTGGCGCCTGCGTTCGTCCAAGTGGTCGCGATCCGGGCCGCTGTTGGCACGATGCCATCTACATCAATTCGGCGAATCGATTCTTCGTAAGGTTCGTAACGTTCCGGAAGATCGGCAGCGCATCCGCCGTAAAGAATGAGTTTTTCCACCCTCTCCGGAAAATCCATCGCCAGGTGAAGTGCAGTTTCAGATCCGAGGGAGTGGCCGAGAATCGAGAACTTGTCGACGCCGAGTTCCGTCAGTGTTTCGACCAAAATCTTGGCGAGCTCACCAACTTGGTCTGGAGCCGGAATCTTTGCGCTGCCACCAAGGCCCGGAAGGTCCGTGGCGATGACATCGAAGTTTTGTGCAAGCTGGGCGCTTAGGGGGGCGAAAATCTCGCCGCATCCGACAAAGCCATGTTGCAGGACAACAGTTTTTCCCGATCCAAATCTTCGATAGTGCAACATGTTCATCACTCCCCCTATTTGAGCGCAGGCTTTGTGGTTCGGGTTTGAACCGTCAGATGGGACACGCCGAACGGCGTCACCCCGGCTTACTTCTTAATTGTCTGGTGGAATTGCCCTGTGAGAAATCTACTCCGCCGCTTCCTGCTGCGCGGCCGGCCTTGGTTCGCCGGTGTAGACCTTGGAAATGATCTGCCAGCGGCCATCCAGCTTCAGCATATTGAGAAAGTCAGTGTAAAGCTGGTCACCGAGTGCAATTTGAACCTTTGCGATTGCCGCTTCCGGTCCAGACTGGTCGATGGAAAGAATACGATCGAAACGGTCAAATCCTCTCGATGCTGACGACTCGCGACCCCTCACGCCTTCGTAGACCTTTTCCATGTCACGATCGCTGAGAGGACCTTCCATGGCAGCGTAAAGGTGGGCACTTGGGTGAAAGACTTTCTGCAATTTCTCAACATCACCCTCGAAAAAACCTGCGAAGTAATTCTCCAGGGCATCTTCAATTTCTGCGTACGCCGAACTCATCTTGCATCCTCCCGGTACTGGAAAATCTCGTTCCCTGAAGGAGCGTATGGGAAGCGCGCGGATATTTGAAGTGCATCTCGCACACTCAGTCGTGCCGCGTTGAACCCAGACACAACAGCAAAGGCAACGACAAAGGGGACCCTGCTGGACATCCAACTCGTGTCCTGGCACACAGGCCCTTGTGTCACCGCAATGAATCAGAATTTGGATTGAGCCGACATCTTCTGTTCGCGGAGGCATTCTCCGTGTCGGAGGTAGACCGGCCCGATATGAGGTGAATTCCGAGCGCCCATCGGCAGGGCGCCCGACGCGACGTACTAGAG
>MDTE01062430.1_pt1 | contig 10113 bp, 8 predicted proteins | sample 811231 | NCBI WGS metagenome assembly MDTE01 (sample SAMN05326651, study PRJNA326480) | marine metagenome | isolation source: seawater | place: Indian Ocean: Red Sea | collected 2010 | reverse complement strand
TGAAGATGCTTTTCAGAAAGTATCGGAAGAGATTGAAGAATTTGAAAAAGCAGAATCCTCTGTGCGCGAAATAGAGGAGTTTGGTGATATTTTGCTAGCTTTAGTTGGCGTGGCTCATGAAAAGAACATTGACCCTGAATTAGCACTAAGATCTGCAAACAGTCGGTTCTTTTCCAGGTTTAGCAGTATTGAAGTCTATGCGCGCGAAAAAAATATAAAATTTACTGAGCTTACATCTGAGCAAAAACTCGTATTGTGGGAACAAGCCAAAGATTTTGAAAAACAAGTAAAATAAGCCGGATAGGAGGCAACGTGACAATGAAAAGCCGTTTTATAGTAATTACACTAGCTTGTGTACTTTTGTTCACTGCATTTTCTGCTAATGCGTATGCAAAAAAAATAAATTACACAGTAGTGGATGAAAATAACATCAAGATGGATTCTCCCGTACGGTCATTTGAAATGGGATCAAGAGAAGTAAGGGCTGACCTGGTCATTGATCTCTACAATTTGAGTGAAGCAACTAAATCATTAGATATTATTGATAGCAGTAGAACTGTCAGGCTGAACGTGGCAGAAATTCCCAAAGATTGGGATGTTGCAATTTGGGATAGGTTTTTTGACCTAAAAGTAAATGAGATAGTCGTAGAGCCGCCTAAAAGTAAAAACATGCCGAGCCAGAGCTTAAGGCTGAGGATTGACCTTCCGGATCAACGCCCTGATCCCGGCAAGTATTCTTTTCAAGTGGAGGTGGTTTCACCTGACGGAAAAATAAAGTATGACAACGCAAAATATACAGTTATAGTGCCTTCGCCTCCTGCTAGCACAGATACTGGAGTTTCAGTCAGTTCTACCTTTCCAGTTTTGACAGGCTCAGTCACCAGTGAATTTGAATTTGAAATCGTAATTGTAAATGATACTGGTGCAGATTCATCTTTTAAACTTGAAGGGGAAGCAGTTAATGCGAATGCTCAGGCGTTAACTGGTTGGCAAATCTCATATGCCCCTTCTTTTGGAGGCGATCGATTGATTGCGTCAATTAGCGTTTCGGATGCACTATCAGAACGCGTAGACGTAAAGGTTAAGCCTCCAAGTAATACAGAACCAGGTGATTATTTTATTCCTGTAAAAATTTCTGATGATGCCGGATTTGAAGCAACTACGTTGTTACAGATTACCTTAAAAGGACAAGGGGAAATAATTACTAGTACTGATACAGGACTATTAAATGTGGACGCTGTTGCAGGAGAGCAAGCATTAACTAAATTACGGATTACTAATATAGGAACTGGGGAATTGACTAATCTTTCCCTTTTAGCCGATGCACCTCAAGGCTGGGAAGTGGATTTTGAGATAACTGAGGTCGCTTCTTTACCGGCAGCTAATATGATAGACGTACCCATATCAATTACTCCGGGGAAAAATGCTATTCCTGGGGACTATTTGATTACGTTGAGAACTATCCATCCAGATACTTCAGATTATTTAGAAATTAGGGTTACTGTTGCGCAATCCACCATATGGGGCTGGCTGGGTATCCTTTTGGTGGTAGTAGTAATTGGCGGACTTGCAGGTTTGTACTGGAGGATTGGCCGTAGATGAGTGAAGTCGTAATCGAGGCCAATAACCTAAGTAAGGCTTACGGTCAGATTCAAGCTGTGAGTGGTATCAACCTGTCCATAAAGGAGGGCGAGGTTTATGGATTTCTTGGTCCTAATGGATCAGGTAAAAGTACTACGATTTTAATGATGCTTGGGTATACGGAGCCGACGGGGGGGAGTATACGCGTGTGGGGCAAGGATCCGGCTAGAGATCCCATTGCGGTGAAGCGCATAGTTGGCTATCTCCCTGAAACAGTTGGCTTTTATGGGGATCTTACGGGCCTTGAAAATTTACTATTCACAGCAGAATTGAATGGAATTAATCCTGAAGAAGCGCATCGTAGAAGTCTTGATTTATTGGATATGGTTGAATTGCTCAATTCTAAAGATCAACCGGTGAGTCAATATTCTAGAGGCATGAAGCAAAGACTTGGAATTGCGGACGTATTGATTAAAGATCCTAAAATAGTTATTTTAGACGACCCTACCTTGGGATTAGACCCTGCAGGGATCCAATGGTTACTTGAATTGATAGAGCGGTTGAGCCGGCAATTGAAGATAACTATATTCCTGTCGTCCCACCAATTGCATGAAGTTCAGAGAATTTGCAATCGCGTAGGAATCATGTCCTATGGCCAGTTGGTATTAGAAGGAAAAGTGACGGAATTAGTGAATCCTACTGATGATAGCGAGTATGAAATTTCAGTAGAAACAGAAAGTGCCGTGCCTTCTTTAAGGCAACAGATTAGAGCGATGCCTCATGTTAAGAATGTGACGGGAAAAGGCAAACATTTGCTTGTAAAGAGTGTTACGGATGTTAGGGCGGATATTGCTCAAGCGGTGGTTAGTTCTGGGAGCCGCCTTCTCGAATTGCAGGCGCAGGGAAATTCTTTGCAAGAGATCTATTTGAAGTATTTTCAAGAGGCGTCCACATGAAAGCTTTGTTGTGGAAAGAACTGGCAGATCATTTTGGTCGGCGAAGGTTTATTCTTCTCCTTGGATTAGTGAGTATTGGGTTACTATGGGGCGTGTTTGTTGACGTTTCTAAGCTGATTGACCAAGGCCGGACCTTTATTTTTCTTGAAGTGTTTGCAACTAACGCTGGCGTGCCAATTTCCTTACTCTCCTTTGTAAGCTTTTTTGGACCAATTATCGGTATTGCGCTTGGATTTGATTCGATTAATGGAGAACGAACCCAAGGAACTCTTTCACGTCTACTTGCTCAACCAATTTACCGAGATAGCGTATTTAATGCAAAATTAATTGCGGCTGCAGTGACGCTTGGATTCATTGTTGCAAGCGTGATGATTGTTGTGATTGGCGTAACAATGTTTCGGCTGGGAATTCCGCCTAATGGCGAAGAAGTAATACGGTTAATAGGCTTTTATGCGGTTACTATGATGTACTTATCTTTTTGGCTTGCGCTTTCTATTACCGCATCGGTTTTATTTAGGAATACCGTTACTTCGGCCTTAGCATCAATAGGAGCATGGTTTACGTTGGGGTTTTTAGTAAATTTATTCGGAGGCGTAATAGCAGACCGAATCGTTCCTGACATAAAAGTATCGGCTGATGCGATTAAACATTTGACGATTGAATCTTGGGTTAACAGGATTTCACCTTCTGGTTTATTTTCAGAAGCGACAACAATTCTTTTAGATCCTATGGGCGGCAGAGCGCTTAATTTTTTTTCAATAGAGCAAAGTAGGTTGTCTGGTCTTCTATCTACGCCAGTTTCTGCTGTTCAGAGTTTGCAATTGGTGTGGCCTCATATTGTGGCGTTGCTTGCGATGGTTGTTTTATTAATTGCAATTTCGTATTTGAAATTCATGCGTGAAGAGATCCGTGCCTGATTCTAGCGATAAGCAGCTAGTAGTGCGCGAAATTCTGGAGCGGCGTGAATTAGAGATGCTTTCTCCTAATGCTAGTTTTAGCGCTCATACAAAGGGACGTAAAATTCTCGAGCCCAAGGATAAACTAAGGACTGAATTCCAAAGAGATCGGGATCGGGTCATACACACTAACGCATTTAGGCGAATGAAGCATAAGACGCAAGTTTTTATCGCTCCAGTAGGCGATCATTTCGTCACCAGATTAACGCACACACTTGAAGTCACCCAGATAGCAAGGACTATTGCGCGATCACTAGGCTTAAATGAAGATCTGGCAGAGGCTGCCGCTCTTGGACACGACGTGGGCCATACTCCTTTCGGGCATGTAGGAGAACAAGTACTGGATGCGATCCACCCTGGAGGATTTCGGCATAATGAACAAAGTTTACGAACTATAGACACTCTTGAAAAAAATGGAAAAGGCTTAAATTTGACGTATGAGACAAGGCAGGCAATTTTGCATCATTCAAAGCCAAGGGGTAATTTTATGAGCGCTTCGGAATTGGGGTTGTTAACTTTAGAAGCTCAGGTTGTCCGGATCTCAGACGCCATTGCGTATCTCGCCCATGACATTGGGGATGCGATTCGTGCTAGAGTTCTAGATGAATCTGATTTACCTGTAGAAGCAAGGGAAATTTTAGGAACACGCCACTCACAGCGAGTAGATACTATGGTCAATGACGTAGTGGCAAATTCCTACAACGAAGCTACTTCCTCTGTCGAGAAGCTAAGCAGAAACCCAATTCTTTCGATGAGTCCGGAAGTGACAGGGGTGGTCACCAGCCTTAGGGAATTTATGTTTGACCGTGTTTACATGCCTGCGGGAGACGGAGCTGAAGGAGAAAAAGCGCGAGAGATAATTGAATTTCTTTATGAGTACTTTCATAGGAATTCTCAAGAAATTCCAGAAAGATTTTTTCAAGAGGACGATAATGTAGGGAGAGCAATAGTGGATTATATTGCTGGCATGACGGATCAGTTTGCGATTTATACTGTGGAAGGATTGAAGCCTGGTATAACATCAGATGTATTCCTTGGCAGAGTATAGAGAAAATAATTAACCAATTGCCTCTTGCGTTTGCACCTGTACATATAGTCTAAAATGATCCTATGGGTGCTCCAGAAGAGATAAAAGCCAAAATTGATATAGTTGATTTTGTTATGGAATATATACCTGAGCTCAAGCGATCAGGTAGGAATTTCCATGCCCCCTGTCCTTTCCATAATGAACGCACCCCTTCGTTTGTAGTGTTTCCTGAAAGGCAAACGTGGCGATGTTTTGGTGCGTGTGCGACAGGAGGGGATGTATTTGAGTTTTTTATGAAAAAGGAGGGCCTTAATTTTTTCGACGCCTTAACACGATTGGCAGATAAGACAGGAATTCAATTAGAAACTCGGTCCACGAGTAATGAAATCCCACCTTTGTATGTTCTAAATCGAGTGGCGCAGAAATTTTTTACAGATTCCTTTATTGCAGACCGAGGATCACATGCACGTGCGTATGCTGAGGAGAGGCATTTATCGGCGGAGGCTATTGCTAATTTTGGCATTGGTTATTCCCCAAGTTCTGGAGAGGAGCTTTGGAAACATTTAAAGGCACTAGATTACCCAGAAGAATTAATACTTAAATCTGGATTAGTTCACGTATCTGATCAGGGCGCGGTTCGTGATATGTTTCATGGGCGCTTGATGTTCCCTCTTCGTGATATCCGGGGCAATATTTTGGGTTTTTCAGGACGATCATTGGATGGATCAAACCCTAAATATATAAATACCCCGAAGACGGAAGTGTTTGATAAAGGGCAATTACTATATGGGTTAGATCGAGCTAAGGATTCCATTTCGTTAGAAGGCACTGCCGTAGTTGTTGAGGGTTACATGGATGTTATTACTGCTCATGAATACGGGAATTTTAATGTTGTGGCTTCGATGGGAACAGCTTTAACTGAGAAACAAATAATTTTACTTCGGGCAAAAGCGAAAAAAATTATTCTTGCGCTAGATGCAGATACAGCCGGACAGGAGGCGATGCTCCGAAGCTTGAATGCTTCATGGAAATTAGTGGGGGATCTTGTAGGTTTGAATTCATCTCGATCAAACGTCCGCAATCGACCTAGCGATTTATCGGTGCTTAGAATTGCATTAGTTACGTCAGGGAAAGATCCAGATGAGTTGATTCGGACAGATATATCAAAGTGGCACCGGATTCTAGCGAATGCAGTTTCCGCAATTGATTTTCTTATAGAGACACAGGCTAAAAAATTAGATCTGTCTTCGGCCCAAGGAAAATCAGAATTAGTTGAACAGACCTTGCCTTTGATTTTTTCAGTACAGGATTGGAACGAGCAAGACAGGTACCTGCAAAAATTAAGTAATGAAACCGGGATAGCTAGGGGTCAATTACAAATGATTGCTGGAAATCTGAGCAGGAAACAACACTCTTATTCATCTCAGAATAGATATAAAGCAAAGAGCAAGGAGGCACCAAAGGTAGACTCCGTATTCACTGCTGCTACTCAAGATCCTTTAGAACAAAGAGCTCTCATTTTAATTTTGCAGAATGAAGACCTTTGGGGGAACAGAGTAGAGCTGAAAGTAGAATATTTGGGAGATGCAGCAAATCGAGCAATATTGAGTGCTCTTCACACGGGGAGTACAATAGAAGAGGCGCATGATCAACTAGATGAGCAATTTAAGGAAAGATGGGAGCAATTGCTTTTGAAAGAATTGCCTCCGTCAGATAAAAAATTGCGTGATGAAGACTGGATGGCATGCCTGCGGCGATTAGAGGAAAGGTATCTTCGAGGATTAAAGTCACTAGAAGGTGCGGCGTTGGAGCAAGAAGAAAGTGAAACTCCGGAGTCCTCTGCGTACATTGAAAACGTAAGCAAGCAAGCTTTGGCAACAAATGAGCGCCTCCGTGAATTATTTGTCAGCAATTCAAATTAATTCTCAATTTTGTAAATTTATGAGGTAAACGTGGCAACAAGAACTGGAACCGCAAAGAACAAGCAGTCCCGATCGGCAAACACAGAGGAAACAGGGACGGATGGTGAAAACCTCCAAAATGCTTTAAAGGAATCGTCTACCGGCCCCAAAGTACGAAAAGAGAAGAAGGCAAAGGTAGTAGCAGCAGTGCCTGAAGCTGAATTAGGAAATGACGAGGAGGAAGAGGCGCTCGATGAAATAAACCCATCTGAGGCTATTGCTACACTGGCTGCTGCCATTGCCGGCGGTGGTATCGAAGAGCCTGATAATGAAGCCATTCAAGCTACTGAAGAGGAAGCAGATGAAGCAGCTGAAGACGCACAAACAGAGGAGCTAGACGGATCAGAGTTGATTGATGATCCCGTTCGAATGTACTTGCGAGAAATTGGTAGAGTTACGCTTCTAACTGCTGCGGACGAAAGACGGCTAGCATTGCAGTTAGCGGCATTTAAGCACGTTGATAAAAGCGAACAAGAGTTTTTAGCGGCTAACGATCGCCCTGCGAGCTCAGCCGATATTGCAAAGCTTTTGTTGGAAAGATTACAAGACCAAGGAGATTTGATAGAGGCAATATCTGAGTATTTAGCAATTGACGAAAAAATGACAATAGGCGAATTGTTGCTAAATGAAAAAATGCGATCAGGGGTAGATGGTGAAATAAATTTTGACATGCTCGAACAACTTGGTGAACGGTATGGGCAAGATTCAATGGAAGTAGCGCCTGAGGTTGTACAGCTTTCATTAAATAGCCACGTTTTGCCACAAGATATTTTGGATCTGATTGGTCCGGATGTTGAAATAAGCGAGCTTCAAGATCTTGTGCGTGATGCTGATATGGGCCAGCGGATTGAGTCAAATGAATTTTTATTAAGAAGGCATTTTAATCAAGTCAAGCAGGATGGAATTCGAGCGCAGAGGCATCTTGCCGAGGCAAATTTACGATTAGTGGTGAGTGTCGCGAAGAAGTATATTGGTCGAGGGATGTCGCTTCTAGATTTAATCCAAGAGGGTAACATCGGATTAATTAGAGCAGTGGAGAAATTTGACTACCGGAAAGGGTATAAGTTCTCAACTTATGCTACTTGGTGGATCAGGCAGGCTATAACTCGTGCGATTGCCGACCAGGCGCGAACAATAAGAATTCCGGTGCATATGGTTGAGACTATAAATAAACTTATGCGAGTTAGCCGGCGCCTCGTTCAAGAATATGGTCGAGAGCCCACTACATTAGAAATCGCAGAAGGAATGGAAGTTCCCCCAGAGAGAGTCCGTGAAATTTTGAAGGTTTCGCAAGAGCCTGTATCCCTAGAGACCCCTATTGGTGAAGAAGAGGATTCACACCTAGGTGATTTTATTGAGGATAGTAGTGCTCCTGCGCCTGCAGATGCGGCTACATTCCAGTTAATGAGAGAACAAGTAGAAGAGGTGCTTGAATCCTTAAGTGATCGTGAGAGGAGAGTTCTTCAATTGCGATTTGGCTTGGAGGATGGTCGAAGTAGGACTCTTGAAGAGGTAGGACGAGACTTTGGGGTCACACGTGAACGAATTCGCCAAATTGAGGCAAAGGCGTTGAGGAAGTTAAGGCATCCGAGTAGATCTAGAAAATTACGAGATTTCTTAGATTCTTAGCTAGATTTATATTCATCAAAAAGGGCAAGATCAACGCCTGCTGCAAGTGGAGCTAGTAAGGATTGAATAAGAGATTGTAGCAAAAGAGCAAGCCAAACACTTTCGCTTAAGGACCCTATTAGGGCACCAAATGCAAAAACTATGGCGCTGAAGGCAAGTACGATGAATTGAATCGCAAATGTTAGCAGCCATTTCCCTTCGACTAAATGCCAACTACTTCGGGCTGCTTGTAAGGGCGTCATGCTTTCGATCATTATGAAGGGTCTTATGAGGCAGAGTCGGACACCTGCGTAGATTGCGATGAAAATCCCGAACACTGTAGGAATGATAAGCAATGCAGTGGCAGAGAGAAGTAGAGCTACAAGGAAGAGTCTAGGGCCGAATGCAATTACTATACTAGGTACATAAGGTAACAATAAAGGCTTTTGCCTCGAAGCACACCAGACCAGATAGAACGTAGATGCGTGGAATCCTGCGAGAACAGAGGTGATCACTGTAGCTTTAAACGCTTCAAGGTAAACACTTTCGGTAACTGGAAGTGTTAAATGTCCGATGGAGTTAATGAATATTGCCGGGAAGAAAGAAACCAAAATAAATAAAAGAGGCGCCTTCGCATATAGGCTTATTGCTTCCCCTAGAATTTCACCGACGGAAGAAGGAGTGTTCTTATTGTTCATATAAAGTATCGTAGATGGAAGTAACCTTTCAGTCTAGACCCCGTTAGGATTAAATTGGTGAATAGTGAAAGCACAGGCAACTATAAAGATATCAACACCAAAGCCATTTAATTATTTTAGAACCATGAGCTTTCAAACAAATTACCGGAAAATTTCAGGGTCAGACTCTTTCGAAAACGGCGTTTATATGCGCGCAATGAGAATTGGTCAGGAGCCTGTAATTCTTGAAGGGTTTGAAAAAAGCGAAGAGGAAGCTATAGAAATTCAAATTTTTTCTGACAACGTATTGAATGAGATAGATATAGCAAATTTCGATGCGGTCAAATTTCTGGGATGCGACTATGATCTAATGCCATTTGATGAGTTCGTTCGACTGGACAAAGTATTAAATCCTTTAATTGGAGGATTAAGCGGACTGAGACTTACGCGGGTAGAGACAGTCTATGAATCAATAGTTAACGCCATTATAGGTCAGCAAATTGCTGCAACTGTAGCCAGAGTAATTAAAGAAAGGTTTATAAGTCAGTATGGGGTTCCTCTTACTCGAAGAGCACGTACGCTTTTTGTGTTCCCTGAACCGGTAGAGGTTTGCAAGGGAAGTATTGAAGACTTGAGGTTCCTCAAATTAAGTGGGAAAAAGGCGGAGTATATTTATGAAATTTCTCAACGTGCGATGCAAGGAGAGCTAGATTACGGTTTGCTAAATAGGCTTCCGAATGAAGAAATAATTCAACGATTGATTGCGATTAGGGGAGTTGGTCGCTGGACCGCTGAATGGGTTTTACTTCGGGCACTAGCGCGGTTTGATGCTCTTCCTGCAGGAGATTTAGCTTTACAGCGAATGATTGGAGAGTACTACTTTGAGCAAAAGAGGCTTACTGAACAGGATGTACGTACTTTTGCGGAAAAGCATTGGGCCCCGTTTCGAGGATTAGTGACCAGTTATATGTTTGCATTACTTCGTGAAAAACGAGAGCAAATTCTCTTAAGCTAACTGAATCGTTCCCAATCTTCACTCAAGACGTTGATTACATGGATGGGAGTTCCGAGGCGCTTGGCTAAAGCAATTGCATGTTGTGTTCCTGGACTTAAGCCATCCCAAATCGCGTAAACTTCGTCGGTACTTTCAATAACAGTACTGTTTCGATGCATAAAAAATTTGGGATCATTGTCAAATTCGCTTCCTGAAAAAAGAACAGTAGTTTTTAAGCCACGCTCAGTAGCAAGCCTGACTGCTTCTTGATCTGTTCCTGGGGCCCCGTTAACAAATACTTCAGTGTTGGGAGGTAAGCTGTTGATGATTTTCTCTAACTCAGACAGCCATTT
>MDTE01152250.1_pt1 | contig 10114 bp, 8 predicted proteins | sample 811231 | NCBI WGS metagenome assembly MDTE01 (sample SAMN05326651, study PRJNA326480) | marine metagenome | isolation source: seawater | place: Indian Ocean: Red Sea | collected 2010 | reverse complement strand
TTTTAACATTGTTAACAAAAATTATAGAAAAAATATTTTTCTCTAAATTACAAGAGATTCTATATATAGAAAGTGGGACACAAAACATGGTAAACCATTTATCTGAACTTGCTGAATATGCTGGCGTTAAAATAAAAATGAATACTTCTGCATCAGAAATTCATGCAAGCACAAAAAATAAAAAAGTAGAGATAATAACAAAGAAATATAAGTATTTGACTGATGAATTGGTTTATACATCTGGTACCAATTTAGATTTAATTAAAATTGATGAGAAATCTATAAAATTTGACGATAACCCGCAAATTCATGTTGAATTATTATTATTTATAGAAGATACAAGACCAGTAAATTTTAGTTTTGTCAGATCATCTGATAAAGATTCAATTATGAAAATGTTTCACAATATTTCTCCATATGTAATTGATAAAAAAAATAAAGAAAAGAATATAAGTGTGGTGCTATTTAGAATGCATGATGAAATAGCCAAAGATCAACAAACTATTGAATTAGTGATCGAGAAATTAAAGGGATTTGGTTTTGTAACAAAAAATGCCCGTATATTGGATTCCAAGTGGATTAATTATTCAATACCTTTTCGAAGACAAGAACGTATCGACGCACTAAATAATATTACATTGCCTCTAATCAGAGGCTTATACACATATGATTTAGGTATTTCAATGTTAAACAACGCTGATCGTTGGACTGATATGCTGGTTTGGATAAAGAATAATTATCAAAAAGTATAAATTATCTAAAGAATTAATATCCATAAAGAGTCGTTATATCCAGAATGAATAAAGATAAAATCTTTTCTATTATAAATACAGGCTACCAATTAATGAATAATGAGGAGCGAAAAAAAGCTTTTCTGCTTTCATTACTTATTATAATCACCGCTGTAATTGATATGTTATCAATACTTGGTGTCATGCCTCTAGTTACTCTAATTGTTGAACCAGAACTTATAGATAAATATTCTTTTATCAAGAAATACATTACTTTTTTTAATAATCCCACAGAAGAGATTATTATTATCTACTTAGCAATAACAGCATCAATTCTGTTATGTATTGCACTATTATTAAATATTTTTGTTCAATATAAGCTGTATCAATTTGGATCAAATTGTTCAAGTCGTCTTGCTAGAGAAACAATGCAAGAATGTTTAGAAGCTCCGTATTTATGGCATCTAAAACAAAATACCGCAGTTCTTACAAGAATGTTCTTTGGAGATATTCAATTATGGGGTGGTGATTTTACTCAGATGTTACTTATGATAACTCAAAAAATAATAGTTGTTATAATGGCAATTGCACTAATTTTATATTCAGCCCCATTAAATGGGCTTTTGGCTTTATTAATTATTGCAATGATTATTAGTGCGATTTTGTCGTTATCAAAACCAAGTATAACAAGATTATCAGCTCATCAACGTATTAAATCAGACAAAATTGTTATGGCATCAACACAATGTTTTTCTGGTATCAAGGATATCAAATTAAGCTCTAGAGAAAGATTTTTTATTAATTTATATGCAAATGCTTTTTGGTCATTTAGTAAAGCTAGAATGTTTTTAGCGACATGGAAACATATACCACCTACATTGTTAGTATTCTTAGGGCAAATAGGTTTAATATTAATTGCTGTAATGCTGTGGAGAATGCAGCTAAGTTCAGGTGAAATTGCTGCAAATATGGCATTACTGGTTCTTGTTTCATCGCGCTTAATTCCTGCAATGAATAGAGTTACAGGTGATTTAACAGGGTTATGGTCGACGTTTCCTTACATCGAAAGACTATCAGCCCTAAAAAATGCATTACAGGATCAAACAAAAAATTCTAAAAGAGTCAAACCTAATGAAATAATCCATCCAATCAAATGGAAAAGAATAAAGTTAGAAAATATTAGCTTTAAATATGATAATAACAATAAGAATGCTATTGATGACGTTTCATTAGAAATTGATCTTGGAAAAAGTTATGGAATTGTAGGCCCATCAGGATCAGGAAAATCTACATTAGTAAATATCATTCTAGGGTTATTACAAGTTAAAAAAGGAAATGTTTTTTTAGATGATAAAATTCTATGTGACTCAAATATATATAGTTGGCAAAAAAATATAGGTTATGTTCCCCAGGACCCGTTTATTATGGATGATACTCTTCGCGCTAACGTTGCCTTTGGCATTCCTAATGCAGACATTAATGATCAAAGAGTTTGGCAATGTTTAGAAATGGCAAATATTAAAGATTTTTGTAAAGATCTAGAAGATGAATTAGATACTAATATTGGCAACGAAGGGGCAAGATTATCTGGAGGTCAAAAACAACGATTAGCAATTGCAAGATCATTATATGACCAACCTAATTTATTAGTTCTTGATGAGGCAACAAGCTCATTAGATAGTATTAGCCAACAAGCAATTCAAAAAACAATTAAAGAATTACATGGAAGGGTCACGGTCATCATAATTGCCCATAGATTGTCAACAATTAAAGATTGCGATTTAATACATGTTTTTGATGAGGGTGCTTTGATTGACTCAAATACATATGATGTTTTGAAAGAAACATGTACGCTTTTTAAGAAGTTACTTTCATTAACATCAAGTGCAGGAAATCAGGATAAAAATCCTTGAACTCATTTTTCAAATTAAAAAAACTCAATTTTTCAGGAGATTAATGTAATGGCAAATATTCTAGTCGTTGGTTGCGGTTCAATCGGTCGTCGGCACTTAAGAGTTTTTAGAGCTAATGGCGATCATTTTTTAGGAGGAGTAGATAGACGCGATGATCGCTTAGATCAGGCTGATGGCGAAGTAAAATTGGATGCTAAATATAAGGATTACAGAGACGCATTAAATGATGTTCAATATGACGCCGTTATTATTGCAACACCACCACATATTCATACTGAGATTGCGCAGGTCGCAGCAGAATCCGGTTGCCATCTTTTCATAGAAAAACCATTAGCTATGACTGAAAGTGGTTTAGAAAAATTATGCTCAATATGCGAACAAAAATCGATAATTTGTTATACAGCATATTGTTATCGATTTATTCCATCAGTAGAACATCTTCGTCAGAAACTTGAACAAAAAGTTATCGGAGATGTTTTATCAGTTAGGCTACATATTAGTTCATATTTACCAGATTGGCATCCATGGGAAGATTATCGGACTTTTTATATGGCAAAAAAAGAGGAAGGGGGTGGTGCGCTTTTGGATGAAAGTCATGGTATCGATCTTATTCGTTGGTTATTTGGCGAAGTTGACTGGATTCATGCATATGTTGGTAATGTTAGTGAGTTAGAGATTACGAGTGATGATATTAGTGTTATGTTTATGGGTATGCAATCGAATGCTATCGTTGAAGCTCATTTTGATCTATTAGGAAGAACGCCACGAATTGGTATGGAGGTTATAGGCAGTAAAGGGACGTTAATATGGGATCGTATTGATCCAAGTATAAGAATTTATGATGCAGAAAGCAGTAAATGGAGTGAAGAAAAATTCGACTCTGATGATACAGTACAGTCTTATGACCTTCAGGTAGAGCATTTTTTAAAATGTATAAAAGCTAGCAGCCAGACACGTAATAATCTTAAGGATGGCTGGCAAACACTTAAAGTACTAACGGCAGCCTTGGAATCTAATAAAACACAAAAAGTTTGTAAGGTAGAAAAAGTTGGTTAGATGGTAATTTAAAAAAATGAAATCTAATATATTAGCAGTTATTCTTGCAAGAGAAGGCTCTAAAGGTGTTCCAAAAAAAAATTTATTAGAATTAGGAGGTACATCTTTACTTGGGCACGCTATTCGTTCTACTAATCAGTGTAAACATAAAATGAGAGTTGTTGTTAGCACTGAATCTGATGAGATAAAGACTGAAGCACTAAAACATAATGCGAAAGTGCCATTTAAGCGACCAAGTAATTTAGCTGATGATATGAGTAGTACATGGGATGTAATGAGACATGCAGTTATCTGGTTAGAAGAGAACGAAAATTGGTTAACGGATATTCTTATTGTTTTGCAACCAACAACACCATTTCGTGACAGTAATCATATCGATTCTGTCTTAGATAAAATGAAAGAAACAGGATGTTCAGTTTGCATGACAGTAAAACAAACAGATTATCCGCCACAATGGATGTATCATCGTGATAATAATGGAGTTCTCTTTCCTTTACTTCAAGGCGTACGACCAAAACGCCGACAGGATTCGATACCAATATACCAACCTAATGGGATGGTTTATGCCTTAAAGCGACATAGATTAGATGAAGATGAACCGATATTAGCAGATGATACTCAATCAGTTGTTATTGATTCAGATATTTCAATTAATATTGATGATCCACGAGATTATGAATTAGCTAAGTTAGTATGGAAAAAAATAAATGCCTCTTGAAGTAGTAAATATATCTTCCAATACGTTAGATTATTCTATCGGCAAAGATCAATCTGTTTTTATTATTGCAGAAGCGGGCGTGAATCATAATGGCGATGTTAAAATTGCACATAAACTAATTGATGCTGCTGTTAATGCAAAAGCTGATGCTGTTAAATTTCAAACATTTAATGTTGATAATTTAGTTACGAAATCTGCTCCAAAGGCAGAGTATCAAATCAAAAACACAAAGAGTGAAGAAACACAATATGAAATGCTTTCGTCTTTACAATTATCAAAAAATGATTTTATTGAATTACAGAAACATTGTGATGAATCAAAAATATTATTTTTATCATCTCCATTTGATATAGAGAGCATTGATTTGTTATTTGAAATAAATGTTGCCGCACTAAAAATTCCTTCCGGTGAAATTACAAATTTACCTTTATTAAAATATGCTGCTAATTTGAATATACCTTTAATAGTTTCGACAGGAATGTCGACATTAGAAGAAGTAAAGTTAGCCGCAGATACAATTAATGAAACTGGAAATCAAGAATTAATTTTACTCCACTGTGTAAGTAATTATCCTGCGGCAGATAATGAGTCAAATCTTAAAGCCATGGATACTCTGTATGAGAATTTTAAAGTCCCGATTGGATTTTCTGATCATAGTCTTGGGATAAATATTTCGTTAGCTGCAGTTGCAAGAGGTGCTTGTGTAATCGAAAAACATTTGACTATTAATAAAAAAATGTCAGGTCCCGATCATCTTGCTTCCTTAAATCCAAATGAATTTCAAGATTTAGTCAGATGTATACGTTCCATAGAACATGCTTTAGGAAACGGGGAAAAGGTAATGCAGTTGAGCGAGCATTCCACTGCCTTAGTTGCTAGGAAAAGTCTTGTTGCTGCAAAAAATATTATGAAAGGTGAAAAAATTAGAGAATCAATGATAAAAATTTGTCGTCCTGGAACAGGAGTTCCACCATCAATGTTTACAGAGATACTATCAAGTTACGCTGCACATGATATAAATGAAGGCGAAATATTAAAGTTAGAAAATTTCTTAAAAAAAGGCAAAGAATAATACTAATGAAAAATATCGCTGTTATTACAGTTGCAAGATCAGACTATAGTATTCTAAGACCAATCTTAAATGAGATAGAGAAATCAAATGTGTTAAATCTAGTCTTGTATGTCACAGGCATGCATCTCTCCTCTGAATATGGATTAACAGATAATGAAATAACAGATGATGGTTTTTCAATTGCTAAAAGAATAGAAATTCTAGATGAGTCAAATTCACCTGTAGGAATAGCAAAATCTATAAGTAATGGCGTACTAAAATTTTCAGAAATTTATAGTAAATCACAGCCAGATTTTTTATTAGTAATGGGAGATCGTTTCGAAATGTATGCCGCATCAATTGCTGCAATACCATTTAATATACCGATTGCACATATTCATGGCGGCGAAGTTAGTTTTGGCGCATTTGATGAGGTAATACGTCATTCAATAACTAAATTAAGTCACTTACATTTTGTTTCAACTGAGGAATATTATAAACGTGTAATACAATTAGGTGAAGAACCGTGGAGAGTCACTATATGTGGAGCACCAGCATTAGATAATTTGAATAATATATCATTATTAACGATGAATGATTTATCAAAAAAATATTCTTTAGAGATAAATGAACCACCGATTGTTGTAACATTTCATCCAACAACACGTGAATTTAAGAATACAAAAGATGATACAATCGCATTATTAGATGCATTAATGATCACTGGAAAGAATATTATTTTTACATATCCAAATGCTGACACCAAAAGTAAAATTATTATCGAGTTGATTGATAATTTTTGCACTAAAAATAAACAATCAAAAGCGATACGTAGTTTAGGCCCGTTAGATTATTACAGTTTATTAAATCATGCAGAAATGATGGTTGGAAATTCTTCAAGTGGAATAATCGAGGCAGCATCATTTAAACTTCCAGTAGTAAATATTGGCAATAGACAGAAAGGAAGAGCCTGTGGTAAAAATGTTATACATAGCTCTAATGATAAAAATGATATATTAAATGCAATAAATAAGGCATCTACATTAGAGTTTAGAGATAGCATAAAAGAAATATCTAACATTTATAGTCAAAAAAATTCTGCCAAAAAAATAATAAAAAAAATTATTGAAACAAAAATTGATAATAATTTTATTTCAAAGAAGTTCCATGATATTAATTTCACTATTTGATATTAAATTTATTTATTTTCTATGAAAGCAATAATACTCGCTGCAGGGGTTGGCAGAAGACTACAGCCACTAACTGAGATAATTCCGAAGCCAATGTTACCAATTAATGGCAATCCAATTATTAAGCAAACATTAAAATTATTATCAGAACATAATATAAGCCAAATCATGGTAGTTACTGGGTATCAACAAAGAAAATTGAGAAATTTTATAGATTCAGTTAATTGTTATAATTTAGAGATTGAATATATTGATCAGAGGGAGGCACGCGGTACAGGTGACGCTTTGCTAAAGGCAAAAAATTTTATTGACACCAGAGTTATAATTTTAGCTGCAGATACATTATTTAGTGCTGAACATATAATCGGTATGCATGAATTTCATGAAGAGAAAGGTTCAGATGCAACATTATGCTTAAAACGTGTTAGCCATGATTTAATATCAAGAACCAGTTCTGTGAAATTAACAGATACAGGAAGAATTACAGAAATTATTGAGAAACCAAAAAAGCAACAAGCACCAAGCAATTTAGCAGCCGCATTACTGCATATTTATGAACCCATTGTAGTTGATTATTTGAATAAGATAAGTATTTCTGATAGAGGTGAATACGAATTAACAGATGCAATAAAAATGATGATTAATGATGACAAATTAGTTTCAGGCAAGGAGTTTACTACGCCACCCGATATGACGGATATTAATGATTTTTTTCGCTTAAATTTTCCTTACATGAATAATTATTTATCATCTAAGTAATTATAATTATTATGGCCAAAAAAAATTTGAAAAACATATCAATTGATCCTTCATATTCGATTCGTGATGCAATGAAGAAAATGACTGAGGCACACATGGGCGTGCTACCGATTTTAAATGTTGATAGGTCATTATTTGGGATAGTTGTTGATGGCGATATAAGGAGAGCATTGATAAATGGAGTGAATATAGATGATTCTATTGCAAAAGTTGCAAATAAAACACCTGTTTCATGTGATATATCTGCTACAGATTCAGATTTAATTTATCTGATGAAGTCTAGTAATAAAACGTGTATTCCAATTGTCAATAAAAATAAAGAGTTTATATGTATAAAATATTATGAAGATTTAACTTCTGTAAAAAAAATCTCTAACAAAGCGATAATTTTGGCTGGTGGTTTTGGCAAAAGGCTAATGCCATATACATCAAAGGTACCAAAACCAATGTTAAAGGTTGGGGGTAAACCATTAATTGAGAAAATTTTGGATGGATTAATAGCTGAAGGTATAAATGATATAAGTTTATTATTGCACTATAAGCCTGAAATATTTACTGAATATTTTTCTAATAAAAAATACTACGGAGATCTTCTTGAATTTATTGTCGAAAACCAACCAAGAGGTACAGCAGGCGGACTTTATGATTTAGCAGATAAACTTGACGAGACATTTTTAGTTTTAAATGGTGACAATATAGTATCTGCGAAATGGAAAGAAGTCATAGAAAAACATAATGAGAAAGATAATATAATAACTATTGGTGCAGCAGAGTATATAACTGATGTTCCGTATGGTGTTCTCGAAGTAGATCAAAATAAAGTAATTGGTATTACTGAAAAGCCAATAAAATCATGGTTAACAGTTTGTAGTGCATATTGCATATCTCCAAAAGCAATAAAATATATACCAAAATCTGGTATTTTTAATATGCCCGATCTTATAAATTGTGTTTTGAATGAGCAAGGAAAAATAGGTTATTTCAGGGTGAATGAATACCAAAGGATTGAAGATTTAGCTCCGAGCCATAAAGTAATATGGGATGATCTATAGAAAATTTTAAACCTATGCCAAGAATAAAAAAAATATTAATTTTAGGCGGCACTGGTTTTATAGGTGCAGAATTAATTAAAGATCTTTCGAAAGATGAAAGCAATAAAATAACCACTGTAGATAATCAATCACGTGGGAAGCTTGATTCAAATCTTAAAGATATATTTAAAAAAAATGATATTAAATATATTAATCTTGATCTCACAAATTTTAGTAATTATGAAATTTTAGATAATGATTTTGATGAAATATTTCTATTAGCAGGAATTGTAGGAGTAAAGTACACAATTGATACTCCAGAAAAAGTATGCATGACGAATGGAATGATAATATTGAATACTTTAAAATGGTTATCACAATGCAAGAAAAGTAAACTATTGTACACATCTACGAGCGAGACATATGCTGGATCATTAACAGCAATGAATAATTTTCCTATTCCTACGCCAGAGTCAGTACCACTATGCATCACTGATATACTCAATACACGTTTTTCTTATGCAGCATCGAAAATTTTTGCAGAGGCATGTGTAAATGCTTATGCGAGGAAATATGATATTAATTCCGTGATAATTAGGTACCATAATGTCTATGGGCCTAGAATGGGATATGAACATGTCATACCTGAGTTATCCTTACGTTTGTTAAGAAAAGAAGAACCTTTTCTTCTTTATGGGTCAGATCAAACAAGAGCATTTTGTTATATATCGGATGCAGTAAAGGCGACAATTTCAGCAATGAAGGAAGCATCTAGTACACCAAAAATATATCATATTGGTAATGATGATGAGGAAATTTTGATAAAGGATTTATTCAATATGATTACTGATTTGTCTAATTTTAAGCCAAAAGAAATTATTTATGAAGAAGCTCCAAAAGGCTCACCTGCTAGACGATGCCCAGATATTGGTTTTTCCAAGAATGATTTTGGTTTTTCTCCAAAAATATCATTAGAAACAGGACTTCGATTAACTTTCGAATGGTATCAGTCAATGCATCCTGAAGGGAAAGTGTAAATAATCTGTAAAGTATTCCAATGATTCCAAATTGCATACCCTATATAAATGGCGATGAAAAAAAGTATCTTAATGAGGCATTAGATACAAATTCAATTGCTATTGGAAGATTTATCAAAAAATTTGAAAATCATATCGCTGCTTACACTAATTCATCATATGCAATTGCGGTGAGTAGCGGAACGGCAGCATTACATTTAGCACTATTAGCAAAAAATATATCAAAAGATGACGAAGTTATCGTTCCAGATTTAACATTTGCTGCAACAGGATTTGCTATACGATACTGTGATGCTTGGCCACTATTTGTAGATTGTAATCCGGATACAGGAATTATCGATCTTAAAAAACTCAGAAATTATTTAGAAGAAAATTGTTATAAAAAAGATGGCGTACTATATAATAAAAAATCAGATCGTGTTATTCGAGCAATTTTACCTGTTCATCTCTATGGGCATCCAGTCGATATGGAAGAGCTCATAACCATTATTGATGAGTATAAACTAATATTAATTCAGGATGCTGCAGAGGCATTAGGTTCCGAATATAAAGGAAAACCGTTAGGAGCATTTGGCCATACATCTATATTAAGTTTTAACGGTAATAAATTAATAACTTCAGGATCAGT
>MDTE01025186.1_pt1 | contig 10114 bp, 10 predicted proteins | sample 811231 | NCBI WGS metagenome assembly MDTE01 (sample SAMN05326651, study PRJNA326480) | marine metagenome | isolation source: seawater | place: Indian Ocean: Red Sea | collected 2010 | reverse complement strand
ATACAAAGGAAATTGCATTGACAAAAAATAATGATGTAAGTTTTTTAAAAAAATTTAATTTACCAAAAATTAAAAAGACATCTAAAAAAAATAAAAATTGGAAATTTTTATGTAATTATAAAAATTCTATATCTAATAAAAAATTAAATATTAATTTGTATTATAAATTTTCTTCGAAAATACCTCCCAAGTATAATTGGTATTCTTTAAATAAAAATGAAGATTTTGTTCCGACCTTTACTAAAAAAATTTTTAGACAGGTTGAACATTTGTATTTATGAAAAAAAAAGTAGCTATTATTGGATCTGGCATAGCTGGACTTACCTTAGCCAACTTTTTGCAAAGTAATTCTGACTTTGAATTTATTGTATATGAAAAAGAAGAAATTTTAAATTTATCAGAAGGTTTTGGCCTTCAGCTTTCAATTAATGGCGTTTCTATCTTAAATAAAATTGGATTTAATTACTTAAATAAAAATGAAATATACCATCCTCACAAATTAGATTTTTATTCTATAAATTATAATAAAATTTGTGATCTAGATTTAACAATATTTAATTCTACCAAAAATAAATACACGACCTTGAAAAGGTCAATCCTAATGAAATTTTTAAAAGAAAAACTTTTATCAAATTCAATTATATTTAATAAAAAAATTAATTACATAAAAAAAATAAATGATAAAATTGATATTCATTTTACTGACGGCTCCAGTGATAATGTTGATTATCTAGTGGTTTCAGACGGAGTTTATTCTAATACAAAAACGATTATAGAAAAAAAAAATTTTAAAACAAATTATTACGGATCTATTGCCGTAAGAGCACAAATTGAATCTCAAGAAATGTCTAATTTTAATACTAATAATATATCTTTAATTATGGGTGATAATGCTCACATAGTTTTATATCCTGTCAATCAAAGGAAAGAATTTAATGTAGTTTGCATAATTAGACAAAAATTAAAAAATGATGATGCATTAAAAATAAATTTAGAAAAAACAATTTTAAAGCAAAATAAAAATTTGACTAATTTATTCAAAGGAGATTTGAAATCGTGGGCTATATATACATCTGGCAAGCCTATTAAATCTATTTACAAAAATACCTTTTATATTGGAGATGCCTTTTATGCTTTTCCGCCAACTATGGCTCAAGGTGCATCACAAGCTATCGAATCCGCAAATGAAGTTTTTGAGTTAATCAAAAATAATAATCCAGATATGTGTAATATATATTTTAAGAATAGGAAAAAAAAAATAAATATAATAAACAAAAGATCAAAATTTAATTATTTTAGCTTTCATATTTCTAATCCTTTATTAAAAGCTTTTAGAAATACACTTTTAAAATACTTGGTGAAAAACAAAAATTTTATCAACAATTATTTAGGAAAAATTTACAAATTACAGAAATTTTAAATACTTTTAGATATAAGTCTTTGTCTAAGACTATCTATCGGAACAATAGAACCGCCTACATTGCAATGCCAATAAGTCCATCCATTGTAACTTTCAGTTCCCATTATTTTAGCAGCAACTTTATGTATAGATCCTTCCGAATCTTTATGTTTGATGCTACCATCAACCATAATTTTTGCGTTAAATTTTCTTTTATTGTCAAATAATATAGTTCCAGGTTTAATTATACCCATTTCTACTAACGAACCAAAAGGTATTCTTTGTTTTGATTTATTATTTATTATTGAATCCAAATATTCATCTTGAATGACTTTAGCTTTATTGATTCTTTCATTTGCTGCTCTAAAATATTCTTTATTTTTTTCAATTCCAAAATATTTTCTACCTAATTTCTTAGCAACAAACGCAGTAGTCCCTGTGCCTAAAAATGGGTCTAAAATGATATCATTCTTATTAGTTGTAGCTAGAATAATTCTATATAAAAGAGATTCTGGTTTTTGAGTAGAATGTATTTTTTTCCCATTTTTTTTTAATCTTTCTTTTCCGTTACAAATAGGAAATATCCAATCAGAACGCATTTGCAAATCATCATTCAGACATTTTAAAGATTGGTAGTTAAAAGTGTATTTTGATTTTTTTTTTTTAGAAGCCCATATCAAAGTTTCATGTGCGTTTGTAAATCTTGTTCCCTTAAAGTTAGGCATCGGGTTATTTTTTCTCCAAACAATATCGTTCAATATCCAATAATCTAGATTTTGCAAAAGGTATCCAAGGCGAAAAATATTATGATAAGAGCCAATTATCCAAATACTTCCATTGTCTTTTAAAACCCTTCTACACTCAGCTAACCAAGCTTTAGAAAAATCATCATAGTGTTTAAAATTTTTAAATTTATCCCAACTATCACCCACACCATTAACTTTACTATCGTCAGGTCTTTTGAGCTTTTCTCCAATCTGCAAATTGTAGGGCGGGTCTGCAAAAACTAAATCAAAAGTTTTGTCAGGAATTTTTTTTAAAATTTCTAACGCATCTCCACATTTAGTTTCATTTATAAAATCTGACATATCTAGATTCAACTTTACGTTGAATTAGACTTTAAATTAGTAGCCTAGTCAAACTATGATTAAAAAAAAATAAGTTTTATTGTGTTTCACGTGTTGTGGACATCAATATATTGTGTATCGGTTTAAAATTTTTTCTATGATGTTTCGTAACTCCATATTTTTTAAGTGCATTAATATGGTCAGAGGTTCCATATCCAAAATTTTTATTCCATCTATAGTTAGGGTATTTTTTACTTAACTTAATCATAAATAAGTCTCTGGATACTTTAGCGATAATTGATGCGGCGGCTATAGATTTTATTCTCTCATCTCCTTTAATAAAAGTTTTGTATTTAATTTTTAAATTTTTAGGTGCAAAAGGACCATCAATATAAGCTACAGCAGGAACAAATTTTAATTTTTTCAAAGCTCTTTTCATAGACAGAAGAGAGGCATTTAAAATGTTTATTTTTTCTATTTCTTTTACACTGGCTGTTCCTATAGCGTAAATAGAATTTTTTTTTATATATTCGGAAATTATTATTCTTTTTTTAAATGAAATTTTTTTTGAATCAACAATTTCTTCCATATTGATATTTTTATTTAAAATTACAGCTGCAGAAAAAACTGGTCCAGCTAGAGACCCTCTGCCGACCTCATCCACTCCAGAAATTTTTTTTATATCAGGCAAGTTTAATTATATCTTTAAGATTTTGCTTTTTTCTCTAATCATTTTTAAATCAATCCATGCAAATTTCTTTTGTTCAGGCTGGCGCATTAAGAAAGCAGGATGAAAAGAAGCTATTATCCAAGGGTTAGTTGAACCAATTTTTTTTTGTATCCATTTTCCTCTAGCTTTGGATATAACTACTTCGTTTCCTATTAATGTATTTAGTGCTGTGCTCCCTAGCAATACCAAGATTTTCGGATCAATTATTTCAATATGCTCCTTAAGAAAAGGAAGATAACGCTTAATCTCACTTTCGGTCGGACGCCTATTAAGTGGGGGTCTATAATTTACAACGTTAGAAATATAAACTTTTGATCTATTTAATTTTATTGATTCTAACATTTTATCTAACAATTTGCCCGCACGTCCAACGAAAGGTAGTCCCTCCGAATCTTCTTGCGCTCCAGGCCCTTCTCCAATTAACATTATTTTTGAATCAATATTTCCATCTCCAAAAACTATGTTAGAAGCATTTTTTTTTAAATTACAGTTTTTAATACTTTGAATTTTATTTTTCAGTTTTTGTAGGTTTTTATATTTTTCTTTATTTGAAGAAAAATTTAAATTCTTTGAGTTTCTTACTAGTGACGATTCGCTCAAAAAAAGATTAATATTAGTTAAATTATAATATTCAATAAGATTAATTAGTTTTTGATTTAAATTCTTTTTCATTTTATAAAGTATATTATATGAAAAATTACATTAAAAATGTTTATTTAGTTTTTTTAATCATAATTACCTTTTTTAGTATAAATGAAGCAATAGCCAAAGAAGGTAATATAAAATACTCAAAAAACAATATTTCAAATTATTTTTCTGGCATATTATCTTCAAAATATAGTTCTACCAACAATGCTTATAAATACTTAAATAAAGTTCAAGACTTAAAGTCAAAACATGACAACTACAATATAAAGTTTCTTCGTACACTTGTGCAGCTTAATAAGTTTGGGGAGGCATTCCTTTTTTCTAAAAGCATCTGGAAAGAAGAAGAAATATTTTTTGAAATAGAGTTAATAATGGGTCTAAATTTTCTTATGGATAAAAATTATTCAAGAGCAGCAATTCATTTCCAAAGATTAGATAAAATTCCAATCTATGATATTTTTTTTAAGGGTCTTTTTGGAAATGTTTTAAATGCTTGGACAGAAGCATTCCAAAAAAATAAAAAAAATAGTTTTAATTTTTTAAATAGAGTTCCTAGTCGATATATGTATCTAGGGCAGATACAAAATAGTTTTATGAAATGTCACTACAATTTAGAGGAAACTCAAGAATCTTTTCTTCAGTTAATTGAAAGCGAAGATTATAATTTTTCAAGATATAATTTTTTTTTAATAAATTATTTACTTCATATAAATAAAGATGACGATGTAAAAAAAATAATTCTAAAAACTAAAAAAGAATATAATTCAAATTTGCTTATTCAGGAAACAGAAAATTTTTTTCTAAGTAATAAATCTGAAAAAATAAAAAATCTTTTTGATTGTCAAAACCCAAGCCATGCCATTTCAGAATTTTTTTATATAATAGCCAATTTATACGCAAGTGAAGAAGATTATGAGTTATCAAATTTCTTTTTAAACATTTCATTATTTCTAAATAAGAAGTTTGAACCAAACAAAGCTTTGCTGGCAGAAAATTTTTATTATGAAAAAAAATATGATAAATCAAAAGATGTTTATAATTCCCTAAAATCAATAGGACCAGCTTATTCTTGGCATTCTTCAAAAAATATTGCATCAATATTAGATATTACTTTGGGAAAAAAACAATCAATTCGTAGTCTAAAAAAAGATTTTAATTTACTAAAAAAACGTCGCCTTAAACATTATTATGATTTAGCAAATTTTTATAAAGATAAAGAAAATTTCCAAGATTCTGTGAAATATTATTCATTGGCACTAGAAAAAATAGATAAAGAACATGAATTATTTCCAAAAATTTTAGAGAGAAGAGGGTCAAGCTATGAAAGATTGGGGGAGTGGGAAAAAGCAGAAAAAGACTTGAGCAATTCTCTAAAAATTTCACCTGACGAACCTTATGTGTTGAACTATTTAGCATATTCGTGGATAGAAAAAAGAATCAATTTAGATAAATCTTTAGAGATGCTTAAACGAGCAGTCAAATTAAAAAAAAATGATGGATATATTATTGACTCACTAGGTTGGAGTTACTATGTAAGTCAAAATTATATTAAAGCAGAAAAATTTTTACAAGAAGCTGTAGAACTAAAACCACTCGATCCAATAATTAACGATCACTATGCTGATACTCTATGGATGTTAAATAAAAAAATACAAGCAAGATATTTTTGGAATTATATTTTAGATCTTGATGATGTAGAAGAAAAATTAAAAAAAAAATAAAAAAAAAACTAATTTTTGGAATTACGAGCGAATTATAGTTATTTAGGTGAAAAAATATAAATTAAAATCTTACTGCAAAATAAACTTATTATTAAGAGTCCTAAAGAGATTAAATAACGGATATCATAAAATAACGTCTTTAATAACATTTTGTGATATATGCGATATAATTTCGATCAGCAGAAATGATAAACTAAATGACAAAGTTATTTTTTCGGGAAAATTTAATAATGATATTAATAAAAATTTTAATACAATTACAAGAACTTTAAATTTGCTTAGAAAAAGAAAATTCTTAAAAAAAAAATATTATAAAATTTATGTAGAAAAAAACATACCCCATGGATCTGGTTTAGGTGGAGGATCTTCTAATGCGGCGACTTTACTAAATTTTTTAAACTTTAATGAAAATTTAAAAATAAAAAAGAAACAATTATTAAGATTGGCGAATCAAGTTGGTTCTGATGTTCCTATTGCTTTAAAAAGAAAAAGTACCTTTTTAGACGGGAAGACAAATAAAATTTTGAGAATAAATAGAAAATTTAACCTCACAGTTTTAATTGTTTATCCCAATATTTTTTGTTCAACTCAAAAAATGTATAAAAAAAATAAAAACTTTACTTCATTAAAATATAAATTTAATCATAGTTTAATCAATACAAGATTAATTAAAACTTTAAAAAAAGAAAATAACGACCTAGAAGCGGCGGCGATTAAATCCTATCCAAGAATTGGGAAATTGATTGATTTTATTAAAATTCAAAAAGGATGTTATTTCTCTAGAATTACCGGATCCGGATCTGCTTGTATAGGAATATTTTCTAACATGAAAAGAGCTCTTTATACTAAGAAATTGATAAAACTTAAATTTCCAAAATATTGGGTTGTTGTGTCAAAAACTATATAAACTTATATATTTGTGGTATATCTAAAAAAATTTGGGGCGTAGCCAAGCGGTAAGGCAGTGGTTTTTGGTACCACCATCCTAGGTTCGAATCCTAGCGCCCCAACCAGACAATGAAGAAAAAAATAAAAAATATTATTTATAAAACTGATAGTTTTTTTTACAAATTTTTTGGTTCTCATAAAAGTGTTAAAGTATTGCAAAATATACAAGAAGCTGAAAAAATATTTTTACACTTAAATGAAAACAGCGGAGAAAGTAAAGTAAGATTCGTTGGAGGTTGCGTTAGAAAAGCTTTGTCTGGGGATAAAATCGATGATTTAGATCTTGCAACTACTCTTGAGCCAGACGAGATTAAAAAAAAACTAAACAAAGAAAATATAAAGATTATTGATTCTGGAATTTCTCATGGAACGATAACTATAATTTTGAAAAATAAAAAATTTGAAATCACAACATTAAGGAAGGATGTTGCCACAGACGGAAGACATGCAGATGTAGAGTTCACTTTAAATTGGAAAGAAGATGCATTGCGAAGAGATTTCACGATAAATGCAATATATTCTGATATGCAAGGAAGAATTTTTGATTATCTAAACGGAGTGTCAGATTTACAAAGGGGAATTATTAAATTTATTGGCTCTCCTGAAGCAAGAATAAAAGAAGATTATCTAAGAATTTTGAGATATTTTAGATTTTTTATTCAATATAGCAAAGTAGATCATGACGAAAATATAGTTAAATCTATTAAAAAAAATATTAATGGTTTAAATAAAATTTCTAACGAGAGAATATTTGATGAATTATTGAAAATTTTAAAAATAAAAAATTTGTATGAGCTTTTTTCAAATAATATTTCAAAAGAAATTATTATTAATATATTTCCACAATTTAAATATTACGGAAGGTTAAAAGTTCTAGAGAATTTAAGCAATAAATTAAGAAATAAATATAATAACTTTTTAATCTTAGCTTTGTTAATATTGGATGAATCTAATGAATATGAATATTTTTGTCATAAATACAAAGTGTCCAATAAAATTAAAGATAAGTTTCAAAATATCTCACAAAATTATGGAGATCTCAAAAATAAAAAATTTTATTCAAATTTTAATATTAAAAAACTAATTTATTTATTTGGTAAGGACGCTGCCTCAGATTTATTGCTTTTTTCAATTTGTGAAAGTAATAAAAGAAAAATTTCTGATATTGAAAAATTATTAGATTATATAGAAAATTATAAAATACCCAAATTTCCTATCTCAGGGGAACATCTAAAAAAATATGGTTATCAAACAGGATCGACGCTTGGGAAGAAACTTAAGGAATTAGAGGATGAATGGATAAAAAATAATTTTACAATTGATAAACAATTAGTTGAAAAATCTTTAGGAAAAAGAGATCAAAATTAAATATATCTTACTTCAATTATTTCGAAATTTTTCTCTCCAGAAGGTGTTGCCACCGTTATTATTTCTTTTTTCTTTTTTCCGATTAAAGCCTTACCTATTGGAGATCTAAAATAAATATAATTTTTTGCCAAATCTGCCTCATCTTTACCAACTATTTTATAAATTTTTTTACTATTCGTGTCTAAATCAAGCAAATGTACGGTAGAACCAAATATTACATTATCTTTTTTTTCTAATTTTGTTACATCAATAATATTTGCTCTTGCTATAAAATCATTTATTTCAATTATTCTACTTTCAATTTTTGACTGCTCTTCTTTAGCAGCATGATATTCGGCGTTTTCTTTTAAGTCACCGTGTGCTCGGGCCTCAGCTATAGCTTCAACAATTTTAGGACGTTTAATCTTTTTCAATTCTTCTAATTCTTTTTTTAATTTTTCAAAACCTTCTGTAGTTACCGGCTCTTTTTCCATATATTATTTCCATTTTGCTGTTGGCGGCATTGACATTAGTATAGCTTCAGGATTTCCACCGCTATTTAATCCAAATTTAGTACCACGATCATATAACAAATTAAATTCTGCATATCTACCTCTTTTTAAAAGCTGAATTTCTTTTTCTTTTCTGCTCCATTTTAAGAACATTTTTTTTCTAATAATTTTACTGACCAAATTAGAAAATGTAAGCCCAACATCTTTAATAAATAAAAAATCTTTTTCCCAACTATTCATTTTATAATCAAAAAAGATTCCGCCGATACCACGAGATTCTTTTCTATGAGGTAAGTAAAAATATTCATCGCACCATTTTTTATATTTTAAATAATATCTTTTATTATGGGTATTACACATTTTTTTCAAAGTACTATGAAAATATTTTTTTTCTTTAATATCAATGTAAGAAGGAGTTACATCCATTCCACCACCAAACCAATTTTTTTGAGTACAAATAAATCTAGTATTAAAATGCATAGCCGGAACTCTAGGATTGTTTGGATGAAGCACAACAGATACACCTGAAGACCAAAAATTTCTATTTTTTTTTGTTCCTGGAATTTTTTTTGCAAATTCCTTGGAAAATTTACCCACAACATTTGAAAATGCAACCCCACCTTTTTCAATCACGCTCCCTTTTATAATTCTAAATTCTCCATGTTTCCATGTTTTCTTTTTAAATTTTATATTAGAGCCATATTCTTTTTCTAACTGTTCAATATTATGACAGATAATATTTTGTAGTTTTAAAAACCATTCCTTTGTTAATTTTTGTTTTTTTTTTATATTCATTTTTTATAGATAAGAATTTTGTCTTAAAGCTTCTGACAATGTTATGGCCACAGCCATACCAATATTTAGAGATCTTACATTTTTTTTCAAAGGTATCCTCAGTCTTTGATATGAGTCCTTATGTACTATTTTTGGAACGCCTTCACTTTCCCTTCCAAACAACAATGTATCTTTTGGAATAAATTTAAAACTAGTATATTTTTTTTTTGCTTTTGTAGTCATTAGAATAATTCTCGACCCTTTTTTTTTATATATGAAATCTTCATATGACGTAAAAGTTATTATTTTACTTTTATCTAAATAATCCATAGCTACTCTTCTTATCCTCTTATCGTTTAAATAAAAACCACATGGCTCAATTATTTCAAGGGTTGTATTAAAACATGCACATAAACGTATTATCGCTGCTGTGTTTTGGGGTATATCAGGTTGGTATAGCGCAATATTGAACATTTCTTATTAAATTATTTGTTTATGTGTCATTCTGACCCTAGCAAATTCGTATAAAATATAATTAATAAATAATATATATTACCATTAGATATATGAGTAAGAAAATTCATTTAAAAAGAAGAGATTTTTTATTTACAGCAACCTACACAATCGGAGCCGTTGGGTTGGGGGCGGCCGTTTGGCCTTTAGTAGATCAAATGAACCCCGATTCTTCCGTTAAAGCTCTATCAACAACAGAAGTAGATGTTAGTAGCATAGAGCCAGGAAAAAGCATCACAGTTCTTTGGAGAGGAAAGCCAATATTTATTAAAAGAAGAACAGCAGCAGAAATTGAAGAAGCAAAAAATGTCAATCTAAAAGATTTACCAGATCCAGAAAAAGATTCAGAAAGAACTAAGAATCCAGAATGGTTAGTTATGATTGGGGTATGTACCCATCTCGGATGTGTTCCTCTGGGGGATAAAGGAGAATATAAAGGGTGGTTTTGTCCTTGT
>MDTE01089979.1_pt1 | contig 10115 bp, 6 predicted proteins | sample 811231 | NCBI WGS metagenome assembly MDTE01 (sample SAMN05326651, study PRJNA326480) | marine metagenome | isolation source: seawater | place: Indian Ocean: Red Sea | collected 2010 | reverse complement strand
GAGAAAAATTATCGGAAGGAAGGGTTGATGGCTCAGTAAGTGTTCTGGCTATAGACTCCAGATGCCGTTGCAGCTACCGAGCCACATTGGGAGTTCTTTCTGCTGTGATATCTCTACACGTAGGGCTACACAAAACCGCATCATCTTCCATTCAACTGGCGCTACTTCAGCTACGACACCGGACCGATACCCAGATATTTACCCCCGGATCCAGGGGAGAAGCGGATGCCCTAGAAATAGCAACATCGGCGCAATGTAAAGGCCGTCTCTCTCACGTGGTAGTTAGTGATGAGAACGTGTTCGGTAATTACCGTGAAGGGTACCCGAGACTACAGATCGCTCTTCGTCAGTTCTCGCGAAACCAGCACCAGCCATGGCAGGTAATTGTCTTCCTGCGTGAGCCGCTTTCGTGGTTTTCTAGCCTCTACCAACAAGCGCTGCAAGAGGGGAGTGCCGTCGGTCCTCATGAATTCTGGCAGGTAGTTCAGCGGTATAGACATCTGGATCCGCTCACCGTTTTTCAGGTCCTGCAACGCGAGGTTGGCGACGAAAGACTCAGGGTGGGAATAGTTTCCAGTCGGCGCAATGCGGTAGCCGACTTCTTTGATCTTTGCGGGCTTGAGCGCCCCGCAAACCTTTTGATTCGAGAGAACACATCTGTGACACCTACGCAAGGTGTTCTACTTAGACTGCTTAATTCAGACCCCGACTCCGATAAAGATGACAAGAATTCTTACCGTCAATTCTTGCAAAGAACTCAGGCGCACGTGTCGTCAGAGAATTTTTCTCCCTTCCCTGAGTCCGTCCAAAAAGAGATCGTTACGCAGCACGGACCGAATTGGGACCAGTTGGGGTCCATCATCAGCAGCAATCCAATGCTCACCAACAACTTGCATCTCAGCCAAAGTGACTTTGGGCAGTCAAGCCCGAAACCTTTCGTTGGGTCTGGAATAGAATCGCAAGCTGTTGCAGAGGAACTTCTCAACCAACTGCGCATGCTGATATTACAAAATGCGCCTAGAGACCCGGGCATTATGCGTCGATTGGGGAACAAAGTCGCGACGAGTCCAAGCGACGTTATCCCTGCGTTGAGGAGACGCATTCACGATTTTTTTCAATTACGCGGCGACGGATGAACGCTTGATTCGTGTGATTCAATAACTTGCGGATAACCGACACACATCATTCACGCGACGAGTCATGAATATCCCGAACAAGAAAGGGAGGTTGTCTTCTCACGAGGTCAAAAACCTCTCCGAGATACTCTCCAATTACCCCAAGACTAAACAACGTCAATCCTCCGAGTAACAGCACGACGGTCATCAAGGATGGCCAACCGACAGCCGACTCTCCAAATAGGTACGTAGACAACACGTACGCGAGCCACAATGCTGAAACAGCAGAAGTGACGAGACCCAGGAGAGCTACGAGCCGAAGCGGCCGGCGAGAAAATTGAATTGCACTCTCGAAAGCCAAAGTAATCATTTTTCCTACCGAGTATTTGCTTTCCCCTGCTCGTCGAGGAGAGGCAACGAAAGACACGTAGGTTGAGGAAAAGCCCAACGCCGGGATCAACAGGCGATAGACCTTCCCGCTTGGTAGCCCATTCAGTGTGTCCACAACGAATCGAGACATAAGGCGAAAATCTGCCGCATCCGGTACCACGTCAAAACCAGAGATTACATTCATTATTCGGTAGTACAAATGAGCACTCAGTCTCTTTGGGAGACTATCCTCACTTCGAGATGATCGTGCTGCGTAGACAACATCAACGTTCATTGACTCAGCCTGCGCAAGCATGACTGCAATTAGTGACGGAGGGTGCTGTAGATCAGAGTCCATGGTCACAACGTATGATCCCGCAGATGCTTGCATGCCGGCCTCTAGAGCAGCTTGATGCCCAGCGTTTTGCACCAAACGGAGTACACGGAGATTCTCTCGATTACTCGTTACAGCGATTGAATACGAACTATCCGTACTTCCGTCATCAACGAGAATCACTTCGAATGTTGAGGTGAGGCGACTCAACTCGCGGTATAACTCATCAATAAAGTACGCGAGACCTTCGGCTTCATTGAAGAAGGGGGAAACTACACTCAGATGCGGCCCTTGACCAGTCATTCGCGCACTTTATCGAATTGTGAAGTCCGGAACGAACTCTGCCTCTTATGTGTATCCTCTAATTGGTGTTCTCGGAGAAGTGGAAATCACGAAAAACACTTATCGTGATGGACCTCGCGAAGGTGCATGTGTTCCTGTCGCGGGTTTCTCTGCGACGGTATCGACAAGCTTTCTACTGGCGTAACACGATTACTTCGACGAATCGTGGAAACCTCCAGCAACCTGGCGGCTTTGCGCCACTGAATCTAGACGCGCTTCCAGCTATTTCACTCAATGAGATTGATTACAACACCCCCGCCCTCCGGCTCCTAACGTGGCTTAACTCCAATGCTCTTCAACCCATTCACAAAGCCTCACGTGGCCTTGATTCGGAAATCCCGTCCTCAGACATCATTAGGGTTTACTTGCTGCGGCAAGCCTCACCGTTCTTCCGTCGAAGCTTACTCACTGACCTTTGGCAGCAGACAGTTTCCCCGCAGTTCGTCACAATATGGATTAGCAGTCTCTGGTTTCGCTTGCTTATGGATCCGACAAAGAAGCATCGGAGACTCATCTACATTCCCAGTTCTCACCCATTAAGACGCTTGCGGCGTAAGTCCCAAAAGAAACACACTCGGACTAATGCAACGAGTTCCGACGGCACCCGAGGCGCGACGCAGAAGGTTGCCAGTCAACCCACGCTGATGGTCTTCAATCAAGACGACACCTACTCCAATCTCTATCGGTACGACCACCTCTACAGCAGCGATCCGCAGTCTCCTTTGCATCCTGACAACGTTGACCATTTGTCCCGCCTCGGGGGGACACTGAGCAGTGGCCGATACTCATTTCCCTACCCAACCCTTAAGTCAAGAAGGAAACTACTCAGCGCACAACTCAAGATGTTTACGAGCTTACTGATGGGAACAAGGAAGATCCCGTACTTCTTGCTATGGGAAATTGCGTTTTTTCGTACGCGTAGTCAACAACTAGCCGCCGAAATTAAGTGCATGTTTCCTCAGGCCAAAGTTGCCTGCATCATTTTCGACCTTCAAACACCTCCAGAATTAATCTTTGCGTTCGAACTGGCAGGAATAAAAACCGTTGCACTGCAAGAGCGGATAGACAGTAGCTTCGAAATTCACATGCCGTACGCCATCAATACCCTCTTGACGGCTAGTCCGTACTTTGCGAAACAAGCCAGGGACAGTCCCGCCATTGCCGTAGGCACGGTGGCACCTGTTGGGATGTGGAGAACTGACCTGTTGCTGGAGCGAAAAGAGCTAGAAATTTCTGACATTTGCCCTTCAAATTATGACGGACTTATCCACGTAGCTCCCTACGGAATCGATACATCACCCGAACATTCCCTAGACTTGTCGGCATTGGCACTCGAAGGATTTCTGCACGACATTTTGAAAACTTCCATGCTGTGGCCCAAATTTATGTTCGTAATTCGAGGGAAAGACGACACGTGGACTCATCATCCTGACCTGTTCACGACACTAGAACTACTACAGTCACGAACTAATATTCTTATCGATCAAGAATACGGAGAGATTCAGCGCAGCTATCGAATCCTTGCCAATTCAACTCTCCTAATTGCGAATTACACATCACTCGTGGACGAGGCTCTTTCCGTAGGGACGCCAGTAGTCATTCGGGATTTTGGAGGGAATGTTGGGCCACTGAGAAACTCAATCATGGACTACCTACCAGCCGGACTGATTGCTACTGATTCACCAAATTTTCACGGTAAAGTGAACGCAATATTGCGTGACGGTGGCGATGCATTTCGTAAGTGGTGGGAACCTCATCGTCAACACTTGTATGGAGACTTCTCTGATGGTTTAGTCCGCAGCAGGGCGAGGACGGTGATTGAACGAATGTTGGGCGAACATTCGACGATGCACCTCCCAATAAATTGATCTGAGCTTCAGAAACCAACGAGGGCGCGAACGCTTCTGGCATTGCGGTTCCGAACTTGTTGGACGCTCAGGCCCTACGAACTTCGACATCAGAGCCAGGCAACCTCATCTCAACGCGGCGAACAGGAACTCAGCCCAGTCGCTTGCACGCCGTACGCCCATACATTTCCGATTAGAGGCGGTGGAAGCTCTTATATTGTCGCCTCGCTCGCTAAGGCATCCCTAATTTGGTCTGCCGTCAACCACTGTTCATTTGTGTCTGATCGGTATGCGAACCCACTCCCAACAGGCGTGCCACCTTTCACCTCGAATCCCCAGTCCGCAATAGTCGGTTTAACGAGGAAACGATCACTGAATTCAAGAGTCCTGTAACTGTCGTCGACCGAAATCATTTCCTCGTGCAGTTTTTCTCCTGGTCGAATTCCAATGATGGATCGTGGGTGACCGGGGGCGAGCGCTTCAATCAAATCCACCACCCTCATGCTTGGAATGCGCGGGACAAAGAGTTCTCCCCCCTTCATGCACGTCAAACTGTCCAGTACAAAGTCGACAGCTCGGTCAAGAGTGATCCAGAAGCGTGTCATTCTCTCATCAGTCAGTTCGATGGGCAGACCTGACTTCAATCGCTCTTGAAAAACAGGTATCGCAGATCCTCGGCTGCCCATCACATTTCCGTAACGAACAACTGAGAAAGTTGTCTCTGTCATGCTTGCATAGTTATTACCGGCAACAAACAATTTGTCCGCTGTCAATTTGGTCGCACCGTAAAGGTTTATCGGTGAAGACGCCTTGTCCGTAGAAAGAGCGACGACTTTTCGTACGCCAGAATCGATGGCCGCATCAATTACGTTTTGGCTTCCAACGATGTTGGTTTTGACGAATTCGAACGGATTGTATTCGGCGCTATCAACTTGCTTGAGGGCCGCCGCGTGGATGACGAAGTCAACTCCTGCAAATGCCCGGTGCAGTCTCGGAAGATCCCGAATGTCACCCAAGAACCAGCGGAGCCTCTCATCGTCACCAAATTCTTGACGCATTTCCCACTGCTTCAATTCGTCTCGTGAGAAGATTGAAACTACTCGCGGCTGATGCTCATCAAGCAGACGACGCGCCAAGTTGCGCCCAAACGAGCCGGTTCCTCCCGTTATCAGGATGGAAGCTCCACTAAACTCAGACATTTGCGCCTTTCACGATTCCGGGCATCGCAGCATAGTAAACCGGAAATTCAGAGGCCGAGTAGGACCGCCTGACGATTAAAGGCAGCAGAAGCTGAGCGCGCATCATCAAAGGACCCAGCGCTAGCAAGTTCACCTCGCTGAAGCAGTATGACTAGGTCAGAGTTTTGAATGGTCGCCAAACGATGAGCCACTGTGATGACCGTCATGCTTCCCTTCAAGCTACCTATGGTGTCCGATATTGATGCCTCAGTCTCCGCGTCGAGAGCGCTGGTTGCTTCATCGAGAACCAGAAACTGCGGCTCCGATAGCAAGGCACGTGCCAGACCCAATCGCTGACGCTGTCCACCACTCAATCGCATTCCATTCTCGCCAATTATCGTTTCGAGGCCATCTCGATCATCACGAAGAAAAGCGTCTAGCTCTGCCATCTCGAGCGCGTCCCAAACCTCTTGATCAGAAAAAGAATCTCGTGGCAGGCCCAGCGCGACATTATCCCGGATATTCCCCTGAACGAGAGCCACTTCTTGTGGCACGTAGGAAAGTTGGCCTGGAAACTGCGCGCTTGCTTCACTTGCTTCAACTCCACCCAGCAGAACTTTGCCTTCTTGGGCGTGAATTACTCCAAGAATTAGGTCGGCTAGTGTCGACTTTCCAGCACCGGTTGCGCCAACTAGCGCCACTGACATACCTGCACTCGCCGAAAAACTCACGTTCCTAAGAGCAAGATTCTCAGTTCCAGGATACGAGAATGACACATCTATAACTTCGACAGTTGGCCTGAACTCTCGCTTTCGCCTTGTACCGAACCACAAATTCTTGGGCGGCACTTTTCCAATCGTTTGTGTTGCGGTAGCCAGGTCCGTTGCGAGTTGGTACGCCTTTCCAGCCGCTGCAGACGATCCTCGGATGCTCAAAGCGGCAACCTGTAATCGCAACAATGCAGGCATGACTCTTGATGCTGCTGCGATGAACAAGGCCAAGATTCCAACAGCCGTGGCCAAATCTGACATCTGAAATTGAGCAAGAGCAAGCCCTACTGCTCCCACTACGAGACCGATCTCGAATACATACTTGGGTACTACCCCGACAAACTGTTGATCGGCTCCAGCTCGAGCCGATGCCCAGCGCAACTTCTGAATGCGATTAATATACGCACCACGGCGGTGCATCACAGATATTTCTCGGTAACACCTAATTGCCTCTTGGATTGCCGTGTAACTCGCAATATCGACATTCGCAGAAATTTCACCCAGACTCGTTGCCCAGCGAGACAATCCGCGCTGCAGGGCAAGTGCGATAAGCCCGAAATACAAGACAGCAAATAGTGTCACGATGGGGTCAACCAAAGTCAGGGCGACACCAAGCAAAAGCAACAGAGATACGTCTGCGAGAGCAGTCGAAGCAGCACCGAGCACTCCTACTATCGCCGCCTGTGTACCCATAGTGATCACAAAGGCACTATCTTGACTCGATCGTGCCTCAATGTCGAGGAGTGGGCTACTCAGAAATTGAGAAGCCAACTGTGACGACATTCGTGCCTGCCGCGCGGCGAGAAAGCGCAAAGTACGACGCGCAAGCAGCAGGGAAACAAACGACTTGGCAATGAGCATCACTGCCGCAAAGCCAAGTATCCATACAACGAGTTCGGTGTCGCTTAGGGAGTCAAGCAAGGGTCTATTCCGTATCTCCTGCACCTGAGAAGGAAGCGCCACTCCGCCTACGACAGAAACCGACAGAACTCCGACAAAGCCGATCAAGAAGACACCGGCGAGGTCCAGCAGTCCCATCGACATCTGAACCAGCGTCAGGAGTGCCAGTCCGAGATGATCTTTTCTGTTGATCAGACTTAATGAATTCCGGATAACCCGGAGAATTGTCATCGCTTTACCCATATTTGGTTGAAGGACCTTGCGAAATTACTATCGTCAAATATAGAGGACCTGGCTTTCTCTTCAAGCGCATAGCCGGCGTTGACTAGTGCACCTTCAACTTGTGCAGCCAGACTTCTAAATTCGTCATTCACCTCAACAAGCACCGTAACTAGATTCTTGGATTGAAGTAAATTCTCCCCACCCTTTAGGACAAGGTGTTCAATGCCGTCAACGTCAATCTTCATCAATGCAGGCGAATCAGAGATAAGACCGAGAGTTGCCAAAGAATCTAGAGAAAGCCCAACCGTTCGGTACTCCAAAAGCACGTCCAAGGGATTTCCGTCGTGGCCGAATTCCTCTCCGAACGTTGCCATGGATCCACCTTCCTCCAGCATTGAAAGTCGAAATGTAGATTCACAGTTTTCTTCTGTCAGAGGGTTTGGCACAACCGTGACTAAATCCGAAACTTCATTCAAAGCGATATTTCCCACCAGCAGCCCTAGATTTTTGGCTGATGGCTCAAATGCATAGACGCTTTGACCGAAGGTCTTGGCACAATAAATGCTATACAAACCAATATTGGCTCCGATGTCGAAAAACGGGCCCTCACCACCAAAACGATTGATCCACGCCAATGTCTCAGGTTCCTTGGTAGAAAAAGTGTCGGCTCGGTATCGACATACCTGATTCGGAACGTAAATCTCCAACGTCATTGGTCCGATCGGGCTCGCGTGCTCAATCGTCTGGGTCCGAGATTGCAAGGAGACAAGTGTTGCGTCGTTTCGTGCAGATTCAATCCCAGGCCATTGCCCCGCAATGCGGTCTGACAAAAAATCGAGACATCGGCTTAACCCTAAGACAAAACGGCGTAAACCTTTTTTCACTTGGTACTCCTCATATGCATTACCGTCCCCATTCTCCTACTACCCACGAACTCGGAAGACTGGACCCCCGACAAAAGCAAAACTTCTGAACTGCAAGCAACGAAGAAATTTCACTACACATCGTTGAAGGATTCTTTACGAGGATCGCCTTGAACACCACATCGCCTTTCTTTGCAACAGCACGAGCACTCAATATCGGTGCAAAGGGGACCTATTCACAACGGTGTCTCGCTCCTTCAGCCTCCACTCCGGCGCGGAGGATTGCACCTCTTCGACCCCGAATCAAATGCCTACCTCAGACAGGGGCGTGTTCACGAAATGTTTATATGCTGCTTGCAGAGCAGAAGGAAGCCGCCCCGAGGAGCAAGTGGCAGTTGCCCCTTTCAAGGGTCTTTTCCGGACAATTACCAGCAGCATCACCGATGCAATACTCGCGGCTCGCCAAACTTGAGCATCATCCTCAGTAGATACGGGGAAGCCCGGGGATCTCGTGACGTAGCTCCCACACGACAACGACAACAATTTGGGCTAATTCTTGACCATAGCCCCCAGCCAAAATAGGTATCGCAAGGTGACAAAAGTGGTTAGGAACGGGAGGCTCCTGATCACGCCAGACATTTTCTGTCGGCGCAAGGGAGCAATGAAATCTGCGTTTAATGGATGCAGTGCAGACTTTAACCTACGCACGGGAGGCCAGCCGTCTCTCACCCCATTACGCCACACCTCAGCATCCGATTCTCCGTACATCTTGCACCTTGCCTTAACGGCCGCCCATGTCGATTTTCCACATTCATCAATCCGGGCATCACTCACTTCGAATTTTGCTCCCAAATCCCTAGCCCAGCGCTCGCACAGTTCAGAATCATCAGAGAACTTTCGGCGGTCGTCGTAGGGAAAGGTGCGCAGTAAATCTCCCTCGAAAAGCGTGGGTGTTCCGATTACGATTGCTGGACCCGGCATGAACCTGCCTGACCGCCAGACATTCAGTCCATAAGCGACGTAGTTGGAACCAGTAACAGTCGTGCAGGCACTCACCCCAGCAGCATTTGTCCGAACCAACCAATCAAGCATTCGCTGCAATTGGCTGGGAGGCATGACGTTGTCGGACCCCATATTTAGTATGAAGCTTTTGTTGGACGCAGCAATTCCCATATTGCGGGCCTGTCCCAGCCCTGACCCATCATCTTCAAGAACAAAAGTTGCGAGACCATCTGCAACTTCCCGAGTTCCATCAGTAGAAGCAGCGTCAACTACGACTATCTCTCCGACCCCTGAATCCCGCAATGAATTCAGGCAATCCCTGATCGACGTAATGGAATTTTTCGTACAGACGACAGCGGAAACGTCATAAGGACGTGGGTTTCGCTTAGTCATAACCCAAGAAGCGAAGCCTGGCGGTCAAAATTAGTAACTGACGTTCGCACTTCCTCAAACGAGCCCTTAGCAAGAATTTTCCCATCTTCAAGATACAAAACCTCATCAGCATGGCGGACCGTTGCCAAACGGTGAGCCACGGTGATTGTCGTCACGGATCCCTCCAACTCCTGCAAAGTTTGGATGATGGCGAGTTCCGTTTCCGCATCCAGAGCACTGGTGGCTTCGTCGAGGACAAGAAGTTTGGGATGGGCATAGAGGGCTCGAGCGATACCTAGCCGTTGTCGTTGGCCGCCGCTGAACCTGAATCCGCGCTCACCAACGGTCGTATCGAGGCCTTCGCGATTCTGGCGCAAGAAAACTGCCATATGGGCCCTCTCCAGGGCCTCCCAGACGAGTTCGTCATCGATCAATACATCGGGAAGACCGAGGGCAACATTGGCTCGCACCGATCCACCGACTAGCGCTACCGCCTGTGGAACGTAGGCGATAGCCCCTGGCCAGGTGTTAATCGCATCCCGAGGGGAGAGACCTCCGATGTCTACGGAACCGCTATCTGGCTCGTGGACGCCGAGCACCAGGTCAGCTAGCGAAGACTTGCCTGCACCTGTGGGTCCCACCAGCGCCACGGACGAACCCTGAGGTACGTGCAGGTCGATCCCTTGCAGAGCTGGAGCCTTGGCCCCCGGGTACGACAACCGCGCTTGCGTGACGGTGACGGTGGCGTCGAATTCGGGGTACCTCGACGAGATGAGTTCCTGAACGCGGGCACGCTCACTT
>MDTE01093446.1_pt1 | contig 10116 bp, 3 predicted proteins | sample 811231 | NCBI WGS metagenome assembly MDTE01 (sample SAMN05326651, study PRJNA326480) | marine metagenome | isolation source: seawater | place: Indian Ocean: Red Sea | collected 2010 | reverse complement strand
TTTTGTAGCAAAATAGTTTGCTTGGGGAGAGGGCACAGGCTTGGCCCTCATGTTGGCATACACAATTCAAGTCTAGCTGTGCCATCATTTAGACTCGGGTGATTGTTTTTGTCGAGCAATTTGGTTCGGCCTTCCAAGGTCACTGTCATATGCGGATTTGTTTAGCCCGGTATGGTAGGGCCATGTTTATCGGATGTCCGTGGATGCAGGGGAAGGTGCTCGCGACTCTAACCTTAGCTGGGGTCTCTCTGTAGTGGTCTAGCTTTATACGGGGGTCGAAATTAGACACTCAGTATAGAGTGCTCTGCCCATGTCGTGGCGGGTTGATTTCCGGCCCGTTTTGCAACGGGCACTAGAGCAAGATATTCCGGTCTACGCCCGTTACGTTGCCCGATTTCATTTCGGAGGCTTAATCTCTGCAGGTTTTGAGAAGATTTCCGGAGGTCGCTCCTGATCGACCGCGGATCGGTTATGTTACTGCCCAACTAATTCGCCAGTAATTTGCAGTTACCGTCTCCAGTACCCTCTGTCGCGCGCGCCGCGTTTTTTCGGCCGCGGTAAGAACTACATGAGCGATATTACGGCGGCGGCTCCAAGCCGACTCCGCGAGATAGCGCCAACAATCAATGCGGTTCGTAGCTATCTAAAGTCCAGTCCCGGTGGGGCATCGGAACTCCTGCTCGACTTTGCCGAGCTTTTTCTCTCTCGAGCACCGGATGAGCTCCTAGTTCATAGGAGCACAAAAGACCTCGCGTCGATGACTCGAGGGGCGTTCCGTTTCTTGGAACAGTCCCGACCGTATAGAGTTGACGTGGCCGTAGCTAATGCGGACGAAGACGAAGAGGAGTGGGAAGCTCCGGTTACGGTGATTCGTACAAACGTCAGCGAGCGGCCGTTCATTATCGACTCGATTCGCGAATACCTAGCGCTTAAAGGCTTGGCGGTAGAGCGTATGGTCTACCCTATGCTTGACGTAGATCGTGACGATAACGGTCAGGTAACAGCACTGCATTTTCCGACCGATAGTGGCAGTACTGAGTCGGTAGTGCACTGTGAGGTCGAACGTGTCGGGGACTCGGATAGGCTAGACGAACTCCGCTTGGATCTAAGTGCTAGTCTCCAAGACGTGGTCAGGGCCACGGACGACTTCTTACCGATGCTGAGCGCTCTCGACCGGGTAGTGACAGCCGTCGGTGTGAATGCGACTGATCTTGGTGAGCGGGCCCACGAGTTTGAAGAAATCAAAGACTTCTTGCTTTGGCTCAAGCACGGCGGGTTCGTCTTCCTTGGCTATAGAGGTTACGAGCTTCTAAGCGATCAGGTCGCTGGCGAACAGTCGATAGTTGTGGAGCCCGGCTCTGGCTTGGGTCTGCTTCGGAATGAGGGGGATTCACGTTTCGCGGAGCCGATCCCGGTCTCCGGATTGGCACCTCGAGTGAGAGAACGGGCGCTAGGTGGGCCGGTTCTCATCGTGAATAAGACTAACGCTGAATCGACCGTGCACCGTCGTGCACGGATGGATTATGTGGGGATTAAGAAGCTAGACAGTGAGGGGATCGTAGTCGGAGAGCATCGGTTCATTGGCCTGTTTACGTCCAAAGTTTATTCCGAGCCGGCTGCCAATATCCCGCTTTTGAGAGATAAGCTGAGTCGGATTCTTGCTGCGGAGGGTGTGCGAGAGGGCTCCCATGACTACAAAGAGATAATCACGATCTTTGATAGTCTGCCGAAGGAAGAACTCTTCCTTTCTTCTCCGGAAGAACTACGAGATGACGTCCGAGCCGTTTTGACGGCCTACAGTGGCAGGGGTGTGAGGGTGGTACTGCGCACGGATCCTTATAACCGGGGCCTCTCTGTGATGGTGATCTTGCCCCGTGATCGCTTTTCGGGGAGCGTGCGAAAGCAGATCGAAGAAGCACTAGTCGAGCAGTATCACTGCGAGGTGTTGAACTACCACTTGGCGATAGGTGGTGGAGACCAAGCACGACTCCACTTTTATCTCAGTGCCAAAGAAGACCGGGTGGCCGAAGTCCGCTCAGAGGACCTCGAACAAACAGTAGCTGCTATCATCCGCACATGGGCCGACAGGGTGAGTGAAGGCCTAGAGAAGGTTGTCTCAGTTGAAGAGGCTAGAGATCTAGCCCTCCTATACGAAGGGGCAATGAGCCGCGAATACCAGGCAGCTTTGGACCCCGCGATAGCAGTCGCTGATATCTGCGAGCTCGAACGGATGTCACGCGAAGAGGAGGTGGTGTCTGTCGGGTTCACTAATCGAGAAGAAAGTGAAGCGGTAGCTGGGGTAATAGGTGCTACAGAGCTGAAACTTTTCCTGCGTGGCGAGCGTCTCGTACTGTCAGATTTCATGCCGATCTTGGAGAACGCAGGCCTGCGCGTGGTGGCGATGAAGCCCTACGAGGTCGGGACTAACGGCGCTCCGAATGCGACGATATACGTCTTCGCCGTCCAAGATCAGGAAGGGAATGCGCTAGAAGTCGAGAGCTGCGGCGAGCTGCTTTCGGAAACATTACTTGCGGCGAGAGCTGGTGAAGTAGTTTCAGACCCTCTTAATGCTCTTGTCGTTAGTGCTGGGCTGCACTGGCGAGAAGTAGATGCTCTTAGGGGTTTGGCTGGGCACGTTTTTCAGTCGGGGGCGGTTCCAAGCCGGCTAGCTCTCTCGCACGCTCTGGTCCAGTATCCGGGTATAGCGCGTCGTCTCTTTGCGATGTTCCGAACGAAGTTCGACCCGGTAATGGAGGCGTCTCTTGAAGAGCGCTTAGCAGCATTGGTCGTGATGCGTAACACCTTCCATGGCTTACTGCGTAGTGTGACCCTCCTCGATGATGACCGTGCGCTGCGCCGCCTTGAAGAAACGATCTCTAGGACAGTTCGGACTAACTACTACAGGGTGGGGGGAAGGACTCCGACAATACGTTCTGGCGGAGTCCCCTATACCTCATACAAGGTACTAGTCGGAGATATTCAGTACTCGCGACCGACCGATCTACTATTCGAAGTGTGGGTTCACTCTGCTCGCATGGAAGGAGTTCACCTTCGCGGCTCTTTCGTGGCCAGAGGCGGCATTAGGTGGAGTGATCGTCCGGATGACTTTCGTACCGAGATTCTTGGTCTAGTTAACACTCAGATGATCAAGAATGCTGTGATCGTGCCAGGTGGGTCTAAGGGTGGCTTTGTCACTAGATTCACTCCGGTGGATACCGAAGAGCGTTGGAAGGAGGGGCGCCAGCAGTATCAGACCCTGATTCGTGGCTTGCTCGATCTCACGGACAACATCGTTGACGGTAGTGATGTCGCCCCCAATGAAGTGATAGCCTACGACCCTTCGGACCCATACTTAGTTGTGGCTGCTGACAAGGGAACCGCGACGTTCTCAGATCTAGCCAATACGGTCTCTCAAGAGTACGGATTTTGGCTGGATGATGCTTTTGCTTCGGGTGGTTCAAATGGATACGACCATAAGGAAGTTGGAATCACAGCTCGAGGAGGCTGGGAGTGTGTAAGACGGCACTTCAAGGAAAAAGGCAAGGATATTCAGACCGAGCCTTTTACCGTTGTCGGGATAGGAGACATGAGTGGGGACGTGTTTGGCAATGGCATGCTTTTATCGGAGCAGATCAAGCTCGTTGCTGCCTTCGACCATAGGCACGTTTTCATTGATCCGGACCCGGACCCTGTCACGGCGTATGCCGAGCGTAAGCGGTTGTTTGAACTTGGCCGGTCGAGCTGGGAGGACTATGACCAAGAGTTGCTCAGCGAGGGTGGAATGGTCGTTCCTCGCGGTGCGAAAGAGGTTGATCTGACGCCGCAGGCCAGGAGTGCTTTGGGAGTGGATGAGGATGAGGCCTCTCCAGTCGACGGAGAGGCGCTGATCCGAGCGGTTCTTAGTGCTCCGGTGGAGTTGCTTTGGAACGGTGGGATCGGGACGTACGTGAAGTCTGCCTCCGAGACACACGCTGATGCCGGCGACCCCGCGAACGATGCGGTTCGGCTTAACGCAGAGCAGTTACGTTGCGACGTCATCGGAGAGGGTGGGAATCTTGGTCTTACCCAGCGTGCGAGAATTGAGTATGCGGGCCTTGGTGGCCGGATTAACACCGACGCTCTCGATAATTCGGGTGGCGTCGATATGTCGGATCACGAGGTCAACCTTAAAATCCTTCTGATGCCTGTAGTGGACTCCGGGTCTCTGGAGCAGGAAAAGCGCAACGACTTATTGGAGGAGCTCACCGAAGAGGTTGCGGAGCTGGTTCTGGCAAACAACCGGTCACAGAGTCTCGGCGTATCTTTAGATGAACGGCGATCTAAAGAATCCATTGACGAGTTTCGGGATCTCATGCTTTCCCTAGAGAAAGCTGCCGAGCTAGATCGGGCGGCCGAAGATCTCCCGTCCACAGATGTTCTCATCGAGAGGAGGGATCGGGGGCAGGGGATGGCACGTCCCGAGCTATGTGTTCTTTTTGCGTATGCGAAACTTTCACTGAAAGCGCAGTTGCTTTCGAGTAGTCTCCCGGATGATCCGGTCACGGAGGGTTATCTCTTAGGGTACTTCCCCCCGAAGGCAATCAAGGTGGCTGGGAAGAATCACCTTTTTCAACATCGACTGCGTAGGGAGATAGTCACTGCCGAACTGACCAACGATTTAGTTGATCTTATGGGATCAGCATTCGTTTCTCGCATGGTTCGGGACACCGGTCGTTCATCCGAAGACGTGGTTCGGTCTTGGCTCGTGGCGTCTCGTCTTGCGGGCCACCGGGCTCTCATGGAGCAAATGGAGCAGCAGGCGAGTTCTGTAAATGCCCGCGTCTCATATCGATGGCTCCTCGGTCTAGCCAGAGTATTAGAGAGGACTACGCGGTGGATGCTTCAGAATATCGACCGGGATCAGTCTGCGGCGGACATCGTCAAGCAAAACCTCTCCGGTTTGAGGTCACTGCGTGACGCTTTCGGTGATGTTGTGCGCGGAGAAGAAGGGACTCTTTTTGAGGCGCGTGTTAATGAGATTCAGGAACTCGGCGCAGATGCGACGTTCTCGCGGCGGCTCATCGCCCTACGGTTCCTTGATCAGCACTTGGAGATCCTCGGCATAGCCCGAGAGGCCGGGACTGATCCGATCTCTACGGGGCACGCTTTTTATCAGGCGTCTGAGTCCTTCGAGATTCCATGGCTGCGCCGTCGGAGCTTTGCGTCGGCTGGAGATGATCCGTGGGAGTTGAGAGCAGCCCAGGTGCTTTCTGATGACTTGGCCAAGGCGCATAGGCGTATTGTGACAGGGATGCTGGCTTGCCATCAGGGGGCGGGTGGTGAGGGCACTGACTATGTGGGATTTGTACGGTCTTCGGATCTCAAGCGGTTTCGGGATATCGTGGAAGAATTAAAGGCGGAGGGGAGTGTTGGGCTTGCAGCACTATCGGTAGCGGCGCGTGAATTAGCAGCCGTGGCGGATGGCATGTTTGAGAAGTCGGGACTGAAGTGATCTTAGAGTAGAGTGCTGAAGAGAGAGGGGTGGGTCTTCTCTTTCTTATGCAGGGGCCGAGGAGTGGCGTCTTCGGTGCGTCCGCTTGCCCTTGGTCTTGGTGATGCCCATTCTAGCGCGGTTTTTCACGGAGAGGGTGCATGCAGCCAACAAATACAAGGGATCCTCAGTACTACCACAAAGTGGTAGACTGCCAGTGGGCCTGTCCGGCGCACACAAACGTGCCCGAGTACATCCGATTGATTGCGGCTGGGCAGTATACTGAATCGTACCTCCTAAACAGAAAATCGAACGTTTTCCCAGGGATTCTTGGACGCACATGCGATCGACCCTGTGAGCCAGCATGCCGTCGAACCAGGGTTGAGGATGAACCAGTCGCGATCTGCCGCCTTAAGCGTGTCGCTGCCGACCTGAGGGGCGACATCGAAGACGCTCTCCCGACTGCACCTGATGATAAGAATGGCAAGAAGATCGCGCTGATCGGCGCAGGTCCAGCTTCTCTTACAGTGGCCAATGATCTAATGCCACTCGGGTATGAGGTAACGATCTTCGAGGCCCTCCCGAAGGCTGGCGGGCTAATGCGGACTAATATCCCTTCCTTTCGTCTGCCGGTTCGAGTTCTCGAGGAAGAGATCGACTATGTCCTCCGCATGGGCGCTGATATCCGCTACGACCACCGGATCGAGTCAATGGGGCGACTGCTCGACAGTGGGGAATTTGATGCGGTCTTTGTAGGCACTGGTGCACCAAAGGGGAAGGAGTTGAACATTCCCGGCCGTCAGGAGGCCGATGCCAACATCCATATCGGTATCGAGTGGCTAGAGTCGATCCATTTCGGTCATGTCGACTCAATAGGAGAGCGAGTCCTTGTTATCGGTGTTGGCAACACGGCGATGGACTGTTGCCGGAGTTCGAAGAGACTCGGTGGGAAAGACATAAAGGTGATGGCGAGAAAATCGCGTCCGTATTTCAAGGCGTCACCATGGGAGCTTGAAGACGCCGAGGATGAGCGGGTTGAAATCTTGGTCAACCACTCACCGGCCAGCTTTGTGGTCGACGACGGCCGCTTGGTTGGCATGATGTTCGACATCGTGGAATGGAAAGAAAATGAAGAAGGCCGTCTGGTCAGTGAAAAGCTAGACGAGGCATTCATTCCCGCTGATGATGTGATTCTTGCGATTGGCCAGGACAACGCGTTCCCGTGGATCGAACGTGACATCGGCATTGAGTTCGGAGAGTGGGACATGCCGGTAGTTGATCGTTCGACGTTCATGACAACACGCGAAGGCGTTTTTGTCGGTGGTGATGCTGCGTGGGGCCCAGAGAACATCATCTGGGCCGTGCAGCACGGTCATCAAGCTGCGATCTCAATTCATAACTACTGCAAGGGCGATTCTGTAACCGATCGTCCACCTTATGGAATGAATCTCGTCTCAACCAAAATGGGGATTCATGAGTGGCGGTATTCGAACGATTATGATGCTAATAAGCGCACGGAAATGCGTTATGAGGATCTAGAAAAGCGTCTCGCGGATATGGGAGTTGAGGCCGAATTGGGATTTGACCCAAGGCAGGCAGCGCGGGAAGTCGAGCGCTGCCTTAATTGCGACATACAGACTGATTTCAGTGCGAAGCTGTGCATTGAGTGTGATGCGTGCGTTGATGTTTGCCCCGTTCTTTGTCTCACTATCACACACGATGGGGAAGAGGAGGACTTGAGGAGCCGTCTGACTGCTCCGGCCGATAATCCAGACCAAGACATTTTCGCATCGGAGGCTCTTCCTCAGACCGGCCGCATAATGGTTAAGGACGAGGACCTATGCGTTCACTGCGGTCTTTGTGCTGAACGCTGCCCAACGGCGGCGTGGGATATGATGCAGTTTGACCTTCTGAACCCCCACGCTGGGACGGAATCGTGGCCGAATACGGCGATTACGTTGTAAACGACTTTGCTTTCAAGGTCGCGACGGTAAACGGAACCGGATCGGCCAGCGCGAATGGCCTCCTGCTTCAGGCTCTTTTCCGGATGGGGATCCCGGTAACCGGGAAAAACGTTTTCCCATCGAATATCCAGGGTCTTCCAACCTGGTACGAGATCAGGGTCAATGGTGATGGCTATACTGCCCGAAGCCCTGATTTTCACTTGGTGGTCGCGATGAACCCCCAGAGCTATGCCCGTGACATAGAGGAAGTAGTGTCGGGCGGGTGGGTTCTTTACGACAACACCCGCGAACTCAGTGAAGAATTTCTGCGAGATGACGTCACGTTCATCGGTGTCCCACTTGCCGAGATGTGCGTTCGGGAGTTCGAGGGCTCCCGAACGCGTATCCTGATGAAGAACATCACCTGCGTGGGCGTTTTAGTAGCACTCCTCAACATCGATATGGATGTAGTCAAAGGGATGCTGCAGCAGAAATTTTCGAAGAAGCAACATCTCATGGAAGCCAACTTTAAGGCGATTGAGATGGGATATGAGTACGCTAAAGAACATTACCAGTGTCCGCTCCCGATACGTCTTGAGCCGATGAACGCGACGGCGGATCATGTGATGATCAATGGGAACACCGCTGCCGCACTAGGCTGTGTCTACGCAGGTGCGACAGTCGGTGCTTGGTACCCTATAACTCCATCGACCTCGTTGATGGATGGTTTCAGCGAGTACTGCAGTCGGTTGCGAGTGGACCCTGAAACAGGGCGAAATAACTACTGCATTATCCAGGCGGAGGACGAGCTCGCGGCTGCTGGTATGGTTATTGGCGCTTCTTGGATGGGTGCAAGAGCCTTTACGCCGACGAGCGGCCCCGGAATTTCATTAATGAGTGAGTTCATTGGGCTGGCTTACTACGCTGAGATACCGAGTGTCTTTTTCAACGTCCAGCGTACAGGGCCATCGACCGGCATGCCGACTCGGACACAGCAGGGCGACCTGATGCTTTGCACTTACGCTTCACACGGCGATACCAAGCATATTGCGTTGTTCCCGGCGAACCCGAAGGAGTGCTTCGAATTCGCTGTAGCCGCCTTCGATCTTGCTGAAAGATTCCAGACGCCGACGTTCGTTGTGTCAGACCTCGACATTGGGATGAACGATTGGATGATTCCCCGGCTCGAATGGGATGACGATTATGTGCCCGACCGCGGGAAGGTGTTGTCAGCCGAAGAACTCGAGAAGGCCGAGTCATTCTACCGGTACTTGGATACTGACGGAGATCACATCCCTTATCGAACACTCCCGGGAGTGCATCCCAAGGGTGCGTACTTCACTAGAGGGTCAGGGCATGACAAGTACGGCCGCTATACTGAAGGTTCAGCCGAGTACATGGAGGTCGTTGACCGTCTCTTGGCTAAGGTGGATTCAGCCGGGGACCACGTTCCGGCGCCTGAAGTCCATCAGGCCAGTGAGCCTACGGATTGGGGGCTTATTTCCGTTGGAGGTTGTCACTGGGCCGTGCTCGAGGCACGTGACGACCTCGCGGAGCGTGGCTTCGCCATGGACTATCTCCGTGTCCGGGGGTTCCCGTTTAATGAGACTGTCGAGCGGTTCCTGCAGGAGCACCAGCGCATCGTGGTGGTCGAACAGAACAGAGACGAACAGCTTCGGAAGCTGATTGCTATCGAGACGGGGTGTCCCAAGGACAAACTCCGCTCCATCACCTATTACGGGGGGCAACCCCTAAGCAAAGGCCATGTCCTGGAAGGGCTTTCCAAGTGGATCCCTGCTTTGAAATCAGAGTCTAGTGCTAACGAACTGAGCGCTTGCAGTGATTCTGAAGCAACGACTGCGGAGATGAAATGAGCTACATCGCCAAACCTGCTGCCCGTCACCCGAAGATGCCGACGAATAAAATCGGCCTCACGCCGCGGGATTATGAGGGCTCAATGTCCACGCTGTGCGCTGGCTGTGGGCATGACTCAGTAACTGCAGCGTTGATCCAGGCTTTCTTCGAGCTGTCGGCTGAGCCACATCGGATTGTGAAGGTCTCGGGGATTGGTTGCTCAGCAAAAACCCCAACGTACTTCGTTAGCGAAGCACACGGATTCAATTCAGTACATGGTCGAATGCCATCAGTAGCTGCCGGAGCAAACGCGGCAAATCGGGATCTTCTATATGTCGGAATCTCAGGTGATGGTGATTCTCTGTCCATCGGCCTAGGGCAGTTCTGCCACGCGATTCGTCGCAACATCAATATGCTATACGTTCTGGAGAACAATGGCGTCTATGGCTTAACGAAGGGACAGTTCTCGGCCTCGGCTGACATTGGGAGCCTTTCCAAGGGAGGCATTGAAAATCGCCATGGTCCCATTGATCCAGTAAATGTTGCCCTTTCACTGGGCGCGACGTTTGTGGCACGTTCATTTTCTGGGGACAAGGACCAGCTGGTCCCAATATTGATGGCCGGGATGAACCATCAGGGATTCGCCTTCATCGATGTGATTTCTCCATGCGTGACATTTAATGACCACAAAGGTTCGACTAAGAGCTATGCGCACACACGCACGCACATGCAGGAGGTAGTTGCAGCTGATTTTGTGCCGCTGAGAGCGGAGATCAAGACGGAGTATGGTGAGGGCGAAGTGAAAGCGGTAACTCTTCACGACGGTAGTGTTGTCCGGTTAAGGAAGAC
>MDTE01069389.1_pt1 | contig 10116 bp, 9 predicted proteins | sample 811231 | NCBI WGS metagenome assembly MDTE01 (sample SAMN05326651, study PRJNA326480) | marine metagenome | isolation source: seawater | place: Indian Ocean: Red Sea | collected 2010 | reverse complement strand
AGAAGTTAATTTCTAGCATGTCAAGGAAAGTAATATGAATATACTAATTACAGGTGGATGTGGTTTCATAGGTTCACATTTAACTGAACTGTCCCTCTCAAAAGGACATAAAGTAACGATAATAGATGATTTATCGACTGGCCAGATAAAAAACATTACTCATCTAGAAACAAATCCATCTTTAAAAATTTATCGTGATTCAATTTTCAACACCGAACTACTTAGTGAATTAATACATAGTAATGATATTATTTTTCATTTGGCTGCTGCTGTCGGAGTCCAATTAATAGTTGAAAAACCAGTAGAAACTATTGAGACTAATGTATTTGGAACCCACAATGTAATAAAATTGGCCTCACAATTCAAAAAGAAACTATTAATCGCATCTACTTCAGAAATTTATGGTAAAAACTCTAAAACCCCTTTTTCAGAAGATTCAGACAGGTTATTAGGCCCCACAACAATCAGTAGATGGAGTTATTCTTCAAGCAAAGCAATCGATGAATTCATGGCTCTAGCTTACCATCAAGAATTTGGCTTAGATGTGATAATATTCCGCTTATTCAATACAGTAGGACCAAGACAAACGGGAAGATATGGTATGGTGCTACCTAATTTTGTCAGTAAAGCACTCTCAAATGAAAAAATTATAGTGCACGGAACCGGTACTCAATCCAGATGTTTTTGTGACGTGTCTGATGTAGTCAAAGCAATATTCAACCTATCTGAAGAAGAATCTGCATCCGGACAAATATTCAACATTGGTTCAATGAACGAAATTACAATTAATGATTTGGCGTTGAAAGTGCTTCAAGTTGTAAATAAGAAACGAAATCATGACATCACAATCGATGATAGCAATCTAAATAAGCATATTGATTTCGTTAACTATGAGCAAGTTTTCGGCAAGAATTTCCAAGACATGATGCGAAGAGTACCTAACACTGAAAAAATACAAAAACTAACAGGATGGCATCCTAAAATAGATCTAGATACAACTGTGGAAAGGGTTACCAAATATCTTATGGAATCCAATCTTTGAAATAGAGGTGGAAAACAATGGTAAATCACAAACAATTCGACATTAATAATTTTGAAATAAGCCAAGAAAGTCCATGTTTTATTATTGCTGAGATTGGACAAAACCATGATGGGAGTTTAGGTACGGCCCATGCCTTCATAGACGCAGTATCAAAAACAGGTGCACACGCAATAAAATTCCAAACCCACATCGCTTCGAAAGAAAGTACTCCCGAAGAACCATGGAGAATAAAATTCAGCTATCAAGATGACACTCGATATGAATATTGGAAAAGAATGGAATTCTCTCCAGAACATTGGAAAGGTATTGCCGATCACTGTAAAGATAAAAACCTAGTTTTTTTAAGTTCAGCTTTTTCAAAAGAAGCTGTTACTCTTCTAGACACACTTAAAATGCCAGCATGGAAAATTGCTTCAGGAGAAGTATCTAATACAGAGTTATTATCAGAAATGGCACAAACGAATAAACCGATACTCATTTCTTCAGGGATGAGTTCTATTTCCGAAATACGACAAGCTATCAATATAGTAAAAGATAAATCTCCTTTTGGCGTATTGCAATGTACTTCTGCATACCCATGTCCACCTGAAAAATTAGGCTTAAATCTTATCGCTACCTATAGAGACATTTTCGATTGTCCAGTAGGCCTATCTGATCATACTGGAGTTATCTTCTCTGGACTTGCAGCGGCAACATTGGGTATAGATATACTTGAAGTTCATGTGACATTAAGTAATGAAATGTTTGGACCAGATATATCATCCTCTATAACTACCAAAGAACTCTCAGAACTGGTTGAGGGAATTAGCTACATAGAAAAAACAATCAATAATCCTGTGGATAAGGATGAAATGGCTGTAGAATTAAAACCTCTGAGAAATCTTTTTACAAAAAGCATAGTTTCTCTATCTGAAATACCCGCCAATACCATAATCGAAAGAAACATGATAACTGCAAAAAAACCTGGTACTGGTATACCTGAAAAAAACATCGATGAAGTCGTAGGTAAAAAGGCCAAACATAATATCGGAAAAGATAAAGTTATAAAATCAACCGACATTGCATAATCACAATACCAAACACACATAAATACTCTTAAACCATGAAACCCAAATTATATTTAACAGATTCAGCACGAAACGGTATCGATTCAAACAAAAATTATAAATGGGCTCACCTATACGCAGGAGCGCCGGTGCCTCCAACAAAAGGAGGTTCTTTTAATTTCCTTATTGATGATCTAATCAAAGGTAATCAAGACCATATTTTAATATCACGTTTTTACAAAGAAAGTTTCGATAATTCTAAATTGTCTGATAGTTCAATTGTATATATACAATATGAACCAAAAATCAAACTCAAATCCAAGGTAAAACATTTATTGACGGGCTTACCACAGATTAATTTTGATGACTTTTTAATTGAAGGATTTAAAATAATTGAAAAAATTGATTGCGATAACATCCTAGTTTGGGGTACGCCAATTTATTTAAACAAACTTAGAGCGAGATTTCCTAACAAAACTATTGCTTATGCACAGAGATTTTTTCAACATGCATATGAGATTTCAAACCAATATGATTATTGCAATATATTACTCACACAAACATATGAAACAACAAAACTAGCCTTCGAAACCAACTATGCTCTAACCCCTATGATCGTAACAATACCAAACGGAGTGGAACTTGATATGTTTGCTCCAAGTAATGCTGAAGAAAAAATCAAATTCAAAACTAGCTTTGGAATAAATCCTAATGATTTTGTTGTATTATGGCCATCTAAATTGCACCCAAACAAAGGTACTTCGTATCTATTAAACTGGATAAAATATTTTGAACAAAAAAATCCTAAAATACACTTTTTAGTTGCTGGTGAATGGGGAATCAGTAACCTTAACGGCAACACGAAAAAACTTGATTCTTACTTGAAAAAAGGAAAATCTGTCACATGGATAAAAAACCTTGCTAGAATGGATATGCCAAACATTTATAAATCTGCCGACGTTTCTCTAATGCCTGGGGTACTGAGAGAAGGAATGTCAATGTCCACCCAAGAATCACTTTCATCAGGGCTACCAGTTATAGCAACGCAGAGAGGGACCTATCCCGAAATCATCACGACTGATTACAACGGTATTTTGTGTAACCCTGAAAATCTTTTTACTGAAGGAATTTCCTCAATTGAAAAACTTTTTTCAAACACAGAACTGTTACAAAAAATGGCTGAAAATGCCAGAGATTATTCAGTGAAACGTCTTTCACGTGAGCGTTGCCTCAACAATTTCAAACATTTCTTTAATGAAGAATATTCTAAAATCGATAATGACTTATCCATAATATAGACCTACAAGTATGACCAATACAGCAAAATACAATATAATCGCCCTTCTATCGGCCAAGAACGAAGAAAATATGATTGAAAGGTGGTTAGAACGGACTAGCGAAATAGTTGATGGGATAATTATTTTAGACGATGGTTCAACAGACAAAACGTCGCAACTGATTAAAGGACACCCCAAAGTAATAGAACTCATCAGCAACCCTCCAAATAACAGATACCACGGAGTCATGAGGAAAAACCGGGTTAGGTTATTAGAAGCATCAAAAGTATATAACCCAAAATGGCTATTGATTATAGATACAGATCAAATACTCGACAAGAGAATCCAATTAAATCTTGATGATTTGATTGGGAATCCCCAGATAGGACAAATATTTTTTAAAGAAATCACCTTATGGCGAAACACAAAAGAATATCGTATAGACAAACCTGAAGCGTACAACAGAAGAGACGGGACATGTCGATTAGTAAGAATGAATCCAAATTTAAACTGGACGTTACCAGCAAAGTATCAATGGAAAAAAAGGCTATACAATTCAATCAAAAATTTTAAGTACATAAAAGCTCCAATAGCAGGAAACGAAAAATTAATCGGTATTGATGGAGATACTTACTACAGTGAATTAGTACAAATACATTATCATTTCGCAGACTGGGACAAAGCTTGGTACAAACATATGAACTATGCTATCAGAGACGCCATTCAATTCAATAGATCTATGGAGGAGATTGGTGATATTGCTGAATGGGCAACAAAAAGGTTAGATGAATCAACTCTTAAAACCGCTCCCGTAAAACCCGAATGGGGAGTACTCCATTGAATATGGAAGATAATAAATTCCCAAAAGTAAGTGTTGTGTTTATAACTTACAATAGGCCAGATTTTTTAGTTGAATCAATAAATGCCATAAGAAAGAACTGTAAATATCCAAATTTAGAATTAATAGTAAGTGATGATGGTACTAAACCTTCAATCGAAAAATATTTAGATAATTTAGCTATCGATAAACTTGCCAAAAGTGAAACTAATCAGGGTTTAGGGGCTAATTCCAACAAAGGGATTCGAGCTGCTACTGGAAAGTACATTTTGCATCATCAGGACGATTTCGAATGCGTCAGTTCTGAACCTTTCATAGAAAAATCTATTCAAATAATGAAAAACCATTCTGATATAGGACTTGTAAGACTTCATCACTCAACTATGTTTCCAAATAAAATCGATTATGAATTGCCAGATGGAACACCATATTCAATACTGGGGTTTGATCAGCCTAAAGATATGAAAAACAACATATACATTTATTCTGACCACCCTCATTTAAAAAAATCTGATTTTCACGACAAATCAGGATACTTTACCGAAGGTTTAGAAGTTGGAGAAACAGAAGATGAATTCTGCAAAAGGTTTAATTTAAACAGAAATTATAAAGTGGCTACTCTATGGAGAACCGATATTTTCAAAAATAAGGGATTATTTAAATCTACACGTAAACTAACTAAGCGAGATGCATCTAGACATTACCTAACACAATCGAAAACTGGTCTGAAAATATTAAAGTTATACTCAAACTTACCAGTAAAACTTAGAAAGACACTGAGGAAATTTTAAAAGCAGGATCAGTTAATGAAAATAATATTTAGACTAATTTCATATCTCTATAGAAAGACTTTTTCTGAAACTATTCGAATAAAAAGAAGAAATTCAATATTAAATCCTAAGATTCTTAAAGCTAATATCCTTGTAATTAAGGATAGAAATATTACGAAAGCGTCTTTTATACCTATAAAACAACGCCTTGTCGGCCCCGACCGAATAATCCGAAAAGGTAAATACGAAGGACAAAATTGCTACTACAAAACTGCCCTATTAAATACTCTTATAGAACTAAAACCGTTAATTTGCCTTGAAATCGGAACGCATTATGGTGGTACGACAAAAGTGTTCCAGCATTACTTTGAAAAATATCAACCACATGGAAAACTAATAACTACAGACATAAAACATTTCATAGATTATCCTGCAAGTCCAAACATAAAACAGGTAATAATTAAACCATATAGCGAAGACACCGATTCTATTGAATCCTCCTTAACCATTTTAAAAAGAGAATTAGAAAATATAAATCATCAAAACTTTGATTTCACTTATATAGATGGAGACCATAAAGAAACTTCATTTTTGAAAGACATTAGATTGCACAAATTACTTTCAAAAAAACCACATTATGCACTACTAGACGACACAAAAGATGAGGCTCACGAAAGTTGCTTTGCATACAAAAATAAAATAATCAATGATTACAATCATTATGAATTTGATGATTGGCCTTTTTTCGTCGGAACAAGTTTAATATATAGTGCCAATAATGACTGAAATTAAAATACTTAACGCTGAATCTAGCGATTATAGTCAAGAAGCATACTCATTACTTTTATCTTTAGGTACAGTTAAACAAAGTGATTTAGACAGAAAATCTCTAATTAAAATCCTACCAGAATATGACGTACTAATTGTTAGGCTAGGAAATTACATTGATAAAGAAATTATCAACGTAGCTGTAAAGTTAAAAGCTATACTGACAGCAACTACAGGACTCAATCATATAGACATTGAATATGCTAATCAAAAAAACATAAAAGTAATAAGTCTTCAAGGAGAATACGAATTCCTAAAAAACATCTCAGCAACTTCAGAGCATACTATTGGGTTACTTTTGTCATTATTGAGAAATATACCTGATGCAAGTAATTCAATAAAAGAGAATATATGGGATAGGAATCTATTTAAAGGCAAAGAAATTTCAGGCAAAATATTTGGGGTTCTAGGATACGGAAGGATTGGGACTAAAGTCGCAAAATACGCACAGGCTTTCGGTGCCAAAGTAATTGTATATGATGTGAGAAAAATCACTTCCAATAAAAAAGATATAGTTATCGTGGATACAGTAGATGAATTGCTTGAAAATTGCGACATACTGTCTATACACGTGCCTTTCAATAAATCTACTTCTAATTTAATAGACAAATCTAAAATTGATAAAATGAAAAAAACAAGTATCATAATTAATACTTCAAGAGGTGAAATAATTAATGAAGTAGATTTACTTTCAGCCCTAGAAACATCCCAAATATCAGGTGCAGCGCTTGATGTCTTAGCAAATGAACATATAAGTCCTATAAAGCAATCACACCCTTTAATTGAATATGCAAAAACCCACAAAAACTTGATAATCACTCCTCACATAGGAGGTGCAACATATGAATCAATGCACAAAACTGAAGTATTCATGGCAAAAAAATTGTCTGAGTGGATAAAATCTATGAACGCAGGTTTAAATTAATGAAAAAAATATGTGTGGTAATTACTGCAAGACCGAGTTATTCAAGAATCAAATCACTTCTAACTGCTATAAATCAAAATCCTAATCTAGAACTTCAGCTAATACTAGGAGCATCTGCGCTATTGGAAAGGTATGGTTCAGTAATAGATACGATAAAAGCAGATGGATTCCAACCCACTGAAATTATTCATATGGTTATTGAAGGAGGAGATCTTTCAACCTCAGCTAAATCAACCGGATTAGGTATAATTGAATTATCAACTGCGTTCAATAATCTTAAGCCTGATATCGTATTAACAGTCGCAGATAGATTTGAAACGATTGCAACAGCTATAGCAGCTTCCTATTCAAATATCCCTCTAGCACATGTCCAAGGAGGTGAGATCAGTGGATCTATTGATGAGAAAGTACGCCATGCTGTTAGTAAATTGTCCGATATCCATTTCGTAGCCACTAAAAAATCAAAGGAACGCCTTATTAAAATGGGTGAATCAATTGATTCAGTTTTTCTCACGGGATGCCCATCTATTGATATCGTAAAAACAGTTATCGAAAATTCACTTTTTAAAGATTTTAACCCCTTTGATTCATATGGAGGAGTAGGAAATAAATTCGATCCTAAAAGCGGATATATTGTCGTATTGCAGCACCCTGTTACAACTGAATATGCTGATACTAGTTACCAAATTGGACAAACTTTATCTGCTATACAACAACTGAACCAACCAACATTCTGGTTCTGGCCTAATGTTGATGCTGGGTCAGACAAAATATCGAAATCAATCAGAACTTATAGAGAAAATAAAAAATTGGAAAACGTATATTTCCTAAAAAATGTATCTCCTGAAGATTTCATCAAACTACTAATTAATTCAAAATGCCTAGTTGGAAATTCTAGTGCAGGCATAAGAGAATGTTCATATATAGGAACTCCTGTTGTGAACATCGGGAATCGGCAGATTGGAAGAGAGAAAGGACTTAACGTTATTGATTCAAAATATCAATCTAAACAAATCTTGTATTCTGTAGAAAAACAAATATCCCATGGTAACTTCGCCCAAGAAACTCTATATGGTGATGGATCAGCAGGAATCAACATCTCTAATTTGCTTGAAGAAAAATCTCCTTCAATTAACAAAAAATTGAGTTATTAAACAAATGGAAAAATCAAATATTAAAATATTAGCCATTATTCCAGCTAGAGGAGGATCAAAGTCCGTTCCAAAAAAGAATATCCGTAACTTAAACGGCAAGCCATTGATAGCTTATACGATTGAAGCTGCAAAAAGAATCGAAGAAAAATTTCACAAGATAATAGTTAGCACAGATGATGAAGAAATAGCAGAAGTAGCAAAACACTATGGTGCAGATGTACCTTTCATAAGACCAAGCAATTTAGCTGAAGATAAAACACCTACTTACCCAGTTTTACAACATGCAGTCAATTTTGTAGAAAAAGATGATGGTATAAATATTGATTTAATCATGCTACTTCAACCAACTGCACCATTTCGCACTACCGAAGATATGTTGAACTGCTTAAATTTAAGCCAAACCTCCAACACTGACTCAGTGATAAGTGTTGTACAAGTTTTTTCCTACCACCCAATCTTAATGAAAAAAATTGAAAACAACCGTTTGACACACTTCTCAATAGAAGAAATAGAAGGTACTCCTAGACAATTATACGAACCACCGGCATATATGCGTAATGGCGCAATTTATATAACGAAAAGAAACAATTTAATTGAACAAAATTCTATATGGGGTAATTCGATTACACCATACGTAATGCCACAAGAACGTTCTTACAACATCGACGATGAAATAGATTTTATAACTTCTGAAATGATGATGAAAAAATCAACTAAAAAATAATATTATTTGAATTTAAAAGCGAAATGTTAACATGTGCGGAATAGGAGGAATAATAGGCAATAATTGGGAGCAATCCCAACTTAATGCCATGTTGGATATACAACACCATCGAGGTCCTGACGATGAAGGTATATTCATTGATTCTAACGGCCAATGCGGATTGATTCATAATCGTTTAAAAATAATTGACCTTTCATCTTCTGGCAAACAACCTATGCCAAATCCAGACCAAAGCTTGTGGATCGTGTTTAATGGAGAAATATACAATTTTCTAGAACTAAAATCAGAATTATTCTCCTATAAATATACAAACAAGACCGATACCGAAGTCATCTTAGCTGCATATGAAAAATGGGGTGAAGATTGTGTTGACCATTTTATTGGAATGTTCGCCTTCGCAATATGGGAACCTAAAAAAAATAAATTGTTTTGTGCTAGAGACAGACTAGGGATAAAACCATTTTATTATGCTATACATAATCAATGTTTTATATTTTCTTCTGAAATTAAAGGGATATTAGCAACTGGCCACCCTACAGTACCTGATATGGATACTTGGTCTAAATACCTGGTCGAAGGTTATTATGACCATACGGACAACTCTTTTTTTAAAAACATTAAATCTCTTGGTGCAGGAAAATCTTTAGTTTACAAAAATAAAAAGACATATGAAAAAACCTACTGGAATCTTTATGAAAAAGTTAAAGGTGAAACCAATAAAGATGAAAAAGACCAACTAGAATATTTGCAACATTTAATAAAAGATTCAGTCCGTTTGAGATTGAGAAGCGACGTACCATTAGGTGTAAATTTAAGTGGCGGAATAGATTCGGCCTCATTAGCGGCTACTATGACTTCACTGTTACCTGACTATCACGAATTAAATGCCTTCACCGCATCATATACAGAAGCTAAATATGATGAATTCCAATTTGCGAGTGATGTATTGAAAACTACTAACGTGTCATTACACACTTCTCGCTTAAGTGCTGAAGAAGTACCCGAATTAACAGCAAAATGTATGTGGCATCAAGAAGGACCATTTGGGGGTATATCTACACTTTCATATTTCAAACTCCATAAACTTGCAAAAAATATAGGCGTGACAGTTCTTTTAGAAGGACAAGGAGTAGATGAACTATTTGCAGGGTATAATTATTTTTATCCAGCTTATCTTGCAGATTTATCTGTCCAAAATAAATCAAATGAAATGAAGACTGAAATTAATACCAAGCATCCTGACATAAATAATTTACTACAGCAGTCAAAAATCATAAGTGAAGGTGGTATTGTTAACACCTATCAGGATGGTACTTCTTATTTGAAAGAAGAATGTATCTCAAATGAATTAAAAAAATCTCATTCAAACAGTTCATCTTTCCCTACCCTATTTAAAGATAATTTAAATAATTTCCTTTACAGGGATTTGCTTCATACAAAATTACCAAGGGTATTACGTTTTAACGACCGCTTATCTATGGCACATAGCAGAGAGTTAAGGGAACCATTCTT
>MDTE01180054.1_pt1 | contig 10117 bp, 4 predicted proteins | sample 811231 | NCBI WGS metagenome assembly MDTE01 (sample SAMN05326651, study PRJNA326480) | marine metagenome | isolation source: seawater | place: Indian Ocean: Red Sea | collected 2010 | reverse complement strand
TTTCTGCTTGGTTTTTCTTTCGCACACTCGGTCTTCGTAATCTTTCATGTACTATTGGTGCAATTGCAGCAGCATATAACATGGAAGTAGTATCTTATGCTTGCTGGGGACTACCATCACGTTCACTAACTTTTGCCACAACATTTCTTGCCGGAGCATTCATACTACGTGCTCTAGAATCGCGCCCATGGATAAACCTTACAATAGCCGGAATCTGTGTCGGACTTGGCTTGATGGAAGGATACGATATAGGAGCACTCTTTAGTCTATATATAGCAGCATTTATATTATTTGGATTTGTCATCAAACCACTTGAAAGCGGGAAGCAAACGAATCTTGGCCGGGCATCTGGCCGCGGGATGATCGGAATAGCAGTAGTGGCACTCGCTGCCGGTTTAGCATCTTCCCAGACCATTTCAACACTTGTCGGAACACAACTAAAAGGATCTTCCAGTGGCAATTCGGAGAACACTCAAGCAGCGAAGGAACAGCAATGGAATTTTCTTACGCAATGGAGTCTCCCAAAAATGGAAGCATTGAGAATCGTTGTGCCAGGGCTTTACGGATATCGCCTCGACACTCCAAGCTCTTACGACTCTGAAAAACTAATATCACTTGAGGGCGGAAGATACTGGGGATCAATGGGCCAAGATCCCGTATTGGAACAGATTAACGAGGTGGAAGAAATAATCGCAGCGTTTGGCCAACGAAATGTTTTACCAGGTGAACTTGCCCAAGTCATGAACATCTCCGTTAATCAAGCAACTCAGTTAATGAGCCTTGTACAAAATAAGGGAAGGTTTCTCCAGCGTCACTCCGGGTCAGGTGAATACGTCGGAATCGTTGTGTTTTTTCTTGCGGTTTGGGCAATCCTTATCGCACTGAATAAACGTTCTTCACTCTATTCGGGAACGGAACGCCGAATGATACTTTTTTGGGGATTCGTTGCTTTAGCATCACTACTTTTAGCTTTCGGAAAACATGCAGTTTTTTATCAGTTCATCTATCAGTTGCCATTTTTTAACACCATGCGAAACACGATCAAGTTCCTTCATCCAATGCACTTTGCGTTGATTGTTCTATGTGGTTACGGTGTCGAAGGATTAATTCGCCTTGCTAAACTAGAGACAAAAGAAAGCTCCAAGTTGATTCGAAAATGGATTATTGGATCATCCATTGTTGCAAGTATCATTCTACTATTTAGCCTAATTATAAGTTCTGCCAAAAAAGTACTAGCAAAACATATTGCTGACCAAGGTTTCCCTTTGGAAGAAGCATTAACCATGGCTTCATTTGCCGGAAAAGAACTCATCATCACTTCGATTTTTTTGATCATTAGTGTATTCTTGGCAGCCAAGATACTAAAGACAAAGGCAGCTTCTCCCTTTGTAATCGGGCTGGCTTTGCTGGTCATTGCCGATCTTACCCGAGCCAATTTACCTTGGATACAATACGATGATTACAAGTATAAGTATAACAACAAGAACCCTTTGATTGATCAACTCAGCCAATCACCCCACAAGGGACGCGTTACCATATCGCCTTTACCAAGCGGGAACCTAGGCCAACTCTACGGAATAGAATGGCTACAGCATCAGTTCCTGTATAACAACATTCAATCAATCGATATCGTGCAAGCACCTCGAATGTCAGCAGATCATGAAGCGTTCGAGCGAAGATTTACTATAACTGGCGACACCAATACACATTACCTTGCAGGCAGACGCTGGGAGTTAACTAATACACGATGGATTCTTGGAAGTACAAATGACTTGGCTTTTTTTAATCAAAAATTTGACCCCAAAAAAAGTCGCTTTACATCCACTAACTCCTTCTTAATTGGACTGCGCCCAGACGCACGCAACCCCAACTCTCCCGTTTATGAGGATTTGACAACACAATTTAATCCGACGGGACCATATTGCCTAATTCACTTTGACGGAGCCCTCCCCAGAGCGAAGCTATACAGTCATTGGGAAGTTCAAACCAACGATTTAGCCACACTCGAAATCTTAGCAAGTCAAGAATTCGATCCACATGCTAAGTTAATTGTAAACTCGCAAATAGAACCATCTGCTGCAGCACCTAACAAAGCGTCTGGAAGCGTAAACATCACAGAATACAAACCGAAAGAGATACAACTCACTGCTGATGCAACCACCGAGGCTATTCTATTGTTGAATGATCATTGGTCCCCTCACTGGAACGTAACCGTAAACGGGCAACCGGCAGAGCTGCTTCGATGCAATTTCGTTATGCGTGGAGTGCAACTAAAACCAGGACAACACGAAATCGTGTTTCGATTCCAGCCTCCAGTTACTTGGCTTTATGTAAGTCTCACATCTTTGCTAAGTGGATTCGGACTACTTGGCTTCATTGTTGTCCGCGATCGCAAAAAGAGCACTGATTAATGAGTCATCAGGAAAACTATTACCGCAATAATAAAGACTACGCCAATTTCCTTGAAGATTGGAATGATGAATTCTATGCAAAATATTCCGAAGCACTTTGCCCCACACAGCCAGGCAGCAAGATTCTAGATGTTGGATGCGGGGTCGGCCAAGTCGTCCGTCGACTAATGGAATCCGGGCATGAAGCACATGGCGTTGAGGTCTCAGAACCGAATATTACCAAGGCAAAAAAAATTAGCGAACTTTGCCAACTATACGACGGAGTCAGATTACCTTTTAATGATGACACCTTTGACAGTGCGGGATCACTAAACGTTCTTGAACATGTTGAACAACCCGAAGCGTTTATCACAGAACTGGTGCGAATCGTAAAACCAGGCGGCCGCATCATCCTGTCTAGTCCAAATTTTTTTCGTGCCATTGGGTTTCGCGATTATCATCCTAGGATGAGAGGCATCAGCAATAAATATAAGAACTGGCAGCGCCTGCGAGCCAAACGACGCCAAATAGCAAACAACCCGGATGCCGTACGCTTTGACCGGATGGAACCAATAGTTCGTGAAACTTTTCAGCCCGATGATGACGCTATCGTTGCTACCAATGGACTAGAAATAAAATTCTTTCTGGAACAAAATAGGTGCGAGGTTTTGAGCGTCGAATGTACTGACCGATATGTCCCTAAACTGATTGATTTCACCTTAAATCTTGGCCCTTGGCGTTACCTAATGTTTAACGCCTTTATTACCGCCAAAAAGTCCTCCCAATCTTAAAATTAAAAATAATAGATAATTAAGGTTTTTCTGGATCTTTTTTTATTGGCTTAAATTAAGTCGCTTAACTTCCAAAACCTTTGATTTTCATTGATAAAAACATAGCATTATGTATGTTTTTTCGACCATTTAAACTAAAGACGCGTGGATGCGTCCAAAAATACTATGTATTTTAAGGAAAATGTAATGAAACAAAAAATTTTGCGATTTTTCCCTGCAATTTTGTTTTTGGCGGCATCTATGCAAGCCGAAGAAGCAAAAACCAAAAAAGTTAGTTTTTACAATGACATTCGCCCCATTTTTCAGGCCTCATGCCATGGCTGTCATCAACCTGCCAAAGCCAATGGTGACTATGTAATGACAACCTTCAAGGCACTCTTGAAGGGCGGAGACAGTGAAGAGGTTGCAATTGTTCCTGGAAAGCCAGATGAGAGTCACTTGATAACATTGATTACGCCGATCGACGGCGAGGCTGAAATGCCGCAAAAGGAAGATCCACTACCCAAAGAACAGATCGACATAATTACGAAATGGGTTGCAGAAGGCGCAGTTGACGACACTCCAACGAGCGCAAAACAACTCTACAACATGGATAACCCACCGATATACAGTTTACCTCCAGTCATCTCGTCAATCGATTATTCCCCAGATGGTTCGCTGATCGCAGTTGCCGGTTATCACGAAGTCCTTCTGCATAATGCTGATGGTTCCGGTTTAGCTGGTCGATTGGTCGGCTTGTCCGAGCGAATACAAAAAGTGAAATTCTAACACGACGGCAAAAAACTCGCAGTAGCCGGTGGATTACCTGCGCGCTCCGGAGAAATACAAATTTGGAATGTCAATAATCAAACTTTGTCAATGTCGATCCCAGTTGGTTACGACACATTGTATGGTGTCAGCTGGTCACCGGATAATAAGAAAGTATCCGTTGGTCTCTCTGACTCAACACTTCGTGCTTATGACATCAGTACTGGAAAACAAGTGCTATTCAAGGATTCTCATGATGACTGGGTGCTAGATACTGTCTGGAATAATAAAGGAGATCACTTGATTTCTGTTGGACGTGATATGGCAGTAAAATTGACTGAAGTGGCTACACAGCGTTTTGTAGATAACATCACGTCAATAACTCCTGGTGCCCTTAAAGGCGGAATTCATGCCATTACAATTCATCCAAAAAAAGAAGAGGTGTTGGTTGGTGGATCGGACGGAGTCCCGCAGATTTTCCGATTGACCCGAGTGACAAAGCGCGTGATTGGAGACAACTCAAACCTTGTCCGTAAGTTTCCCCCAATGCCAGGTAGAATCTTCGCAGTCGATTTTGCACCGGATGGAAAGAAGATAATCGCTGGCAGCAGCTACAACGGAGTTGGATCTTTACATCTCTACAGCTCCGACTACGACAGCAGCGTAAATGATGCTCTGAAAAAAGCCTTTGAAAGACCGCTGGATGGAAACTCTAAAAAACTTTCTGCAGAATACCACACTAAACAAGTTAAACTCTTGGCCAAAGTATCACTTGGCACCTCGGTTTATTCTACTGCCTTTAGTCCCGACGGAGAAACAATCGCTGTCGGCGGTGCGGACGGCGTAGTACGCTTGCATGAAACCCAGACACTTGGCTTAAAACGAGCATTCATGTCTGTCCCTATGGCAGAAGATAAACTTCAAGATGCAATCGCACTTTCAGCAGAACCTTCTGAGATTAATCTAAATGGAAAATTTGACTATACCCAGATGCTATTGACTGCGGTTAAAGGTAACGGTGAAAACTACGATGCATCGCGGGACTTTGCTTTTAAGTTAGATTCAGAAATAATCCAAGTCAGTAAAAGTGGCATGATCTCTCCTATCAAGGATGGAGAAACCAAGCTTGAAATTTATCACAAGAATCAAAAAACAACTTTGACAGTTCGAGTAGCAGGAACCACCAGTGATTTTGAGCCTGATTATGTTCGTGATATCATGCCGGTACTCTCAAAATTAGGCTGTAATGCTGGAACCTGCCATGGATCAAAGGACGGAAGGAATGGCTTTAAGCTATCGTTGCGAGGTTATGATCCTATCTATGACATACGAGCCTTCACTGATGACTTGGCAAGTCGCCGAGTTAACATTGCTTCACCCGATAATAGCTTGATCTTACTAAAGGCATCAGCCTCTGTGCCACATGAAGGCGGACAATTGACGAAGCTGGGAGAGGACTACTATGAAATCCTTAAAAGTTGGATTGCGAATGGAGCCAAACTTGAAATTAATTCACCTCGTGTAACAGGAATTGATCTTTACCCTAAAAATCCAGTGGTCCAGAAAATTGGTGATAAACAGCAAATGCGTGTTATCGCAACATATGCTAACGGTGAAAAACGCGATGTAACCGCAGAGTCATTTATAGAAACCGGAAACTCTGACATCGCCACCACCAACAAAAGCGGTTTAATAACTACAGCTCGTCGAGGCGAAGCTCCTATGCTTGCAAGATTTGAAGGTTCCTATGCATCCACGATCGTTACCGTCATGGGCAACCGATCAGGATTTGAATGGAAGGAAATGCCAAAGAACAACAAAGTCGACGAATTTGTCGCATCAAAACTAAAACGCACTAAGACGCTTCCATCAAATTTAAGCTCAGATGAAGACTTTCTTCGCCGCATTTATTTAGATTTAACAGGACTACCTCCAACCAGTGAAGCCGTTCGAAATTTCGCCGGTGACAAACGAGACAGCAAAATTAAAAGAGATGAGCTAATCGACAAACTTGTCGGTAGTGAAAATTACATCGACCACTGGACCAATAAGTGGGCTGATATGCTCTTGGTAAACAGGAAATTCCTTGGGACGGATGGCTCATCAACATTCCGAAAATGGATTAGAGATGAGATTGCTAACAATACACCATATGATGAATTTGCACGAAAGATTATTACAGCAAGTGGTTCAAATAAGGACAATCCGCCAGCCTCATACTACAAGATTTTACGAGAACCTACAGCGATCATGGAAAACACCACCCATCTTTTCCTGGCCACAAGGTTTAACTGTAATAAATGCCATGACCATCCATTTGAACGATGGACACAAGACCAATATTATCAAACTACAGCTTACTTTGCCCAAGTTAGTTTAAAGAAGGATGACAAGTCAGGAGATAAACGTATAGGAGGCACTGCAGTTGAAGGGGCCAAACCTCTCTACGAAATTATTTATGATAAAACTGAAGGAGAAACAAAACACGATAGGACTGGTGAAATTACTGCCCCTGAGTTTCCATTTACTAGCAAGCACAATGCTCCAAAAGAGGGAAGTCGACGTGAAAGCTTCGCTGCTTGGTTAACGACGAAAGACAACGAATATTTTGCAAAAAGTTATGTAAATCGTATTTGGGGATACATGACCGGAACTGGTATCATTGAACCTATTGACGACATACGTGCCGGCAATCCGCCAAGTAATCCAGAATTGTTAGATTGGCTCACAAAGGAATTCACTGAAAGTGGATTCAATGTGCGTCATTTGGTTAAAATAATCACAAAGTCTCGCACCTACCAATTAAGTGTAAAAACCAACAAGTGGAACGAAGACGACTCAATTAACTTTTCACATGCGAAAGCTAGAAGGCTGCCAGCTGAAGTTTTATTTGACTCTATTTATCGGGTAACTGGTACAAAAAGTAAATTTCCCGGTGTACCTGAGGGAACTCGGGCTGCACAACTTCCGGACTCAGGAGTAAAACTAGCAGATGGTTTTCTTGGCAACTTAGGCCGGCCAGCTCGTGAAAGCGCTTGCGAATGCGAACGCTCTAATGAACTGCAATTAGGCCCAATTATGGCCCTAATAAGTGGCCCGACCGTAGACAATGCCATTAGTGCAAAAGACAATGCCATTACTAAGCTTGTCTCTGACATGGCAGACAATGAAAAAATGGTTGATGAACTATTTTTGAGAGTCCTTAACCGCCATGCCACACCACAAGAAATCTCTGCGGCAAAGAAAATAATCGAAGATGTTCGATTAGAACACAAAACTGCCATCAGGCAATTGGCAGAATATGAAAAAGAAATCGAACCGCGTGAAACAATTCGTGCTAAAAAACGCTCGGACGCCATTCGATTAGCTAAAACTAAACTTGAAGCTTACGAGATGGAAATTGCTCCACGTGAAGCTGATGCTGATCGTAAACAAAAAGAACGTATAGCAAAGGCTGAAGAATCGCTAAAAATCTATGACAACGAGTTGGCCAAACGTCTTGCTGACTGGGAAGGATCTGCCGCCAAAACAACAAAGTGGGAAAACTTAGAGATCGTTGATTTGAAAGCCACAAATGGAACAAAACTAGAGAAACGTGAAAGCAACGTGATCTTTGCAAGTGGAGACCTTAAAAAAACAGTTTATACGATCAATGCAAATACCAAACTCAACGATATCACAGGGGTTCGTCTTGAATTATTGGCAGATGACAAGTTGCCAAAAAAAGGACCAGGGAGAAATGACGATGGTAACTTTGTTCTAACTGAGTTGAACCTTAAGGCAATCTCAACTGGCAAAGAACAAGCCCGCAAATCGACCAAAGTATCATTCAAGGAAGCAAAGTCAGACTTTAGCCAAAAGGATTTCGACGTTAAGAAAGCGATCGATGGAAAAATAGATAACAGTGGTTGGGCGTCCCATCCAAAACTGGGTGTCAACCGAACTGCCATCTTTATTCCGAAAGAAAAATTTGGAACAAAAGGAGGTTCACGCCTGACTTTTGAATTAAACCAGAACTATAGCAGTAATAAGCACTCAATTGGAAAATTCCGCCTACTTGTCACAACAGATGATAAGATTGAGATAGGCCATCCCAGTGATATTGGTGCCATCCTTGCAATCGCTTCGGATAAACGAAATGAAACCCAAAACAAACGCCTAACGAACTACTTCAAGGCACAAGATAAGGATTTGGCTACCAAAAATAAGGAACTTGAAGATGCCAAGAAAAAACGACCTGAAGATCCTAAACTTAAAGAGTTTAAGTCATCCCTTGCCAAGGCAGAACAACCGCTTACTGTTGATCCAAAACTCGCTGAGCTCCGCCGTGCCTTGGATCTAAGCAAAAAACAACAAGAGACCGTGCGTTTGACCGCTGCACAAGACATAGCCTGGGCACTAATTAACAGTCCAGCGTTCTTATTCAACCGTTGACGTCCCAGAGAAAAATGTTAGTTTTCACCGAAACAGGAAGCTCAATTATAGAACCAATTTAAGACAATGATTACAATACCAGGAGAACCAGGAAAGGACTTGTGTGATCCGCACTTGAAGGTTTCAAGACGCGACTTACTTCGCATTGGAGGATCAAGCATGATGGGCTTAGGTTTAGCCAATATACTCAAACTTCAGGCACGAGCCGCCGAAGCTGGTCATGTAGGAGGACCCGGATGGGGTAAGGCAAAACACGTAATTCTATGCTACTTGCAAGGAGGACCCAGCCATATAGACTTATGGGATCCTAAACCGGATGCCCCTACCAATGTAAAGTCCATCTTCAATCCCATCCCAACAAAAATTCCCGGTGTAAACTTTACCGAATTGATGCCCAAACTAGCTAAGGTAAACGACAAAATGTCGATGATTCGTTCCATGAGTTATACTCCTAATGGACTATTCAACCACACCGCTGCGATCTACCAGATGATGACCGGTTACACTACCGACAAAGTAAGTCCTTCTGGCCAGCTAGAACCTCCAAGCCCAAAAGATTTCCCTAACTTTGGTTCTAATATCATTCGATTACGCCCAACGACTGAACCAATGCTGCCTTTTGTTATGCTGCCTCGCCCCTTACAAGAAAGCAATGTAGTTGGCAAAGGCGGCACAGCAGGTTTCTTAGGCAAATCATTCGATCCATATTATCTCTATCCTGACGGAGGTGACATGGATATGAATAAAATGGATCGCGTTAAAACAGATGATCTAAAAATGCGACCGGACGTATTCGAGTTGCGTCTACGCCGTCGCGCCCGCCTTCGCGATGCCATTAACGATGCTTCCCCGGATATAGATAAGGCAGTATCCAACTTTAAGCTCGATGAATACTATGACCGAGCCCTAAACCTTGTCGCATCTGGCCGTGCTCGCAATGCATTTGATCTAGCTCAAGAATCAGAAGCAACCCGTAATCTTTACGGTCGCAATACATTTGGTCAAAGCTGCTTGCTGGCACGCCGTCTAGTTGAAGCTGGCACACGAGTTGTAGAAGTTGTCTGGCCAAAAGTTGCGAATTCCGACAACCATTCCTGGGATGTGCATGTTGGACTTCCAAAGCGAATGAAAGATCAAGCTGCACCCATGCTCGATGCCGGACTGTCGGGACTTATCACCGACTTGAGCCAACGGGGCATGTTAGAAGAAACTTTGGTCATTGCTGTAGGAGAATTTGGTCGTAGCCCGACAAAAGGTGTAAGCACTTCTGGCAATAGTAATAGTGCCGATGGCCGCGATCACTGGCCTTACTGCTACACAGCAGCGATTGCTGGCGCAGGAATAAAACAGGGTTATGTGCATGGAAAATCAGATCGTACCGGATCTGCACCGGTTGAGGATCCTGTCCACCCAGGTGAGTTACTGGCTACGATTTACCATGCATTCGGCATTGATCCAGAGACTATTGTTTACAATCATCTCAATCAGCCTAGGGAATTGGTAAAAGCCAAGGCTGTCACAAAGTTATTTGCTTAAAAAGCTTAACTAAATTAATAAAAATTTAAAGCCGGCGAAATAACGTCGGCTTTATCTTTGGGATCAGTCGTTAATCAAAATACTATTAAAGCTTTAATGTTTTTAGTTTTCGTTTTGGGCTATGAACCTTAAGTTTGCTGCTGTTCATAGTTCAATTAAATGCCACTGTTCCGCTTTATAAGTCGAATTCTTGCCCGGATTCTTTACGGGTTCAAAATA
>MDTE01030305.1_pt1 | contig 10117 bp, 11 predicted proteins | sample 811231 | NCBI WGS metagenome assembly MDTE01 (sample SAMN05326651, study PRJNA326480) | marine metagenome | isolation source: seawater | place: Indian Ocean: Red Sea | collected 2010 | reverse complement strand
GGCTTAGAGATTGAAGGATTGGGTAAAGAAACTATAGAAACTTTGATACAGAATAATCTTATAAATAATGTTCAAGATATTTATGACTTAAAATATGAACAATTAATTTCTTTACCTCAGTGGGAAGAAAAGAAGACAAACAATCTATTGACTGCTATATCTAAATCAGTAGAGACAGATCCAGAAAAACTATTAACTGCTTTTGGAATAAGACATATTGGAAAGAGAACCTCAAAACAACTGATTCAAAACTTTGGTTCAATTAAGGGAGTATTAGAAGCAAGCAGAGATAATATTGAAACAATTCACGGAATTTCAGAAAGTGTGGCCACTTCATTAGATGAATGGAAATCAGATAGTGAAAATTTGAAAACTCTAAAATCTTTAGAAAAGCATGGATTTAAGTTTGATAAAAAATCTTCTGCATCTACAGGTAAATTAAATGGAAAAACTTTTGTAATAACTGGTACATTAGATAATTATTCTCGTCAAGATCTTGTGAGTGTTATTGAAAATTCAGGAGGAATTGTAACTACTTCAGTATCAAAAAATACAGATATATTAATAGCAGGAAAAAAACCAGGTTCAAAAATTGAGAAAGCTCAGAGATTAAAAGTAAAAATTATGGATGAGGAAGAAGCTTTATCTTATATTAATAAGTAGAGAAAGTCCAAGTAAATTCTCCTACATCAGGTAGACCTGTAACTTTACTCCAAGATATTTTTATTTCATGTTTCCCAGGATTCCAAACTTCGTAAGTTTTATTTGGTCCGGGCTTCCAAATATAGACTCCAGTACCTTCTATATAAAGTATTTCAGAATTTGGAATTATATAGTTGTCAATTATAAGTGTTAAATCGTAGCCTACTGGTAAATCTATTTCTATAGAAGTTTGTTGAGGTACTTGATCATTTGGAAGTGGGGATATTCTCTCTATTACACTTGGTAATTCCTTTATTTCATTGTTGTTTTGGTAAAAAGAAATGCCAAAATATATAGTTAAAGACAATAAAGCTGTTAAAGAAAGAAAAATTAATCTATATGTGTTCTTTTTCATACATTAAAATATTATCTAATAAATAAAAAGAGACCAATATGAAAATTGAAAAAATTAAAGAAATAATTGAAAATATAGATATAGATAAAATCTCCAAAGAAGAAACCAACACAATAGAAGAAGCCATAAAGCTTTTAGACACTGGTTTGATAAGGGTTGCAGAACAAAAAAATGAAGAATGGGTGGTAAATGAATGGGTGAAAAATGCTATATTGCAATATTTTGTTATAAAAAAATTAAAAAAAATTGAATCAGGTGAAATTCAATATTTTGATAAATTGGAGCCGAAAAAAAATTATGAAGAATTGAACATAAGAGTTGTACCTCCAGGAGCAGTAAGGTATGGAGCCTTTTGTGAACCTGGAGTGGTAATAATGCCTGGATTTGTGAATATAGGAGCTTACGTTGGCTCAGGCACAATGGTTGATACATGGGCAACAGTTGGTTCATGTGCTCAAATTGGGAAAGATGTTCATCTATCAGGAGGTGTAGGGATTGGTGGGGTTTTAGAACCACCCTCAGCGATACCTGTCATAATTGAAGACGGTGCTTTTATAGGTTCAAGATGCATAATTGTTGAAGGAGTAAAAATAGAAAAAGGTGCTGTTTTAGGAGCAAATGTTACACTGACAGCAACAACACCAATAATTGATGTTACAGGGGACAATCCAAAAGAATATAAAGGGTTAGTACCAAGTAATTCAGTTGTTATTCCTGGTACCAGACCTAAGAGTTTTCCAAGTGGGGAATACCAAACACCTTGTGCTTTGATAATAGGAAAGAGAAAAGAATCGACTGATAAAAAAATATCATTAAATGAAGCCCTGAGAACGTTCGGAGTTGACGTTTGAATTTAGATAAATTAACAGAGACCTTAATAGATATAGAATCAATAACAGGTAATGAAGGAAAAATTTTATCCTTTATTGAAGAATATTTAATTAACAATAAATTTTCGGGGGAAATAATAAAAAATGATGGAGGCCTAATAGCATACCATTCAAAAAAAGAATCAAAAATTGCTTTAGTGGGCCATGTAGATACAGTTCCATTAGATGAGAATCAGGAAAGACTATCAGATTCTGAGAAAATTTCTGGTAGAGGTGCAGTTGATATGAAAAGTGGAATTGCCGTAATGTTAAATGCTCTTCTAGATGAAAATAGTAATGAAGTTGGCATATTCTATACAGCCGAAGAGGGTCCTATAAATGAAAATGGTTTAGAAATTTTAATGCCTATTTTACAATCTGATTTTGATATTAAATTTGCAGTAATCATGGAGCCTACAAATTTGGAGTGCCAACTGGGTTGTTTAGGTGCACTTAATGCAGAAATTAAAATTATTGGCATGTCTGCACATTCTGCAAGGCCGTGGATCGGTGAAAACCCAATTTTCAAATTAGATGAATTTATAGAGTTTTTAAAAGAAAACGAGGTTAAAGAACATAAGATTGAAAACTTAGAATTTAAGGAAACACTTTCACTAACAAAAATTAATGGAGGAGTTGCAAATAATGTGATACCTCCAGAAATAAATATAAATATAAATTATAGATTTTTACCAACACTTTCTAATGATGAAGCAAAAAACTATATATTTGAAAGTTTTAGTAAATTTGGAGAAGTAAAAATTATAGATATTGCTAATGGTGCTATCCCAAATTTAGAGTCAAAAGAAGTTAAAGGCTTTATTAAATCAGGAAATCTAAGTATAAAATCAAAACAGGCATGGACAGACATTGCAAGATTTTCAGAAGCTAATATACCTGCAGTTAACTTTGGTCCGGGGGATCCTTTGTTAGCTCATACTTCAAATGAATTTATTAATAAAAATCAAATATTAGAATCATATAAGATACTGTTGAAATATTTAAAGAGTTATCGATGAAAAAAGAAATTGACATAAAATCCGTTGCAAAATTAGCTGCGATAAATTTGTCGAAAGATGAGGAAAATAAACTAGAGAAGGACTTGAATATTATTCTTGAACATGTGGAAGCATTAAGCAAAATGAAAATTGGCGATGAAGAAATTAATATTCATCCATTAGGTGAAACCTTAAAGCTCAGAGAAGATGTCTCATCTGAATTCCTCACTCATGAGGAAGCAATGAGTAACTCACCCGAAACGGAAAATGGACATTTTGTTGTTCCACCCTCTCTGGATTAAAAATGAGTCTTTCTAGTTCATCAATCTCAGAAATCAATAGCCTTTATAAGAATAAGAAAGTCAAACCTTCAGAAGTCTATGAAGAAGTGTTTAATAATGCAGCTTTATCAGAGTCAATTATTCATGCACATCTTAAATTATTTCAAGAAGAAGGTATGGAGGCATCAAAATTATCTGATGAAAGATTTGCAAAAGGTGAGCAATTAAGTGAATTAGATGGAATACCTATAGCAATTAAAGACAATATTAATTTAAAAAACCATGAGACTACTTGCTCATCGAAAATATTATCAAATTATATTTCTCCTTATGATGCAACAGTTATAAATAAATTACGAAATAGTGGGGTAATCTTCACAGGCAAGACAAATTTAGATGAATTTGCAATGGGTTCGTCTACAGAAAATTCAGCTTTTGGTCCTACAAAAAATCCCTGGAATCCAGATCACGTACCTGGGGGTAGTTCAGGAGGTTCTGCTGCAGCAGTCTCAATTGGTTCAGCTATAGCATCTTTAGGAAGTGATACAGGTGGATCTATAAGGCAACCAGCTTCATTTTGTGGAGTTGTAGGATTCAAACCCACTTACGGAACAGTATCAAGGTATGGTTTAGTTGCATTTGCTTCCTCTCTTGATCAAATAGGTCCCATAACAAATTCAGTAGAAGATGCAAAAATAGTTTTTAATTCAATAAATGGCCACGATCCTTTGGACGCAACCTCAATAGAAGGTACTTTTGTTGAAATACCTAATGATAAAAAAGCAAAGGTAGGTGTGATTAAAGAATTGATGGAGGATGGAATTTCTGATGAATCAAAAAAAGAGGTAGAAAAAACTATAAAACTTTTGGAAGATAATGGCAATAAAGTGATAGAGGTATCTCTTCCTTTAACAAAAATGGCATTAAGTATCTATTACTTAATTGCTCCAGCAGAGTGTTCTGCTAACTTGTCAAGGTTTGATGGTGTTAGGTATGGATTAAGAGAAACTGGTGAAACAAGTTATGAAATGATGGAGAATACAAGAGCAGAAGGATTTGGTGAAGAAGTAAAAAAGAGAATTTTACTAGGAACCTATGCTCTCTCAGCAGGTTATTACGATGCATATTATGGACAAGCGTTAAAAGCAAGGTCACTTATTACAAAAGATTTTGAGAATATATTTCAAGATGTTGACTATCTTATTTCACCTACTACACCTACTCCGGCATTTAAGTTTGGAGAAAAAACAGACAATCCATTAGAAATGTATATGTCTGATCTTTGCACAATTCCTGCGAATCTTACAGGAATACCTGCAATAAGTATTCCTACAGGCTTATCAAGTGAAAAAATGCCTCTCTCTGTTCAAATAATGAGTCCTGCTAGAACAGATTTTTCACTTCTAGAATTTTCAAAGATGTTAGAAAAATTAGTAGGTTTTGATCAAAGGACATCTCTAATAAAGGAAATGAAATGAATATGATACCAACAATTGGGATGGAAACTCATGTTGAATTGAATACTAAATCTAAAATGTTTTGCTGTTGTCCTGTAGTAGAGATTGAAGATCCAAATGTCAGCTTATGTCCAACGTGCTTAGGATTGCCAGGAGCACTACCTGTTCCAAATTTAAAAGCAATTGAGTCAATTACAATGCTTGCTTTAAGTGCCAATTGTGAAATTACAAGCAATGGAATGTTTCATAGAAAAAATTATTTTTATCCAGATCTACCAAAAAATTACCAGATTTCACAGTTTGATTTACCCGTTGGAGTCAATGGTTCATTAGAAATTATTTTAGATGAAAACACAGAAAAAATTGAAATTGAAAGAATCCATATGGAAGAAGACACAGGGAAAAGTATACACAAAGGATCAGGAAGAATTGATTCTGCAACAAGTACATTATTGGATTTCAATAGATCGGGAGTCCCACTAGTTGAGATTGTAACCAAACCTATTATTAGATCATCCAAACAAGCTGTTTCATACATAGAGGAGCTTAGACAATTAGTAATTGATTTAGGCATTTCTGAAGGAAAACTAGAAAAAGGTAACTTAAGATTTGATGCAAATATTTCAGTAGCCAAAGAAGGAGATAAAGAATTAGGTGTAAAAGTAGAGATTAAAAATATGAACTCACTTCGATCTTTAGAAAAAGCAATAGATTTTGAAATTAGTAGACAGACAAAAATGATAGAAAATAATGAGAAAGTAATTCAAGAAACTAGACATTGGGATGAAGATAAAGAAGTGACATCATCAATGAGGTCTAAGGAAGGGAGTGCAGACTACAGATATTTTTCAGATCCTGATTTGCCAAATATGGTTCTTACAGATGAATTTATTAATGATATTAAAAATCAAATACCAACCTTACCTTCAGAAAAAAGAAAAAAACTTTCTGCAACTGGACTTTCAATATCAGAATCAAATTATTTAAGTAAAAGTGAAGAATGGATTTATCAACTATATTTAAGTACTCAAAAAATAACAAATGAATTTAAATTCACTTATAACCTCATTACAGGAGAGCTACAAGGGCAACTTAGAAAAGCTGGAGTGGAGGGGATTCCTCAATGGTTAACTTCTGAAAAATTAAGCGAAATAATCCAAATGATAATTGATGATAAAATATCTTTTACATCTGGAAAACAAATTTTAAAAAATTTAATAGATAATGATATTAATCCTTCTGAATTTGCTGAATCAAATAATTTATATCAGGAAAATGATTTAGATGAAATTTCAAATATTGTTAAAGATGTAATTAACACGAATCAAGACGTTGTTGCAAGAATAAAAGAGGGTGAAGAGAAATTAGTTGGTTTCTTAGTTGGGCAAATTATAAAAAGTTCAGGAGGTAATATAAATCCCTCAAAAGCTAAAGATTTATTGCTTAAAGAGTTATAAACATTATCTGATTAACAACCAATGCTGATACTAGACCTAATGATCCAGCGGCTAAATCATCATAAAGTATCCCCATTTTTCCTGGGTATTTCTCCATTTCTTTCACAATATTTGGTTTCTTTAAAATATCACTAGCTCGAAATACTATGAAACCAGCAATTAAAGGCATTAAATCAGACTGAGAGACTAAAGTCACAAGACTCATACCACAAATTTCATCTAATGTTATCCAACTAGGGTCATCATCAACTTCTTCATCATCAACAACTATGAAGTAAATTACAATTAAACTAACAAAAAATATAAATAAATAAAGTAAATTTAAATCTAGGAAATATATTAATAGAGCAAATAAAAATGAAGCTAAAGTACCTCCACCTTTTTTATCTTTAAATAAAAACTCCCAAAGAATACCAACACCAAAACCAGAAGCAATAAATTTCTTCATATATTGAATAATAGTATTTTCTGTGGATTGATTTTTTAAAAGGTGTAGTATTTGTAATTAATAATGGAAAAATCTAAATACATATGGCTAGATGGTGAAATGGTTGATTGGGATTCAGCAAATGTAAGTGTAATGACACACACTCTTCATTACGGGACTGGTGTATTTGAGGGTATGAGAGCAAGGCAAACTGACAATGGGTCAGGAGTTTTTAGACTCGAAGATCATGTTGGTAGGTTGTATAAATCAGCAGAGGCATACAATTTGAATATACCTTTTGAAAAAAAAATAATCTCTGAGGCAATATTAGAAATTGTTAAAGTAAATAATCTTAATTCTGCATATATACGACCCTTAGTATTTCTAGGAGATGGTGAGATGGGTTTGTTGCCTGGTGATGTACCTGTAAGAGTTGCAATAGCTGCTTGGGAATGGGGAGCTTATTTAGGAGATGAAGCAGGTAAAGAAGGAGTTAATGTATGTATATCAGAATGGCAAAGAATTAGCCCTAAAAGTTTTCAACCATTTGCAAAAGGAGTTGGCGGATATATGAATTCCACACTTGCAAAAATAGACGCAGTTAAAAAAGGATATGATGATGCAATTATGTTGACTGATTCTGGGAGCGTAGCAGAAGGTAGTGGGCAAAATATTTTTGCTTTCAAAGAGGATCTTTTGATGACACCTCCTATAGAGACTGGAGCATTGGGTGGAATCACAAGAAAAACCGTAATTGAAATTGCAAAATTATTTGAAATAGAATTTATTGAAAAAGATTTAAGTGTAGACGATTTAATGTCTTCACAAGAATTATTTTTTACAGGCACAGCAACTGAAGTTATCGGAATAGTTTCTGTTGATGGTAATAATATTGGAAATGGTTCAGTTGGAGATCTAACCAAAAAAATACGAAATAAATATCTCGAAATTGTTAATGGTAAAGAAGATAATTTTAAAGACTATATAACATTGGTTTAATGCCACAGGAACCTGAGATAGATATAAGTAAAATTCAAAGTAAACAAGAATTACCAATGCCTGTACCTAGAAGAGGGATGTCACGACCAGGAGAAAATATAAACCCATCTTTTGATGAAGTATTTGGCAATACTGGACCAGATAGTGGTTTTGCTTTAAAGATTGTTGGTAGTTATAAAGATATATGGGGAACCCATCCAAGACATAAATTGATTACTTCAGTAATTACTAATTTAATAATTTATAGAGCATCAAAAATTGGAAGAGCACCAACAGTAACGGATCTCCATTTAGTTTTAGGATTGTTGCGAATTACCGAAAATAGTAGTGGAGAGCTAAATGATAGGGTTCTAGATCAATGTGCAAAAGATAAACCTAAAGGGTTACATCTTATAGAATTATTTAATTTTCTTAGCTAACTCAATTGATTAATTTTCCTATAATTTAATAATCATGAAAATAGTTAGAGTAAAACATGAAAATGATATTTTTTACGGTGAATTAGTTGACGAAAAGATAATTAGATATGAAGGTTCACCTTTTGTAGTCTGGGAAAAAACAGAGGAGATATATGATCAAAATGAAGTTGAACTTTTAGCTCCAGTGCTACCTTCAAAAGTTGTAGCAGTAGCAAAAAATTATCAAAAACATGCTCACGAGCTAGGAGTCCTTGATTATCATGCTCCTGAAAATCCAGTATTTTTTATAAAACCCTCTACTTCTGTGATAGGTTCTGGAGAATCAATTATTTATCCATCAATTGGAAAACATGTTGACCATGAAGCGGAGTTGGCAATAGTAATTGGAAAGATATCAAAAAATTTAGATAAAGATAATTGGATGGACAGTGTTCTTGGTTTCACAAATGCAAATGATCTATCAGAAAGAATACTCCAAGGGCAAGATGGCTCATTTAATGGCAACTTTACTAGGGCAAAAAGTTTTGATACTTTTTGCCCAATAGGTCCTGTAATACAAACAGATTTTGAAAAGGATCCTAATTTAAATATAAAATGTTTTGTTAATGACGAATTAAAACAAGATGGAAATACAAAGGACATGATTTTTAGTATTGGAGATATATTATCATTTGTAACTTCAATAATGACTTTATTGCCTGGTGATGTAATTTTAACAGGAACTCCTGAAGGTGTTAGTAAAGTTTCTCGTGGAGATGAAATTAGAATTGAAATTGATACTATCGGTACGTTGATAAATAATATTGAATAAAATAATGAAATTAAGAATCGCACCATCGCCAACTGGAAACTTACATATAGGAAATGCAAGGACCGCCTTATTCAATTGGTTATATGCAAGAGCAAATAATGGGAAATTTTTGGTAAGAATTGATGATACTGATACAGAAAGAAGCAATGAAGATTATGAAAAAAATATTATAGAAAATTTAAAATGGCTAGGTTTAGATTGGGATGAAGGTATTGAAGTAGGGGGATCAGGAGGCTCTTATAAACAATCTTCTAGATTTGATAGGTATATTGAAGTTGCAGAAGATCTAGAAAATCAAGGTTTAGCATATAGGGAGGAAGGGGCTTTAAGGTTTAAAGTTCCTGACGAAGGGGAAATAAATTTTCATGATATTGTAAGAGGGTCTATGAATTTCAATTTAAATGATATTGAAGATTTTGTAATTTTAAGATCTGATAACTCACCAACTTACCATTTAGCTTCAACTATAGATGATGTTGATTATGAAATAACAACAGTTGCAAGAGGCGAAGATATTTTACCATCTACCCCCAAACACATTTTATTAATTAATGCTCTTAAATCTCCGTTACCAGATTTTTGCCATCTTCCATTATTATTTGGTCCAGATGGAAAGAAATTAAGTAAAAGGCACGGAGACACTTCTGTTTCTGCTTATAAAGACAAAGGTATTCTTTCAGAAGCATTATTTAATTACATGTGCTTACTAGGTTGGTCTCCAGGAAATGATCTTGAGATTTTTGATAAAAATACAGCTATTGAAAAATTTGACTTTAAGAATGTACTTCCAAACCCTGCAATTTTTGATACAAAAAAACTTTTATGGATGAATGGACAATATATTCGTGACACTGAAGATGAAGTATTTAAAAATTTATTTATAGAATCTATTCAAGAGTCTATTGCTAGAGAATTATTCAAAGATGAAATGGATAGAGTTGAAAAAATTATAAAGTCTGTGCAAGAAAGATTAGAGACAATGAATGACATTAAAGAACAAGTAAATTTTCTTTTAGATGAACCTTTTGAAGTTAACACCAAGGACTGGAAAACTGTTAATTCAAAGGAGGGACAACAATACATGAATAATGTAAGAAATAAATTTATATCGTCTAAAACCTTTGAGCTTAATGATATTGAAGAAATCATGAGGGCTGAGCTAAGTGAACTAAATATTAAACCAAAAATTGGTTTTCAAGTTATGCGTGTTGCTGTTACTGGTACAAAAATCAGTCCACCCTTATTTGAGTCAATTTATGCACTTGGCAAAGAGACAACTATTGCCAGGTTGGCAGAAAGTATTGAAGATTTGTAACAAATAATAATTTAATTACTATATTCT
>MDTE01194862.1_pt1 | contig 10118 bp, 9 predicted proteins | sample 811231 | NCBI WGS metagenome assembly MDTE01 (sample SAMN05326651, study PRJNA326480) | marine metagenome | isolation source: seawater | place: Indian Ocean: Red Sea | collected 2010 | reverse complement strand
TTCCAAGAAGTGGTCGAAGCGCCAGGTGGCGGTATTGCCCGTCGTATCACCGGTATTGACGAAGTCATCGGCTACAACAAGCACAGCGACGGTGTGCTGACCCGTGGTATGTTCGAGTGGGACCCCGTCAAAGACAAGCACTACTTCCGCGGTATGTTCCAATCCCATCTGTTGGAGAACAAGATCGCAGCCATGGCAGGGTTTGCCAACAAGCGTGACATCTACGACGAAATGCTTCGCCGTGCAGACGCCATTCAACGCATGGCAGACCGAGACTTGACCCATTACGACGATGTGTTTGATTTGCTCGGCCTGTACTATTCCAACGGATGGGACCACTTCAGCCGAGCCATTGACACGTGGGTTGGCGTGAACCACAACTGAGGATGATGAGACATGGAGCGCATGCCACTTTGGCAAATTGCCCTTCGTCGTCTCGAGATGCCCGTCCCCCGTTTCCTCACCCTCTACGTTGCACCCATTGTCGCCGCTACATTCGTTTTGTCGATCGCTTTGGTCTACCTCACGGGAGGTTTGGCGGATGGGGCATTGTTTTCGGGCTTCACCGGGATTTTCCTCGTGATTCTTCTCACTGCGATGTCGTCGCTTGCTGCGGTGGCCTTTCCAATTATGGAAGTTCAACGTTCTGCAACCCTCATCGAAGAAGAGATGCACATGTTCATCACACGAATGGGTATTTTATCCATCGGTGAGGTTGGCGCCCAATCCATTTTTGACATCCTCAAGCAAATGCGGGATTACGGTGAGTTGGCCTCCGAAGTTAAGCGAATAGAGACGCTGGTCGACAAGTGGCACACCTCCCTTCCCGAAGCAGCGCGCATCGTTGCGCATCAAAGCCCAAGCCCGTTGTGGTCCGATTTCTTGGACCGGATGGCGTTTTCGATTGAAGCGGGCCAGCCGATTGACGAATTTATGCGTTCAGAGCAAGAGACGGTTGCTGAGCAGTACAACACGCTCTACGATACTCGTCTTGAATCCGTTGACACGCTCAAGGAGATCTATGTCTCGTTGACCACGGCGGGCCTGTTTGGTTTGGTCATCGCCGGCATCCACCTCGTTCTGTTTGAAGTCGGTGGCGTGAACGATACTCCCATCGAGGTCGCAAGTCGTCTTCGGTACTTGCTGTTGGCATCGTTGATGTTCCTGTTCATCCAAGCCGGTGCCGTGTTTGCGTTCCGCGCCACGATTCCGAAGGATGCGACCTTTGCGCGTGACGAGATGGACACGCCGTTTCGAATCAACTTCAGGCGCTCGTTCTTGCTTTCTGGAGGAGTGACGCTTTGTCTGCTCACCCTTGCCATTCTCACCTTGTATTGGACGTGGGACCTTATCACCTCGCAATGGGACCGGTATGGATTGATTTTCATCGCCATTCCGTTTACGCCGATGTTGATTCCTGCGCTCATGGCGCGACGTGAAGAGAACCAAATCCAACGACGAGATGAGACGTATCCCGATTTCATCCGTGCCTTGGGCGGTACTGCGCAGGCTCGCTCGGCTGAACCTTCGGCCACCATCAAAGCCCTTCGGGGAATTGACTTCGGTATGCTTGACAATTCCATTGACCGATTGGAGAAGCGCTTGTCAACGCGCATCGATTCCGACCGTGCTTGGGATTATTTCACGGCGGACACCAACTCAGCCGTGATTTCTCGATACACTCGAATCTACATCGAAGGTTCCCAATCCTCCGGCCAACCAGCAGAGACCGCCGAAATGGTCTCGCGAAGTGTTGGGAACTTGCTCTCCCTTCGCATTCGACGGTCGCTTTCGGCCAACAGCATGTGGGGCGTTGCCCTTGGTCTTCTTATCTCAAGCGTTGCCTCGTTGAACGTCACCACGGCGATTGTGTTGCAACTTGGCGAGGCCATTGCGGGGGTTGCCAGCGGTTTGGTTGACACGGACGTCAATGCCCTTACAGAGTTCGGAGCGGGCATTGCCCTTCCTGTTATGGAAGATGCCTCATTTGTCGACGAGAACATTCGTATGTTCAAAATCATCATCTCTTTGCTCATTTTGATGCAGGTTGTTGCCGTTTCATCAATCGCAACTCGGCTACGCGGTGGTACGCGGACAAGTGCACTTGGGCAGATGATTCAGCTCACCTGGGTCGCAGGCCTCGCCTCGTTCTTCACCGCCGTCATGCTCGACCAAGCAAGTAGCATCTTCAGCTTATGACGGTGTGGGAAGATTCATACTCCTTTTCTTCCGAGTCCCCTGCATGCAAGCCCCGATGCCTCCTCCCTCGGCCGCCTCTCCCTATCAGCCTCCAGCCGCGAGTTTGACCAAGCGGAGCATTTACTCCTTCCAAAAGTGGTTGATGATCGGTGCCGCCCTACTGGTCTTCGCCACGATGTTCTCACAAATCCCGCTCTCTTCCTCATTGCCGGACATTGGTGATTATGACCTGACCGACGAGAAAGAGGCCCAGCAATACGATGACGACGTGGACAGTTACCAAGGCCAGGTGGCGCTCTTTGGTGCCATGGCCGTCGTCCTGCAAACCGGCAGCCTGACCTTGTTGGCCTATGCGTTTTTCCGGGAAGCACAGGAAGACGAAGGTCAACATGTTGCCGTACGTATCGCCATGATCTTGGCAGGAATCGTGCTGGTCACCAGCATTGTCGGTCGTAGTTTCTCGCTCTTCTGACCTCAGCGCTTCATCTCTTCACGAATCCGCTTTTTCGTCGCTGCCCATGAGCAGATGGGGCAGGTTGTCAAATCGTGGTAGCGTGCAGGGCAATATTCCCTTCCAAAGAAGATGATTTGCAGGTGAAGGTCGTTCCATTTCTCTCGTGGAAAGACGTCCTTCAGGTCCTTCTCTGTTTTTTCCACGGTGGTGCCGTTGGAAAGTCCCCAACGAGCCGCAAGTCGGTGAATGTGGGTGTCAACGGGGAAGGCGGGCACGCCGAAGGCTTGTGCCATCACGACCGAGGCCGTTTTGTGGCCGACGCCTGGGAGCGCTTCCAAGGCCTCGAACGACGCAGGAACTTCACCCCCATGGCGTTCAACCAGCATCTCAGAGAGTCGCTTGATGTTCTTGGCCTTGGTCGGCGCCAAACCAACTTGGCGAATATCAGCGAGGATAGTTTCAACCTCCAAAGCAGCCATTGCTTCAGCCGAACTGGCTTTTGAAAACAGGGCAGGGGTGACTTCGTTGACTTTAAGATCGGTAGTTTGGGCACTCATCAACACTGCGACGAGCAACTCGAAAGGGTTTGAGTGGTCCAATGGAATGGGGATGACCGGATACAGGTCCTCAAGTTGCTGAGCGATGCGTAGGGCTTTGTCCGCTCGTTTCATACCGTCACGCTCCGATGAGTTGCTGAGGGATTCGGTAGGTGTATTCCCCAAACGGTCCTTCACATCGAAGGGAATTTGAGGTTTCGTTGAATATCAACCGCTCTGCCTTCGCATCCACCTCATGAAGGGGCATGGTGGCGGCGAACCGCCCATCGCTGAACACGGTGAAGGAAGTGCTGACTTTGCTGGCGTCGGCGGAGAATGAAATGGCGTCCTCTGCAACGATCACCGTGCCATAGGGTGCGAAGAATCGATTGAATGCTTGGTTGAGGTTCAACCAATCGTTCACGGCGTGTTCTGCCTGCATCTGTTCCACCTACTGCTCATAGGTCACGCTGTATTCTTCGCCGGTTTGCCATCCAAAATACAGGCCGAGGACGACGGAAACAAGCGGGATGCCGTTACAAATCAGGGTCTCGAGTGGTTCCGTCTCGGGTTTGCCCGCCAAATACCACACAATAAGCGCCAACAACAAGCCGGGCAGGACCATCATGGAACCCATGATGATGGTTCGAAGGGTGCGCATGATGTGTCCATTCGCCGCTGAGTCAAGAAGGTGTGCTTTGGTCTCACAGCGCCAAGCGTGTTGCAAGCGCTGCCCCGGAAAGCGAATTGAGGGTGTCATTGGGTTCCAGCCAGCCCTTTCGTGCGGTCATTACGCCGTACGCGATGTCACTGAGGCCACGAACGGAGTGCGCATCGGGATTGATGGCGACGGGAACACCCAAGCCTTTCGCATGCTTGCACAGCCGCCAGTCCAGATCCAATCGGTAGGGGCTGGCGTTCAATTCAATCGCCTTCAAGCGACCATCCTCGTTGTGTTCAGCCATGTGTTCGAGAACCGCAAACAGGTCCACTTCGTAGCCTTCTCTTCCTTGGAGAATGCGGCCAGTCGGGTGGCCCAAAACGGTGGTGGCGGGATGGTCGATCACCTTGAGCAATTCTTCGGTGTTGTCCACTTCGTCTCGGCCTCGCCATTTGGTCATGGCGTGGACGCTGGCGACCACATAGTCCAACTCTGCAAGCACGTCGTCAGGGTGGTCAAGTTTACCACCCTCAAGAATATCTGATTCCACGCCGTGAAAGAGGCGGAAATCAATCTCGTCATTCGCCCATTCAGCGTTGTATTTCTTGATGGTTCGTCCTTGAGCCAAGAGGTCTTCGGCGCTGGCGCCGTTGGCGATTTTGAGGGTGGGTGAATGGTCAGCGATGCCCAACCAGTTCCATCCCATTTTGCGAGCCGTATCGGCCATGACCTCCAGACTTGCTTCGCCATCGGAAAGCGTGGTGTGGTTGTGGAGGGACCCCTTGATGTGCGACGTTTCGATGAGTTCGGGAAGTGAACGACCCGCAGCAGCCTCGATTTCTCCCATGTCTTCGCGCAACTCAGGAGGCACAAAGGCGAGGTCAAGGTGAGCATAAATGTCGGCTTCTTCAGCGGCGGTGAGCGAGAACGCTGCGGCTTCCATGCCCTTGAGGTCGCCTGCTTTTGCCTCAGGGATCAAACCGAATTCGTTGAGCCGCAGGCCGCGGTCAATCGCCCGCTGCCGCATGACGATGTTGTGTTCTTTGCTGCCCGTGAAGTAGGCGAGTGTGAACGGTTCGACGTGCGGAGGTACGATACGCACCTGAGCATCGATGGTTCCCCCTGCTTCGAGTTGTTCGTAATCGTCGCCGCCGATGGCGTCCAACACATTGGGGTCGATATGACCTACTGTGAAGGATTCGTCAAAGATGGTGGTGTCGAGAATGAGGCTGATTTTGGAGTCTCCTGCTCCCTTGACATCGGCGATACCCGACAAGTTCAGGATGGCGTTGGCCACCCGTTCATGGTCGGCTTCATCAACCGAAACCACGACATCAAGGTCACCGATGGTGTCCTTGCGTCGGCGAGCGCTGCCTGCAAGGGTGGCGCGATGCACACCGTCGAGCGCGGCGATTTTTCGTTGAAACGCCTCTCCGTAACGCAGGCCGATGTCCAGCCGTCGGCGAGCGCGGAATCGGGACAGCAATTCAATGCCGTCAAGCATGCGTTGTTGTGACTTGGCGCCAAAGCCCTTCATCGGGGCGATTTCGTTGTTGAGTGCGGCCTCCTTGAGGCTGGCTACGGAATCAACACCCAATTCATCGGCCATCAGTTTGATTCGTTTGGGGCCGAGTCCTGGTATGCCGAGCATCTCGATCAAGCCAGGAGGCGTTGACGTGTGCAAGTCAACCCAATCATCGGGCCAACGCCCTTCACCAATAGCCTGGGTGAGAGCGCTACCGAGTCCCTTCCCGATGCCTTTCATGTCGTAGATTTCACCGCTTGCCACCAATTCGCCAAGATCTTCGGTGAGGCTGCCAAGCATGCGACTTGCGTTTTGGTAGGAGCGGACTCGAAACACATTGGCCCCTTGAAGTTCGAGCAAGACGGCAACTTGATGCAGGACGTTGGCAACCTGATTCCTTGAGAAATAGGGTGGACCGTTGGGTCTCGGTTTCGGAAGTGAAAAAGAACCACCTGCCATGCATAAGGATGGTGGACGACCCTAAACAAAGGTTCGCCAACGCCCATGTTCAAGAACATCAGCGGACTGGGCATTGCATGGTGGACGTCAACACCGTGGAACTTCTCGCCGAAGCCCTTTGTGGCGTTTCGGCCGTGCTGTTCACCTTCATTGCGAGTTTTTCTCGCTCTCCACGGGCGGAAAGCATTGTTCAGAACATCATTTTTCTTTGCTTGCTTGCGGCGGCAGCGGTCTTGTGGTGGCTTCCATCCTTGGGCGGCGAGCTTTGGGGCTCGGGGTATTTGCCACGCCCTCTTGCGTTGTTTTGCATCATCTTGGCCATCTCGGCTCGCATGAACATCAAAGGTGAGAACGTCTCCTTTGGTGCAAATCCGCACAGCATCAACCGTCAATCGGAAGAAGAATCCCGTTGATTCACTGATTTTAACAGAAATCACCCTGTTTTCTCGTTCGCGGCGTAATCTCTATTCATGAGTAGGTTGAGCAAGCACCATGACAGATGTTGGTCCCATACTTCCGTACTATTGGGACAAGTTCATGGAAATCAATTTCCAAACAGGCGATACATTGGGCTTGACGTACATCATTTGTTTTCTTTCGATTCTCACGTTGGTCGTTCTCTGTTTTCTGGCTGCGTTGATTCTCAAAGCGCGCAGCCATGCCCCTGAAAACCGCTTCATGGCGATTCTCCTTCTCGCAGAAGGCTATCGAGTCATGGCTTCATGGTACAACACCTACCCGTTCAGTGCAGACATGTTGCCAGCGATGGAATACTATCGCGTCGGATGGTATTTCTGTTCACTTCTGTGTTTGTTCATGTACCTCTCGACCGTTTCGTTCTATCCTCCAAAGCGGTTGGATTTCATGGCCAACGAGAAGATTCGCAACAACCTCTGGTGGGCGCTCCCGGTCTTGACCGGTGTGATCATTGCAGCGTTGATCGCCTCAAGTGGAAGCGTTGTGAACGCCTTTGGTGGAAACTACCACATTGAGTGCACTGCAATTGATGAAGAGGTCATCCTCACGGCAACGCCTGGCTCACCCCCCATCGAGGCCGGTTGTGTTGAGACCGAGGAAACGTTCCCCTATTCGTGGTTTGTACCCGGAAGTTCTCCCGCAGCGAAATTGTTGCTTCTCGCCCCTCCACTCTCCGCTATTCTCGCCGCTGTCTTCATGCACAGGGCATGGCATCGATTCGACGAAGAGGACGGCATGGAGAACCAAGCAAATGAAGCCCGCTCGCTGTTCATTGGATTTACTGGAAAAGCGACCATCAAGGGATTGCTTGTCCTGTCAATCGTTTACATGACCGCACGGTTTGGCGACTTCAATCTGGCAGATTTGGCTTCGATTGAGGGTGACTTGTTGCCTATCTATCTCTATTGTTTGTATGGATTCATGTTCAGTATTCTGCTCACTGGGATGTTTGAAGGGTTCATGTTCAGTTATGCCATTCTCAAGAACGACATCCTTGGTATCGACGAACAATTGCGCCGCAGCATGTCTTGGGGTGTCTTCGTGTTCACTGGTGCCATCTGTGTCCTCGTTGTAGCGGAGATGTTGGAAGGCATCATTCCCTACGGTGGTGTTGCCAGCGCCTTGGTCGTTGGTGTTCCACTGACCGTAATGCGTAAACCCATTTACAACACGATCAATCACCTCGTCGTCATCTTGATGCCCGAGGCCTTCACCAAGGCTGAACAGAGTTATCTCGAGGCTTATTCTGCTGTCATGGACGATGGCGTGCTCACAGAAAACGAACGGAAGTTGCTCGTCCTTCAAGCCAAGAACCTCGGTCTGGATGAAACGCGAGTTGCGTTCTTGGAAGGATGGTACGACGGGCAACTTCTCAAAGAAGAGGAATGATCAGACGATTTCGCCTTGTGGCTCATCGTTCTCATCGGTGTTGTTGGCGCTTTCTTCGGCTTCCTTGGCCATTTTTTGGTCGATGAACGTGCGCATGTATTCGGGCAACTCGCCGTTGACGAAGATGACATCGTTCACGGTGTCGAGTTTCTTGAGCGAGTAGTAGATTTGCATGGCCGTCATTGGTGTGGAGGAACAGCCCGTGCATCCCCCTTCCAAGGAGAGCATGATGTTGCCATCCGCAGTATCAATGACGTTGACCACGCCATCATGGGCATCGAGAACCTCTTGAACGGGTCCGATTTCAGCGAGGACTTCCTCTGCCGATATGCTCATGTTTTGTCGGAACCGTCACTCCTCTTTGAACGATTGCACAGAGGTGAATGAGGCATGCTTGGAGAAATGCTCTTTTGGTAAAAACCCGCACAGGGCGTCGTTTTCGGGGGGAACTGCTTATGAAGGGTTCTCAAGTGGAGCGGCCAACAGGTGTTTATTGATGATGGAAAACATTGCATTGATTTCAGCAGGCGCAGCAGCCATTGGATTGGTGGTGGCGTTCATGCTTTACCAGCAAGTGAACAAAGTGAAGATCGACAACGAAACGGTTGCCGACATTACGGATGAAATTCAAAAGGGCGCCATGGCGTTCCTCTTTGCCGAGTACAAGGTGCTCGGTATCTTCTGTGTCGTGGTTGGCGCTGTGTTGGCTTACATCAACAATGTCGATACGGCCATCGCCTTCTTCGCAGGTGCCGTCGCTTCAGTGCTGGCGGGCTTCTCAGGTATGCGGGCCGCTACTTCAGCCAACGGCCGAACGGCCATGGCTGCCAAGTCCGAGGGCCGAGCCGGTGCTCTGGCCGTTTCCTACAACGGTGGCGCAGTCATGGGCCTTTCCGTTGGTGGTCTCGGTCTCCTCGGTATTTCCCTGGTCGCTCTTTGGCTTGGTGCTGACGGCACCAGCCCCGACCTTTCAGCCGCTGCAGGCTTCGGTATGGGTGCTTCTTCCATTGCCCTCTTCGCCCGTGTTGGTGGTGGTATTTACACCAAGGCCGCTGACGTCGGTGCCGACCTCGTCGGTAAGGTCGAAGCTGGTATTCCCGAAGACGACCCACGCAACCCCGGTGTCATCGCAGACAACGTCGGTGATAACGTCGGCGACGTGGCCGGTATGGGTGCTGACATCTTCGAATCCTTTGTCGGCTCCATTATCGCCGCCATGATCATCGCCAGTTCGGACAGTTTCACCACCGACTACATCATGATGCCCATTCTTCTTGGCTTCATCGGCTACATCGCCTCCATCATCGGCGTGTTCTCCATGGCCTTCCTCAAGAACGGCAAAGACCCCGCTGTTGCACTCCGCAACACGACCTTCATCGGTGCAGGTCTGTTTTGGCTCGGTGGCTACGCTGCCATCAACCAAGGCCTCATCAATGTCGAGATGGGCGTCATGCACTCTGTGGTGCTCGGCAGCATCGTCGGTATCGCCATCGGCTTGGTGACCGAATACTACACCGGTATTGAGCCCGTTATGGGCGTGAAGACCAAGGCCATTCCTCACATTGGTGAAATGTCCAAGACCGGGCCTGCCACGAACGCCATCGCTGGTCTGTCTGTCGGCATGATGTCCACGTTTGTTCCCGTTGTGCTCATCGCAGTGGGTATCCTTGGCGCCAACCAATTGGGTGGCGACACCTACGGTCTCTACTGCATTGCCATGGCGGCGATGGGTATGCTTGCTACGGTCGGTGTCACCATGACGGTGGACGCCTACGGTCCTGTGGCCGACAACGCTGGCGGTATTGCAGAGATGAGTGGACTCGGTGACGATGTCCGTGCCATCACCGACGAGCTTGACTCCATCGGTAACACCACCGCTGCAGTCGGCAAGGGCTTCGCCATCGGATCGGCTGCTTTGACCGCCCTTGCTCTTTTCGCCGCCTACACCTCGGCCATCGGTGCCAACGGTGGTACCCTTGACCTCGGCCTCACGAACCCCATGGTCGTGATTGGACTGCTCATCGGTGGCGGTCTGCCCTTTGTGGTAGCGGCCATGACCATGACCTCTGTGGGCAAGGCTGCTGGTGACATGGTGGTTGAAATCCGCCGCCAATTCAAGGAAATCCCAGGTCTCCTCGAAGGCAAAGAAGGCGTCAAGCCCGACTCTCAAACCTGTGTTGATATTTCCACCAAAGCCGCTCTGCGTGAGATGGTTGGCCCCGGTGTGGTGGCGGTCATCGCCCCTGTGATCGTCGGATACGGCCTTGGCTACGATGCGCTCGGTGGTTTGCTGGCTGGCTCCCTTGTGACCGGTGTGCTGATGGCCCTCTTCATGGCCAACGCTGGTGGTGCTTGGGACAACGCCAAGAAAGCCATTGAGCAAGACCACATCCCCGGTGCCAAGAAGGGCGATGAAGC
>MDTE01175998.1_pt1 | contig 10118 bp, 12 predicted proteins | sample 811231 | NCBI WGS metagenome assembly MDTE01 (sample SAMN05326651, study PRJNA326480) | marine metagenome | isolation source: seawater | place: Indian Ocean: Red Sea | collected 2010 | reverse complement strand
TTTCCAGAAGATTCGTTGGAAGAACTTTCTGTCTACTGGTAATACATTTACTGAATTAAATTTGGTTGAGTCACGATCTACTTTGATCGTGGGATCTAACGGTGCTGGTAAGAGTACGTTGTTGGACGCACTCTGCTTTGGTTTGTTCAACAAACCTTTTCGTAAGATCACCAAACCACAACTGGTGAATACTATCAATGAAAAGGAATGTGTCGTTGAGATCGAATTCAAAATCGGCGTAGTAGATTACAAAGTGGTACGTGGTATCAAACCAGGTATCTTTGAAATCTATCGTCAAGGAAGTCTAATTGATCAAGATGCAGCAAATCGCGATTACCAGAAATACCTGGAACAGAGTATCCTCAAACTTAACTTCAAGAGTTTCACTCAAGTTGTTATTCTTGGGAGTTCAAACTTTGTTCCTTTTATGCAGTTGTCTGCTGCTCATAGAAGAGAAGTCATTGAAGATCTACTCGATATTCAAGTCTTCTCACATATGAATATGCTCCTCAAGGAGCGTGTGAAGGATAACAATGAAGCATTGCGTGACTGTCAGTACGAACTTCAGATCGCTGAAGAACGTATCAAGAGTCAACGTAAAACACTGGATGCTTTGACAGTGGTCAATGACGAGCGCATTGGGGTATTGACCGAACAATTCAAGGAGAATGAGGACCGTATGCTGGTCATCCAATCCGAATGTGGTATTGTTACCGCACGGATGGAAGCGATTGGTGACTGTACTAAAAAACTAGATGCGCTAGATGTACAGTACAAGAAGGTACGTGACATTCGTGTTAAACTTGAATCAAAGCAGGAGAGAACCTCAAAGGAGATTCTTTTCTTTGAGCAGAACTCTCACTGCCCCTCCTGCGATCAAACCATTGAGGAATCATTCCGCAAGGTGAAGGTTGGAACTCTTGGGAAGAAACGACAAGAGTATGAGGGTGCTGCTGATAGACTTGCAGTGGAGTTGACGAAACTACGCTCGTCAATGAGTTCATTGAAAGACGATCAGCAAACTTATTGGGATCTTAAATCGCAACTGGATGGTCTGCTCCGTGAAGAGCAGAGGTTGATGAAAGTCAATACTAAAATCCTGAGCGAAGTTAAGAAACTAACCACCAAAGAAGACCTGACTGCAGAACGTCAGACTCTGGATACACTTCAGACCGAATTCGACGATAAGGAGAAAGCGTGCTCTGACGTTACTAAGACCTCTCTGGACTATAAGGTTGTACGCAGTCTTCTTCAGGATGGTGGCATCAAAGCAAAGATCATCTCAAAATACATTCCTGTTATCAACCAGAGTATCAACAGGAATCTGTCATCGATGGATACGTACATTAACTTCACGCTTGACGAGGAGTTTAATGAGGTGATAAAATCTAGGTATCGCGACAAGTTCTCATATTCTTCTTTTAGTGAAGGAGAGAAACAAAAAATCGATCTCTCCCTCTTGTTTACTTGGAGACACGTCGCGAAACTAAAAAACTCTGTAACTACGAATCTTTTGATCTTGGATGAAGTATTCGACTCTTCATTGGATACTGCATCAACAGAAGAACTATTGAAGATTCTCAAAGGACTGAGTAATGACACACATCTGTTTGTCATCTCACATAAAGGAGATATTCTTTATGACAAGTTTGCTCGTACCCTTAGGTTCGACAAAGTAAATTCATTCTCTAAAATTGTAGAAGATGTTTGACGTACCTAGTTACAGAGGATTCAAAGAGTGGGATCCTGAATATCACGATGCCTTTCAAGCACGTCTTATGAGTCGTCGTGATGAATTCTGTGTACCCGACAATGCACATAATGGTACTGGATATTCAACTCGTTCTTCCGCAAACAAATTGCATAAAGAGTATCCCGACTTCGGTAATTTTCTTAATCAGTCGATTGCTAGTTATGATGATAAACTTGAAGTCACTCATTGTTGGGTAAACATTCATCCACACGGTGCTTATCAAACTAAGCACAACCACGCTTGCTGTGATATGGCAGGAACGTATTACCTGAAGGTTCCTGAAGCGGACAGTGGTAGTATTCAGTTCTACAATCCTTCTCCAGTTGTAGAAGCAATGATGCTCCACCGTCCCTATCACGCTGGCATACATTTGCACGTACCAACCGAAACAGATCTTTTGATCTGGCCAGGTTATCTTGATCACGAAGTTCTTTACAACTATAGTGATGAAGAAAGATGGACGGTTTCCTTTTTGATGTCACTTAATATGCTAGATAGAATGGAACGTTTTCCATCTATGCTTGATGACATCTGATGACGCTACCCTTTGGTATGATTCTCTAATCAACAAATTAGCGGAGAAGTACAATGCAAGTCCCGAACTGGCAGAAGCACAGCAAGAAAGAGCAGAAGAGAACTCTGAAACCGAGGAAACTCCAACAGAGGAAAGAAGCTCGTAGACAGTTGATAAACCGTCTACTTAAGACCTCCGACTCACGTCGGGGGTTTTATAATATGGAGACAGACAAGGAAATCAATGACCGTAAACACTGGCGTCAAAGGCACTCTCGCGAAATTACTCGCTACCGAAGATCTCGTGATCGAGCACAAGAACTGCGAGACTGCTAGTTTTGACGTTGACAAGCGTGTCCTCACCCTTCCTAACTGGGAGAAAGCAACTGAGGAAGTGTATGATCTTCTCGTTGCTCACGAGGTAGGACACGCTCTATTCACACCCAAAACAGTTTGGGATAACGTACAGTGTCCTCGTTCTTATATCAACGTGACCGAGGATGCTCGCGTTGAAAAACTTATGAAGCGTAAGTATGGAGGTCTACCCAAGACATTCTTCCGTGGGTATCGTGACCTCAATGCTGATGATTTCTTCTGCATCAATGGTGAACCTGAGCGCCTCAACCTCATCGATCGCATCAACCTTCACTTCAAGGTTGGTAACTTTACTGAGATTCCTATCGATGAAAAGCACGAGTATCTCGTGAATATGGTTGGCACTGCCGAGACCTTTGAGGAAGCGTGTGCTGCAGCAGTTGAGATCCATCGTGTGATGCTTGCTGAACAGGAAGAAAAGAAAAAGCAGCAGAAGGTTGCTGACCTTGAGAATCAGAGTGAAGGTCAACCCTCAGAAACTACTACTGCACCTGGTAACGTACCAGGAGAAAAGAATGAAGAGGCACAGTCCGAACCAGGAGAAGAGTGGGAAGACGAAGGTCTAGAGTACGATGACCATACTATTGGTGGTATGGGTGGCACTGACTCTATGGATGCTATGACCGACAAGGCATTTGAAGATGCTATGAAGCAGATGGTTGAGCAGGTGCAGTATGAGAACAGTTATGTTAGTTTGCCTAAAATCCAACTCGAACAAGTCTGCCTCAATGCTGCAGAAATCCTTGAGCAGAATCGTCAGCATTACTCACAAGATCTGCAGGGTCTCGATGTAGCAGAATCTGCATACATCAAGTTCAAGCGTGACTCACAGAAAGAAGTCAATCTTCTCGTCAAAGAGTTTGAATGTAAGAAGGCAGCATCATCATATGCTCGTGCTACCAGTGCACGTACAGGTGTTCTTGATACCACTAAACTCCATACCTACAAGTACAATGATGATCTCTTCAAGAAAGTTACTGTACTTCCCCAGGGTAAGAACCACGGTATGATCTTTCTGCTGGACTGGTCGGGTTCTATGAGCAACTGCATCATCGATACCGTTAATCAAGTCTTGCAACTTTGCTGGTTCTGTCAGAAGGTTGGCATCCCCTTTGATGTCTATGCTTTCACTAACGATGGATTCGCTGCAGCAGCGCGTCTGCAGAAAAATGGTGTAGTTGACAGTTGGGAGCATCGTGCTGAATCAATCGTCAAACCAGTCAACGGTGAGTTTGCTATTCATAACGATTTTGCCCTGATGCACCTCTGTTCTTCCCAACAGAAGAAGCAGAACCTGGAAGAGTCATTCCGTTATATGTTCTTCAATGCGGGTGCTGTAGGGTACAAAGGTTACTATCACGTGTTCTCTTTCCCTGTTACTCCTGGTCACAATCTCTCAGGAACTCCTTTGAATGAGGCGTTGATCTGTATGCCCACTATCCTGAAAGCGATGAAAAAGCGTGTACAGAAAGTTACTCTGTGTGTTCTAACTGATGGTGAAGCAGCGGGTGCACAGTATTACACTGATCGTTATACGTACAATGGTCGGATGTATGCCAATTCTATTGGCAGGAACTGTCAGATCCGTGATCGTAAGATTGGCAAGATGTATCCTAAGATGCAATATCCTACTGACACCACTAAGTGTCTCCTGGAAAACATTAAGGATAACTATCCTGATGTAAAAGTTCTTGGATTCCGTTTGATTGCTCCTCGTGAAGTATTCAGTTATTTCAACTACATTACTGAATGGGACACCGATGCACGGGAATCTCTTCGCGCTACATATAAGAAGCACAAGTTCGTCAACACGGAAGCACTTGGTTACGATCAACTGTACGTGCTTCCTAATAACTCAATTAGAGAAGATGCAACTCCACTTGACAATTTTGAATCTGGTGAGGCGTCTCGAAGTCAACTCACCGCAGCATTCAAAAAGATGTTCAAGTCTAAGAAGGCAAACAAGCGGTTGATTTCCTCCTTCATCCAGACAGTTGCATAAGTGTCCACCAACCGCCCACTGGGCGGTTTTTTCTTGGTATCTTATATACATACCAAACAAAGCAAATCAATGTTCGCTCCTCATCCTGTGACCACCCAAGACATCGTTTCCTATCTCTCCGAAAAGCACGGCGAGACTGTAGGTACTCCTGAACTGCTCGCTGCTGCTGAGCACTTCGATTGTTCTTTCGCTACTGTTAAGAAGCGTCTTAAGGATCACAAGGCAGGTATCGGCAAGTGGAACCTGACTGTTGCAGAAAAACTGGAGCAGACCTATAATGCTCCTGCAGTTGCACCTGCTGTTGAACAGGTGCTGGTTCCCGTCAAGGATCCTAACTACGTACCCTTCGGCAACTTCAATGCCATTAAGAAGATCCTGAAGTCTGGTATCTTCTACCCCACCTTTATCTCTGGTCTGTCAGGAAACGGTAAGACCTTCTCTGTAGAGCAAGCGTGTGCCCAACTAAATAGGGAGTTCATTCGCGTAAACATCACCGTTGAAACTGACGAGGATGATCTTATTGGTGGGTTCCGTCTTGTTAATGGCGAAACTGTCTGGCATAATGGACCAGTCGTCGATGCTCTGGAGAGGGGAGCTGTGCTGCTTCTAGACGAAGTAGACCTCGCCTCTAACAAGATCCTCTGCCTTCAATCTGTTCTCGAAGGTAAGGGTGTCTTCCTCAAGAAAATCGGTAAGTACGTAAAAGCACAGAAAGGATTCAATGTTATTGCAACTGCAAATACTAAGGGTAAAGGCAGCGATGACGGTCGCTTTATTGGAACCAATGTTCTCAATGAAGCGTTCCTAGAGCGTTTCGCTATCACCCTTGAGCAAGAGTATCCCTCTCCCCAAGTCGAAGCAAAGATCCTCAGCAAGATCTGTGACGATGATAACTTCGTCAGTCGCCTTGCTGACTGGGCACAGGTCATCCGCAAGACCTTCTACGATGGTGGTATCGATGAGGTGATCTCTACTCGTCGCCTGGTTCACATCGCAAATGCATATGCCATCTTTGGCAGCAAGGAAGATGCTATCAAGTACAGCATCAACCGTTTCGACGATGAGACCAAGCAGGCGTTCATTGAACTTTACGACAAGATTGACGTTGACTTCAACAAGGATGAGTGATATTATTGGGGGGTTGTCAAAGACCCCCCTTTATGGATCTCCCAATTAATGATGATGAACTCGGTAGTATTATCGGGGCACTGAGATTAGGAGGTGATCCTGCCTTATATCAAAAGTTGAAGTTAGTGAAGGAGTTGCGAGAGCAAGACCTTCCCTACAAAAAGATCCTTCGCGAACAGTATGGTTATGTCGTTTAAGTACAATGAGGACGAGATCCTCAAGGAACTCCGAGATTACATCTCAAGCACCTACGCTGGACATTACAGTGCAGGTAATGATAAGATACAGACACTCGATCTAATCGAGTCCTGTGGAGACGCTGAAGCATTCTGTAGATCCAACATTCTTAAGTACGCTTCACGTTATGATAAGAAGGGCACCGCCCGCAGGGACATTATCAAGATCCTGCATTACGGTATGCTCCTCTTGCACTTCAGCGACAAAACCAGAGTTACAGACACCTATCCTCAATGACACGAGTTACACTCACCAAAAATACTTTCAATACTCTCAAGAACTTTGCTACGATCAACAAATCGATTGTTATCAATCCTGGTTCTAAGATCCGTACTATTTCTGTCAACAAGAACATCTTTGCTTCTACTGAAGTTAAAGAAGAGTTTCCTGCTCAGATGGCGATCTACGACCTGGGTATATTTCTCTCTGGTCTCTCACTCTTTGAGACTCCAGTCCTTGACTTCGAGCAAGATGGAAAGGTTGTAATCCGTGACGAGAAGTCCAAGTCCTATACGAACTACTTCTTCTCTGATCCTGACCTGGTTGTACAACCTCCTCAGAAAGATCTGGAACCACCTGACGAGCGTCGGGTATCCTTCATTCTGGAACCAGGTCAACTTGACAGTCTCCTCCGTGCTGCTAATGTTTATCAGGTGCCCGATCTCTGTCTCTATTCACGTCACGGCAAACTGACCTTGCGTGTGTGTGACAAGAAGAACGACACCAGCAACACGTACGAAGTTCCTGTCGGTGAGTGTTCTCTTGATGAAGACCTCTGCGTCTGTTTCAAGGTTGAGAACCTCCGTCTTCAACCAGAACGCTATTGTGTTTCCATCTATGGTTCTCGCGTTGCCGAGTTCGTTCAGGTGGATGAAGATAACATCCGACAGAAACTCAACTACTTTATCGCTCTGGAACCTGATTCCCAATGACTAAGGACTACAACGGTCCCCTCTATGCTCCCTGGTGGAAAGTAGAGGCAGGTAAGAAAGCATTCCAAGAGTGGTTAAAGAAACAACAGGAGAAGAAATGAGTGAATTCCTCTGGGTTGAGAAGTATCGCCCCAAAACTATTGACGACTGCATCCTTCCTGATTCAACTAAGGAAGTGATGAATAAGTTTGTAGAGAAGGGTGAGATTCCCAACCTGCTGCTGGCAGGTCCTCCTGGCATCGGCAAAACTACAGTTGCGAAAGCACTCTGTGAACAACTTGGAGCAGACTACTATGTCATCAATGGATCGGACGAAGGACGCTTCCTCGATACTGTCCGAAACAATGCGAAGAACTTCGCTTCGACCGTCTCGCTTTCATCAACTGCTAAACACAAAGTCATCATCATTGATGAAGCAGATAACACAACCCACGACGTACAACTCCTCCTACGGGCGTCTATTGAGGAGTTTAGTCGAAACTGTCGATTTATCTTTACCTGTAATTACAAGAACAAGATTATCGAACCGCTTCATTCCCGTTGCTCAGTGGTTGAGTTCACTGGAGGGAACAAGCAACAACTCGCAGCAAACTTCTTCAAGAGGGTCCAAGAGATCCTTGAGAAGGAGCGGATCAATTCAGAACCTCGCGTTCTGGCGGCGCTAGTCCAGAAGTATTTCCCTGACTTCCGACGTACTCTTAATGAGTTGCAGAGGTATGCTGCTCAGGGTGAAATCAATACTGGCATTCTTGGTAATGCAACCACCAACGTATCTGATCTTTGCACTCATCTAAAGAATAAAGAGTTTACTAAGATGCGTAAGTGGGTAGTACAAAACCTTGACAATGAACCCAATTCGATTATCAGGAGTATCTACGATTCTCTCTATGACTACCTCCAACCTCAAAGCATTCCCCAAGCAGTTCTCATCATCGGTGAGTATCAGTACAAGTCTGCTTTCGTTGCTGACCAAGAGATCAACTTGGTGGCATTTCTAACTGAAATTATGATGCAGTGTCAATTCAAATGAACGTAAAACTAATCCGTATGTGGTCTGGCGAAGATGTTGTTGCCGACCTAACTAATGAAGATGAAAACAGCATCACTATTGTCAACCCGATTGTGGGAGTACCTTCTTCTCAATCGACCTTGGCATTTGCTCCCTGGTCTCCTATCCTGAAAGGTAGGGGAACTGAAATCGACATCCCACGATCGTACGTGGTCTACATTGCAGAGACTCAAGATAGTATCGTGGATCAATACAAGGAGATGTTCTCTCCTATTGCAACTCCTGACAAGAAAAAACTAATTCTATGATCAAGGTAGGTTACGTTCCTGAAAAAATCAGTGATTGGATTTATGAAGTCCTTTGCAGGGACAATACCTTTCCCTGGTTTTATCAGGAATTTACATCTAAATACAATGGCAATGCGGAAGTTCTTCAACTCAAGGGGTATGAAGAGCATCCGTATTTCGCGCATATAGTCTTGACAGACCACCAGATACAATCGAATGCATATGACATTGTGTTCAATGATCTGTGGCAGTGGGTAATTCGTAATGAACCAGATATTGATTTTGGGGAGTTGATTCGAGTACGTGCTGCTAAAGTTATGAAAGATTTTGTACCACCAACTCAACCACACGTAGATTCTCCACTACCTCATTATGTGATGATCTATTATGTGAATGATAGTGATGGTGCAACTGCTATATACAAGGAGACCTATGATGGAACTCCTCCTGATAAGGTCACCCCAAAACAATATATTGATCCCGAAAAGGGTAAGTATGTTATCTTTGACGGTCTTCGTTATCATTCGGGCAATGCTCCTATGTTCCATAAAGACCGTACTATTTTGAACATTAATTATTATGGACAGTCACGAGTTCTTCCCAGTTAAGTTTTACTCATTCGATAATAAGGATTTGGTAGCACCCACGCTTGAGACTCTTATGGAGTTGGAGCGTGGGTTGTTCAATATCCCCAATATGGTTGAGACTACCAAGGGGGACTTGCACGAGAGAGAAGAGTTTACTGAACTGCATCAGTGGTTTGAGAAGTGCCTTGCAGAGATCAAGGAAGAAGAACAACTGCAGTTCCAAGGTGACTTTAAGGTCTGTCTTTCTTGGGGTAACGTAAGTGGTCCTGACAGTGGTGGATGCCATCAGGCACACAGACATCCCTTCGCATACTTCTCTGGCATCTATTACCTCACAGAGGGGTCTCCTACGGTCTTCCAGGACCCTCTCACGGCACGTACGATGAACCAGATGGAGATCATCAGCGGTACGTACGAGAACGCCGTTGCTATTGAACCTACACCTGGTCAACTATTGATCTGGCCAAGTTGGATGATACACTGGTCTGTACCTCATCACGGTCCTGAACCACGTGCTGCTATTGCTTGGAATTGTCTCCCAGATGGTGGTGTAAACTTTGGACCGTACGGTCAGAATATGGTAAACCTCAAAGTGAACGCGAAATGATTCTCTCTCCTTTTGGTCCCTACATCTATAAGGGCAAACTCACAGAAATTGTGAGGAAGCAACTACTTGCTGATGCTTTTGATGCGGCAGTAGAAGGTGGTGATGCTTCTGGTATTCTGGTAGGTGAAGTTGAGGATCAGTTATTCATCTATCCAAGTGATGAAGTTCTTAGATCAATTCACGGTATGACTCGTGATTACTTGGGTAAAGTAAATGGTGATCGGTGCATTCTTGATTGCGAACCGATCTGGGTAAACTTCTCGGTTGCTGGAGATTGGCAACCTGTACACAGTCACGACGGAGATTTTAGTTTTGTCGCCTTTGTTGATGTTCCTGATGGGATGTACGATGAGTCTGCTGCTGCAGGCGCTATACACTTTACCTATGGGGAGAAACTGCCAGGGTCAAGAAGTGTCTATGGACCCATCAAACCAGAGAAGGGTGACGTGTTCATCTTCCCAAACTGGTTGAATCATTACGTGTATCCATTCAAATCCTCTGGACAACGCATATCAGTATCTGGTAATATCAGTGTGAAAGGTATGGAGGCATCTTTTTGACGGTTCTATTAAAAGTTGACCAGTCTAAACTTGTTGACCAAAAGGTCAAGACGACACCACAAAATGTGGAAGAAGCAAACGAAGCACTTTTTCGTGCTACAATGAATTTGCCCGCTGCTGCTAAGCAT
>MDTE01167956.1_pt1 | contig 10118 bp, 7 predicted proteins | sample 811231 | NCBI WGS metagenome assembly MDTE01 (sample SAMN05326651, study PRJNA326480) | marine metagenome | isolation source: seawater | place: Indian Ocean: Red Sea | collected 2010 | reverse complement strand
ATATAAATAGTCGTAATTAACCTCAAGTTCATATGCTAGATAAAAGCGTATAAAACCGCTTTCCAATTGGCTCAAATCATAACATGGAGATACCAAACTGGAAGTAGAATTATCTGGATGATTTCCTTCTAAGTTTGTTGCGTATGCAGTTATTCCAGAGCTAACTTGATTAAGTGACTCACCAGAAGGTATACCCTTTTCCCAAATTGCATCACCAACGATTAACCAATCGTCTTCATTGTTTTCAAATTGGTAATTAAAATTTGTTTGACCAAAAGAATTAGGGGGATTAAAAACTTCGAAAGTCAATGATGATTCATTATTCATTAATAATATATCATTTGGATTAAAAAGACTGACTGAAAGCGTATTCTCCCCAAAACCTATTGATTGTTGAAGATTTGGGTAAAGGGTTATTTTCTGATTTGGATCTAAACTTCCACTCCAATTTATTATACCCTGTGATAAATTATTTAATGACACTTCATATGAAAAAGATGAAATTGTTGATGTTCCATTATTGTAGACTTCAAAACTTGGTTGGAAAATATTTTCACATCCAAAGTCAGAACCAACTTCTGAATTAATTTGAATTAAATCTATGTCAAAAGCAGGTCTGACTGCTGGTGGAATTGGTGTCTGCCAAATTCCCCTACCATAAGTAGAAACAGTTAAAATGTTATCATGTGAATTAATTTCCATGTCAGAAACTTTTACATTAGGTAAATCATTTGATATTGAATGCCATCCACTAACTTCATCATCTGTGTAATATACTCCTAGAATAGTTCCCAAATACAAGGACTTTTTACTGCTGTATTGATGAAGTTTTAATGTTCTGGCGGATTCTAACCCTGTATTTTCTGAAGTCCAATTATCTCCTTTGTCTATCGAATGATGTAATGAATTGGAGTCTAAAACCCATAAATTATCTTCTGTTAAATCTATTTCAATAGATCTAATGTAATTACTAGTACTAAGAACGGAATTAAAATTTTTACCACCATCTGTGCTTTTATAAACATTGAAGTACGTTGCTACATAAACAATATTTGTGTCATTAGGATCAATTTTAATTAACCTTAAGTTGTAGGGAAAATTGTGGTCAGATATTTTTTTCCATTGATTGTTGTCAAGTATATATAACTGATCAAATCCTGAATATAGCTCACCACTTTTTGAAAATTCTAAGGGCGTTACCCATTGACCTTTGACTGGACCTGAAGCAACAAACTCAGTATTACTCCAACCACCATTTCCTGAAGTTGAAGTTTTATATAAACCACCGCCATACTGAGTCATTCCATAATATATATTATTTGAGAATGGATCAACTGCAGAACCCATTCCATCCCCTCCATGATAACTGTTCCAATCTGTTCCAGAGAACGCAAAACCACCACAATCTTGTAATCCTGAAGCGAGTTTTGATGAATCTGGTTTAGAAGTTGAAACTGTATATATTTGAGCAATTGATAGAGTGTTACTGAGGTCATTAAAATTCACACCATCATCATCAGACCTATAAATTCCACCATCTGTACCTGCATAAAGTACACCATCAAAATATCGCATAAAATGAATATCTGCATGAGTGAAAGATTGTGTGCGTTGACTCCAGGAATTAAGTTGAGTAAAATTATTACCACCATCATTTGATTTCCAAATATTCAGTACGCCTACAAAAATAATATTTGGGTCTTGATCCGAAACAGTTAATGCCATATCATACCAAGACTGTCCGCTCCCAAAAATGTCATCACTTTCATCAGTTTTGGTAAAATTAAGTCCTGAGTCATTTGATACGTAAATACCTTGAAAAGAATTTTCTCCTTCGTAAGTCCCATCGCCATTATCATAGGCAGATAAGACATATACCTTATCAGGTGCGGCCGGAGTTGTTTCAAGTACAATACGATTCGAATTATTTGGAATAGTTTCAATAACTTCAAAGCTTTCTCCTTTGTCAGTTGAACGGAAAAATTTAGACTCATTTCCACTATATCCAACAGCATACATAATAGAATTATTAAAATAATTAGGGTGAAGTTTGAAATCCACTATGTTGCCCTCTTGTTTTATATTCCATGTATCACCACCGTCTTCAGATTTTTGTAACCCATCGGTAGAAGCAACCCATATATGATTATTATTAGTTGGATCAATATAAATTTCATTTGTCGTTTTGTAATTGGTATACAAGTAACTTAATCCAGTAGTATTCCATGTTTGTCCCGCATCTGTACTTTTCATTACGCCAATACTGTATGAATCTCCAGCATCATCATCTCCTGTTGCTATATAGATTACATTACTATCAGAGGGATCAATTGCAATACCTGAAACGCCAATTTGGGGTAAGTTGTCAGAAAGTGGAGTCCAATTCGCACCATCATCTAAGGATTTCCAAATGCCTCCTGCTGGTGCGCCTACATAAAGTGTTTGCGGGTTATTTGGATCTTTAATAAATGTATTTATGCGACCTTGCCCACTGATAGAGACAGTTGAGTTAGTTACAACTGCAGGTCCTAAGTTAGTCCAATTTATAATTGAGTTATCTGGAACAGCAAAAGAATTAAGTTGTGATTCTTCTAGTTGTTTTCTTTCCCATGCTTCCCACAAAACAGCTGGAGGAGCGATCGAACCATCTTCCATCAAATAATCTTGCCAGTGATGTACCCAGCGTTTGAAGGGTTTATATCCGCTACCTTTTTTAGTATAATCTTTATCTTCCCAGTATTCGTCAAAAGCATTATCAATATCCAATAACTTTGGAGATTGTTGTTGTGCTAATTGAATAGCAGGTCCTGAAGAACTCATTGCTGGACTTACAAAATTTTTGGTGTAGGGATTAGTTGGACTAATTACTTGTCCAAAACTTAAAATAGGAAGGATTGTTGTCAACAATAATATTAAATAAATTTTAATTGTCTTATTCATATTCTTTAGATAAATCTGGACGTAGTTTTTTTGTACGTTTGAAGGCTTGTTTCTCTCTCCATTGCTCCACTTTTGGCGTATTTCCAGACGTGAGTATTTCGGGAACTTTATGTCCCTTATAGTCAGCTGGGCGTGTATATATCGGCGGGGCAAGAAGATTATCTTGAAAAGAATCAGTCAAAGCTGAAGTTTCGTTTCCAAGTACCCCCGGAATTAGTCGGATGATGGTATCACAAAAGACAGCAGCTGCTAGCTCTCCACCTGAAAGCACATAATCTCCAACGGAGATTTCATTAGTGACGAACAGGTCTCTCACTCGTTGGTCAACTCCTTTGTAGTGTCCACAAAGAATAATCATATTTTTAAATAGTGAACATTTATTGGCAATTTTTTGATTAAGTTGTTGACCATCAGGAGTCATGTACACAATGGCATCATAGTAGCGTTCATTTTGTAAAGCTTCAATGCATTTGGCAATGGGTTCAATCATCAGAACCATTCCAGCACCTCCACCGTAAGGGTAATCATCCACCTGTTTATTTTTGTTTGAAGAAAAATCTCTAAGGTTGTGAATATAAATCTCTACATGCTTTGCTTCTTGAGCACGTTTTAGAATAGAGGACTCAAATGGACTCCTTAAAAGTTCAGGGACAACAGAAATTATATCTATTCGCATACAGCAAATATGGCATTTTAATGCGAAATCATGAATTTTAGGTATAAACTATATTTAATACTCATTTACACGTCAATCAAAAAAGAATCGAAAACGATCTTTTTCCCTATTCATGAATTCGATTTCATAAATTTCGTTTTCCCCAATTTTTTTTAAATCATCGGTAGACTCAATTAACTTACCATTAATAGATAGTATCAAAATATTCTGACCGATTCCACGCCTGAGTAAACGTTGGTTGCGGTTACTGGCGATTTTCACGCCTTTTTTCACCCCAAAAAGGTCAGCTTCGTTTGATGTAAGATTTTTCAAACGCATCCCAAAGTAATCGAAAAATGGATTTGGCTTTAGTGTAACAATGGTTTTCATAATATCTCCATTTCGAAGATAGGTGACTTTTATTTTATCGCCTGGACGCTTACTATTTAGATAGCCCGTCATATCTGCAAACGAGCTCACTTTTGTATCGTCAACCCCAATAATAATGTCCTCAGTTTGTAGTCCAGCATCTTTGGCACCCATACCATCTTCTACAGAAGCGATGTAAAATCCTTCAGTTATGTCGATGTTGTATTCTTTTGAAATTCGATCATTAAGTCCATTGCCACTGACGCCTAGAAGTGCCTTTTGTACATCTCCATATTCAATTATATCCTCATATACCTTGCGCGCAATGTTACTTGGAACGGCAAATGAATAACCAATAAATGTTCCCATCCCATTGCTTGTGATGGCCGTGTTGATTCCTATTAGATCACCATTTGTATTGACCAAAGCTCCCCCGCTATTACCAGAGTTTACAGCAGCATCGGTTTGTAAAAAGGATTGATTTGTATCGTCATATGGATTCAAGTCACGAGCCTTAGCACTAATGATTCCAGCAGTGACGGTTGAGTTTAAATTGAATGGATTTCCGACCGCAAGCACCCACTCGCCAATTCGCGTTTGATCAGAGTCGGCAAAACGCACATAAGGAAATGGAACATCGCCGATAATTTTTAATACAGCAATGTCAGTATTAGGATCTGTACCAATCAAATCGGCATAAAACACCCGATTATCATTGGTTGTTACTTCGATCTGGTCCGCATCTTCAATGACATGATTGTTTGTTATCAAGTATCCATCAGGCGAAACTATTACTCCTGAACCCATCCCGATGCGCGGGTAGTTTTTTGGCATATTGTAAAATAGATCCAATAAACTTGAGGATTGTGAGCTGCTTTTGCCAGTATTTGTAATGTGAACGACTGCATCAATTGTGCGGTTAACGGCCACAGTGAAATCTGTATTTTCAGCAGAATCTCGAACCACAAGTGGCGTTTCATAATTTGTTTGCACTACAGGGGTTGCTTGTTGTGTGATAATTATTTTTTTAGTAGAGAACGCAAAATGATATACGCTAATAAGTAGTGTCGTTGAAAATATTGAAATTAAAAAATGGCGAAATATTGAAGACATAACTATTTTTTTTATCAAATTTAGCAGAAATCGTGCCATATTTTCAATTTTTAACTTCGTTTTAACATACTTTTTATCCATTGAAATTAAGCGATATATTTGCATTGTGAATGTTAAGTTTTTTAAATATCAGGGTACCGGAAACGATTTCGTGATGATTGACAATCGCAAGGACGAATTTCCATGTAATGACCAACAGCTTATTGCTACAATATGTGATCGGCGCTATGGAGTAGGTGCTGATGGTGTTATAACAATACAAAATCACAAAACAGCTGATTTTTTAATGCATTATTTTAACGCGGATGGTCTAATTGGTTCGTTTTGTGGAAATGGAGGAAGGTGTGTCGTTGCATTTGCAAAGTATATAGGACTTATTGAAAAACAAACATGCTTTGCAGCTTTTGATGGGCTCCATGATGCCACTATTAGTGGAAACGTTGTTTCGCTATCTATGCTAGATGTCAATCAAATACAGACGTACCCTACCCATGCCATTTTAGATACAGGTTCTCCTCACCATGTTGAATTTGTCAAAGACACAAAAAATTTAGATGTACTTACACAAGGTGCGATGATCGCTCACAATCCAACTTATGGTGACGAGGGCACAAATGTAAACTTTGTCGAAGTCGGTAATGCTAGACAGATTCAGGTACGTACATTTGAAAGAGGGGTTGAAAATGAAACCTTGTCCTGTGGCACAGGTGTAACTGCAGCTGCTTTGGCAGCATTTTATACTGGCAGAGTCAGAAATAGTAAAATTGAAGTTCACACACTTGGCGGTGATCTTACAGTATCTTTTACCCCAAATGGTAAGGGGTTTTCAGACATTGTTTTAACAGGCCCTACAGAACTTATTTTTTCAGGAATGCTAGAGTTAAAGTAAATGCTAAAATCCATTAAACTTTCTTTCAGATTTACGCTAATTGGTGTAGTAATCGCCTCAATTTTATTGTTTATAATTTTTTATTTACCAAATACAAAATTTACAGACAATAGCAAATCCATTTTTGTCCCAACTGGCACATCATTTGCAACATTAAAAAAGATATTAGAACCCCATTTAAGAAGCACAATTACCTTTTCATTTGCTGCAAAAGCCAAGCGGTTTGACACACCACGTGCAGGACATTTTGAATTGAAACCTAGCATGGGTAATCAACAAATTATCAACACATTGCGTTCTGGAAATACCCCTATACAAGTTGTCTTTAACAACCAGCAAACTATCGCGCATCTTGCTGGTCGTGTTGCAGAGCAATTGGAATTGGACAGTTTGTCTTTAATTAAGGAAATTGAAAGTTCGCATTTTATGGAATCATTAAACTTGAACCGAGATGAATTGTTGAGTTTGTTCTTGCCAAATTCTTATGAAATGTATTGGAATATTTCTGCTTCTGAATTTTGTCAGCGTATGAAAAGGGAAAATGATTTATTTTGGAATGAGAGTAGAGAGTCAAAACGAAAAAAACTTAAAATGAGTCGAGCTGAGGTAATTACGTTAGCTTCTATTGTTAATGAAGAATCACGAAAAGAGGATGAGCGCCCTCGTGTTGCAGGTGTATATATCAACCGTTTGCGTAGAGGAATGAAACTACAAGCTGATCCAACAGTAGTCTATTCCATGAAACGTCAATCCAATGATTTTGAAATGGTAGTTCGAAGGGTCTTGTATAAAGATTTGGGTATCAAATCGCCATACAACACCTATAAATATAGTGGATTACCACCCGGGCCAATCACCATGCCAGATATTAGTTCCGTTGATGCTGTGTTGAATGCCGAATCCCATAATTACCTCTTTTTTGTTGTTGATCCCAATAATTCTGGCTACCATTTGTTTGCGAGCACCTACAAAAAGCATCTTGATAATAGAAAAGTGTATGTGCGTTGGTTAAATGAAAAAAAGATTATGCGATAGGACGTAAAAACAAAAAAATACTCGGTCGTTTGTGGAGATCGAGTTGGCTTGTTTTCCAATCTTCTACTGTCTTTGTCTGTATAAACTCGGTTGGTAAGCTTAAATCACATGCTACACTGAGAAGGGTTTCTGGGGATAAATTTTTGACCAATAATTCAAAGCAACGGATGTTTCGATATGGAGTTTCTATAAAAATCTGAGTTTGGTTGTTATTATATGAAATTCGCTCAAAATTTTTAATCGCTTGTTTACAAGCCTGCTTTTCAATAGGAAGGTAACCATTGAAAGCAAATTGTTGACCATTGAGGCCAGATCCCATCATTGCTAAAATAATCGAGGATGGTCCCACGAACGGTTGAACGGAGACATTGGATCGGTGTGCCAGAAGTACCAAATCTGCACCAGGATCTGCTATACCTGGACAGCCAGAATCTGTTACAAGAGCTATATTGTGGCCAGATAAACATGGGCCTAGCATTTGCAATAATTCTTGTTGAGATGTGTGTTTGTTTAAGATTTGTATATTTAATTGATTCTGAGATTTTTTAGGACACCACCGATTTATATATTTACGACCAATTTTTTCTTTTTCAAAAACAAAATGTTGAGTATTATATATGGCGTCACGAATAGAAGATGACATCACATCTTCTGGTGAAATATCACCAAGTGTATTTGGAATTAGAAACAGTTTGCCAATGGCTTTAGTCATAGAATTTTTTCAATTCTTCAGCAATGCGATGACATGCTATCTTTATAAGATTAAATACTTTCTGGAATCCCTCATCATCTCCGTAGTAGGGATCAGGGACTGCACGCATTCCCATGCCAGCAGCTTCACAAATCAGTCTAACTTTATCAATGTCGTCTTGGCCTTTTGCTTTTGCAATCAAATCTCTCAAATTCTGCCGGTCCATCACGAAGATATGATCAAATTTGGTGAAGTCACTGGGTTGAAACTGACGTGCACTTTGGTGGCTTATGTCGATCCCATTGTCTTGTGCAACTTTAACGGATCTTGGGTCAGGTGGGCTACCAATATGGTATGAGCCAGTTCCAGCCGAATCGACAAAATAGTCATGTAAAATCTCACTCATAACACCATGAGCGAGTGGGGAACGACAAATATTTCCCAAGCAGACCATAAGGATTCGCTTGGACATGGAATTTAGTTGGAGAATTTCTTCGTAAGGTCTTCTACATATTTGCGGAACTGCTTATCTGTAAAAGCGAGATTATCTACTGTTTTGCATGCGTGTAGTACAGTGGCATGATCACGATGGCCAATTTGTTGGCCGATATTTGCAAGGGATGCTTTTGTAAGTTTTTTAGCAAAGAACATCGCTAATTGGCGTGCTTGAACAATATGGCGTTTACGGGTTTTTGATTGTAATGTTATGACATCCATTTGGAAATAATCTGAAACTACCTTTTGAATGTAGTCAATAGAAATTTCACGTTTGGTGTTTCTCACAAATTTTTCAACTACTTGTTTTGCAAGCTCAGTAGTCACTTCGAGTTTGTTAAAAGACGATTGGGCTATTAACGAAATTATAGCCCCTTCAAGCTCACGAATGTTTGTTTTGACAGACTTGGCTACATAAGATATGATTTCATCTGAAAGTTCAACACCATCTCTATATAGTTTGTTTTTCAAAATAGATACACGAGTTTCATAATTAGGTTTCTGAAGTTCCGCAGAAAGCCCCCACTTGAAGCGAGATAGTAATCGCTGCTCGATGTCCTGCATGTCTACAGGTGCTTTATCAGAGGTGAGTATGACTTGTTTTCCATTTTGGTGCAGATGATTGAAAATGTGAAAGAAAACATCTTGAGTTCCAGATTTTCCCGACAAAAACTGTACATCGTCAATAATTAAAACATCGATTAGTTGATAGAAGTGGATAAAGTCATTTCTATTATTTTTCTTTATTGCATCAATATATTGCTGAGTAAATTTTTCAGCTGAAATGTAGAGAACGGTTTTTTCTGGGTAATTTTCTTTGACTTGAACTCCAATAGCATGAGCAAGGTGAGTTTTACCAAGTCCAACTCCTCCAAAAATCAGTAGGGGATTAAATGATGTACCGCCAGGGCGATTTGCTACAGCAATTCCAGCAGAACGGGCAAGTCGATTTGAGTCACCTTCAAGAAAGTTTTCAAAACTATAGTTTGCATTTAATTGTGATTCAATTTTTAAGTTGCGAATTCCTGGGATAATAAATGGGTTTTTTAGCTCAGATGTCTGACTTTGACTTGGAGCATCAATATTTTGTGGGCGAATTCCTGTGCGGCTACTACTTGGAATTTTTTGGGTAAAAGGCAACTTACTACCATATGTATTTTCCATTCTGATAATATATACTAGGCGTCCATCGTCTCCGAGCTCTTTGTGAAGAGCCATTTTTAAAATTTTTATGTAGTGTTCCTCAATCCACTCGTAAAAGAATTTACTGGGAACCTCAATATTGAGTGCATTATCTTTTAATTTAATAGCTGAAATAGGCTTAAACCATGTTTTGAATGCTTGAGGATCAATATTATCCTCAACGAAATTTAAGCATTTTTCCCAAACAGATTCAGCAGTTTGCTGCATTCTTTATAGTCTTAATAATTTTTTTTAGAATAAAAGATAAGAGATCATAAGATCAAAATCTTTCAATGCAATCTATAAGACAAATATGCATGTAAAATATTTGAAAAAAAAACTTTTTTGGTATTGAATTTTTAGAAACTTTTATGCATATTATGAACGCACTAAAAAATTTCATTTTGTAAGAATAACCTTACCTAACTTGAAAAAATTTTTTTTTGTCAATTGACAATTCGTTACGCAAAACCCGATAAAATGGGTGTTATTCACCGTGCTACTTACGCAACATACTTCGAGCTAGCTAGAATTGATTGGTTGCCCCTTCGGGATTGAGCTACTCTAAACTTTAAGCATAGGGAATTTTATCAACGCTATTATCACTTTCAACAGAATTGATAAACCCTCTTTACTTCAAAGAATAAATCCAAATCGAGATATGTTTAGATATCGACCCAACTTCAATAATTGATTTTTATTATCAAATTTACAATTGATACAAAGTCCTTTGTACGACAGCCAAAACT
>MDTE01125324.1_pt1 | contig 10118 bp, 9 predicted proteins | sample 811231 | NCBI WGS metagenome assembly MDTE01 (sample SAMN05326651, study PRJNA326480) | marine metagenome | isolation source: seawater | place: Indian Ocean: Red Sea | collected 2010 | reverse complement strand
TTCTCTTTCTCTTTCTCTTTCTCTTTCTCTTTCTCTTTCTCTTTCTCTTTCTCTTTCTCTTTCTCTTTCTCTTGCCAACTAAATTACAAAGTTTATAAAAAATGCTATTAAATCGCTTTATACCCCTAACGCCGACTTGAGAAAACTATGGGATTAAAACATATAAAGCACCCCTTCTACATTTTCAATTATTTGAATTAACCTTTAAAGTAATTGTTGGAATATTATTTAAATACTTTATGAAAATTACTGTAATAGGAGGTAGTAGTTATATAGGAGAAAATTTACTTAAAGAGTTATCTTTTAATAGAAAACTTGAAGTGTCCTCAATTTCAAGAAACATTCCATCTAATCATAAGAAAATAGATTTTGTTAATTATATTAGTATCGATATATTGAATGATTTCAACTCCTTAAAAGAACATTTAAATACAGCAAAAATAGTAATTAATCTTATTGGAGAGCTTAATAATGAAGCGATGATGAAAAAAACTAATTTCTTATTCTTAAAGCAATTAGTTGACTATATTATTAATTCCGATTTAAATCTTCACTTAATTCAAGTAAGTAGTGTTGGTGTGTATGGCGCAAAAAATAACAAAAATAGAGAAATAAAACTTATTAATGAAGAATCTTATTTAAATCCAAATAATTTATATGAAAAAACGAAAAGAGATGCCGATGAATATATTTTGAAAAGGTTCAATTCTAGAAATAAAAGTTCATATCTTATTCTTAGGCCAACAATTATTGTTGGAAAGGCAATGAAATCTAGTGTTTTGAGAAAAATAATGTGGTTAGTTAAAAATAAATTATTTATTTATTTTGGATACAACAATTTTTTTAATTTTCTCCATATCAAAGATTTTAATTATGCAATAATTTTATGTATTGAGAGGATAAATGAAATAAAAAATAAAATTTATATTATTTCAAATGACTGTAAACAAACAGATTTTATAAAAAAAGTTGCTTTAGTATGCAAAGTCAAGTCGCCAAAAATTTCAATTAATATAAAAATAATTTTGTTTTTTTACAATCTTTTTTCTAAATTCAGAATAAATTTACCTATTAATTTAGGTCAACTACAATTTTTAAATAGCAGAGTACTATTTTCTAATAAAAAAATTACAAATGATCTAGGCTTTTACCCTTCACATTCACTTGATAACGAGTTAATTATTAAAGATTTAATAGAAAATTTATGAAAAAATCTATTTGTTTCATTTGCTCTGCGCCGGTAACATTTCAATGTTTTTTAAAGGAACATGCGACTGAGTTACTTAATAGCCATAATGTTACATTGATATCAAATTTTGATAACTATGATATTAAAAAAATACCAAGCTCAATTTCTACATTTTCAGTTCCTTTTAAAAGGAAAATATCTTTAATAAATGACTTTTTTACCCTAATAAGCCTATATTACTTGATCAATAAAAATAAATTTGATGTAACTTTATCTATATCTCCAAAAGCTGGTTTATTAGTTTCCATAGCTTCTTTTATATCATTTACACCTATTAGGATTCATTGGTTTACAGGTCAAGTTTGGGCAACTAAAACTGGGCTTTATAAAAAGTTCTTAATGTCTCTTGATTGGTTAATAGCAAATTTATCAACAAATCTACTAGTTGATAGTTTTACCCAGAGAGAATTTCTTTACAAAAAAAAAATCATAAAGAAAATTAAATCTGATGTATTAGCGTCTGGATCAGTAAATGGCGTGGATACAAAAAGGTTTAAAACTAGTGAGAAAATTAGGTCAGAAGTTAGAGAAAAATTATCCATAAATAATAAGACAAAATTAATTGTTTTTGCAGGTCGCCTAAATAAAGATAAAGGTATATTTGACTTAATTGACGCCTTTACAAAAATTAAAAAGAAAGGTTATCTTGTTAAATTGTTATTAATAGGTACCGATGAAGAAAAAGTAATAGAAAAAATTTCAACTACTGAAAATTTTTTAAAGTCCGAAATAATTTATATAGGCGCAAAGCATAATATCGAGTATTGGTTAAATGGTTGCGATATATTTTGTCTCCCAAGTTATAGGGAGGGCTTTGGAAGTATATTAATAGAGGCTAGTGCTCTGAAACTTCCCATAGTTGCTTCTAAAATTTACGGCGTTGAGGATGCTGTTCTTGATAAAGAAACAGGATTGCTTTTCAGTGCAGGTAATATAAATGACTTAGTTAAAGCTATTATTGTTTTACTTAACGATGCCAAATTATGTAAGCAATTGGGTGATTCCGGATTCGAGCGTGTAAACAAAAAATTCACACAAACAATTTTAAAAAAAGCTTTTGTTGAATATATTAACTTAAAGTTAAATTTAATTTAACCATTACTAATAACAGCGGAAATTCAATAAGATTTTTATTTGTCACTTCTCTCTGCCCAATAAAGATAAAAACGCTCAGGCATTATCCATGACCTCTCAAATTTTTGATCTGCAACAATCCTCAGATTCCCTTTTAATATCTTATCTCCAGGTTTTAAATCTCGAAAAGCTGATCCTCTGCTTAGGATGACAAGTAAGCGATCTATCTCTGGATTAGATCTGAAAAAAGAACTTATATGGTTTAAAGTATTTTTTTTCTCAACTGGAACTCTATTTTTCCATTGTGTATAACTACCAAAGCCTTCTATTTCAGGATAATAAATTTCTCGATCCAAGTAACCTGCCACAGTCGCCACCGCCACATCACGAGTTCCAAACATGGTTTCATCGGACCAGCCCCTTTCTTTTATGTAATCAGCTGTAGCCTCACCAGCAGAATAAGGAACATAAAAATCATATACTGATCTGTGTAAACCTGCTGCAAAATGAACTGACAAACTAAAAACAAATATATATGGAAAGAATGAATATAATTTTTTTGAAGCTAATGAAGAAAAGTTAGATTTAATTCTGAAATTATTTTCAGAAGGAAGAAGAGAAATCCATAATGATGCTATTAAAATGAGATAATAAAATCCATAATGACGAGATCCAACGCCCAAAAATATAAAATAATTAAAACAAAATAAGAAACTTAAACCAGAAATAAATAGACATAATGCTGTCTTAGATCTTCTTAAGAAAGATATAGTCGAAGAAACAAGAAAAAATGTAATAACTCCGCAAAAGATTAGGTCAATCCACCTTTTGTAATTAGGAATAATTAACAAATATCCACCAAATATTCTTCCAATCACTCTAAAAAGATGACGCAAATCTAAATTTGATGAAATAACCTCAACTGTTTCTCTTGCTTGTAACAAACTAAAAGCAGCAAAACCACATAACGCAATCATTAAAACTAGGCTTATCGTTATATCCCAAACCCAATATTTTTTTTTAAGGAATATTCTCCTCTGAGCTGGATTTTTAAACCAATCTACTACTAAAGTCACAAAGAAAGCAAAAGACAGTGACCAAGAAAACGCATGTGTGTTAGCAAGTAGTCCAATACATATGGCAGAAGGTATATATGTTTTATGACGAAAAGGATAAAGACTACAAAAAATGAATGTGAGTAACTCAGCCAGAACGTAAAATCTACAAACAAAATAATATTCCCAAAATGGATAATATCCAAAAGTAAACAAAGCTTTTTGCCAAATGGGGAAAGGATTCCATCGCCAAAAACAAAAAATTGCACTACTACCTAAAAGCCAATGTAGTAATTGCATGCTTAAGGGAGTTCCCGTAATATCTTTCACAAGATAGACCAAGGCTGACCAAAGAACTGGATGTCCAGATGGTACATTGTTTTTCCATAAATCAATCCAACTTTCACTTCTCCAAGCAACTAGCCATCCTTGCATTTCGTCACGCCATAAAGAATGATGAAAGGCGGCATATAAACCTATAAGAACGAAAACTAAAGGAAAGAATATTTCTAATAGCCTTTGATTTGAATTTTTTAGACGTGATGAAGTATTAAGCAACATTGCTATAATCAAAAATACGATTGAATATAATGTAAACAAGAACCTTTTTAGGTTTACATTTACTAAATCATATATAGCATCATACTTTTAATACTTTTGTTTAGCTTTATATTTATTATCTGAAGAGAAAGTTTGATTTTATAAAGTGTGAAAGTGCATTTGAATTTTTGTGCAATAACTTGGCACAAAAAAATATCGCTTTTGGATTTTTATACATTTTTTTCATACTGGTTTTAAACATATTTTATTTTTTTAAACTAATTCTTAATACTATCTATTGTGAAATTTTTTAATCATCATGGACAAATAAGCCTTTATCAGACTTGCAAAAGTTACAACATCAGCACTATTGATATTTTCAGTTAAGACGGTTCCAATTTCCATTTAAGCATAAAGAAATATTGTATAAATCAGTGGTGAATTTACTGTCAAAATTTATTCGCAATAGTCTTCATGCATTTTACGAAATTAGTTGCAACTAGAATATTTTTTATAAGACTAAGAATTATCCTCTTCTCGTACTGAATAGCAACTCAATTAATTTTAGGAAAACGGAAAGGGTGAAATTACATCTCATTCCACTACGGAAGTTATAGAACCATATTAGGAAACATTTTGAGAGCAATTGATGCTTACCCCCCACTACACCCCACACTACAAAAGTAGATCTACAATTTAGAGTAAGGTTTATATGAAACTCTAAACACCAGTTGTTGCCTATAAAATCCCCTAAAAAAGACCCATACGGGTCTACGAAGGAACTCTAAAAAACGGAGAGGGTGGGATTCGAACCCACGAACAGTCTCCTGTTAAACGATTTCGAGTCGTTCGCTTTAGACCACTCAGCCACCTCTCCCTAAAATAAATAATAAATGGGAAAGTTGATTTATTTGTTTAATTTAACTTGAGTTTTTAATTCCAACCAGCATCTTTCATCATTTTTATAGCTAATGAATTGTAGCTTCCAAGTTGATCTATAGTTACTTTGTCGGGAGTAAATTCTCCAAAATCTTTAACTATCTGATCTTGATTAACCTCCTTTAGTGGATGTTCAAAAGTAGGCGCAGCCAATCCTTTACTTCCTGATTCAGATGCTAAATACTCAAGAAGTTTAACTGCTTCAGATTTATTTTTAGCAAATTTAGCTACTCCTCCAGCACTTATATTTACGTGGGCAGGATCAGGAGTAATAACAGCTGTTTTCTTGGCGTATAAAGCATCTCGTCTTCCATTAACCCCAGCTAACATTCTTGCTACATAGTAATGATTTACGACACCTACACCACATTTCCTTTTTGAAACAGCCCTCACAATAGAAATATCACCGGGGAAGAAAGGTTGCGAAACATTAGATATCATTCCACTCAACCAATTTTTTGTAGACTCTTCACCTTTATTTACGATTTGATTTGCTACTAGGGATTGATTATAGGGACTTTTTCTATTTCTTAAACAAACCTTCCCTTTTAAAGATGGATCAGCCAAATCTGTGTAATCATTAATTTTGCTAATATCAACAACTTTGGGATTTGCAACCATAACCCTAACCCTGCGCGTAAGGGCGTACCATTCTTTATTGGGATCCTTCAAACCTTCAGGAACAGAAATTTCAAGACTTGGGGACTCAATTTTCTGAAGCAAACCAAACTTTGCCGCATTAGTTATTCTTGCCGCATCAACAAGCAAGATTAAATCGGCTTGAGAATTATTTCCTTCTCTTTTAAGTCTCTCAATTAAAGAAATACCCGCAGCTTCAATAAGGCGAACCTTTATACCTGTTTCTTCAGCAAATTTCTTATAAATGCTTCTATCAGTATTATAGTGCCTTCCGGAGTAAACTCTAACTTCTCTTTCAGTAGAAAATGAAGGTAAATTTAGATTAAGAAGAAACGTACATGTCAGAGCAGAATAAAACAGTTTTTTAAACTTTTGCACTTTTTACTTATTAGTATCTATCGTTACTTTATCTCTTTCAACAAAACAAGTTTTCAAAAAGACATCTTCTATACCAAACTTTGTATCATTTTTAATACTCATAATGAATTATTTGACTCATCAATTATTAAATACTAAAGAAATAGAGCTTATAAATACTTTTTTAAAGCAGGATAATTTACCATGGGAGGATGGAAAAAAAACTGCAGGTAATCATGCAGCAAAGGTTAAAAATAATAAACAACTTAATAGAGGGTCTAGTATTGTAAAGAAATATGCGGGATTAATTGAGCAAAAAATTCTAAACAATATTCTTATCAAAAGTTTTGCGTTACCAAAAAGAATTCATGGAACAATGTTTTCAAAATCTTCACAAGGAATGAAATACGGAAGACATATTGATAATCCATTTATGTCCTCAGGAAGATCTGACTTATCATTCACAATATTTCTTAATGAAAAAGATGAGTACACAGGAGGTAAATTATTAATTGAAAGTATTAATTCAGAAGAACAATTCAAGCTTAATTCTGGCGATATTATAATTTATCCCAGCACATATTTACACTCTGTAGAAGAAGTCCAAAGAGGAGAAAGATTAGTTTTTATTGGTTGGATAGAAAGTTATGTAAAAAGTATTGAAGAAAGAGAATATTTATTTGATCTAGATGCTGGAGCGAGATCTCTGCTTTCAAAGCACGGAAGATCCGATGAACTTGATCTTATTTTTAAATCCTATTCGAATCTTCTACGTATTTTGGGAGATTAGAAAGAATCATTTTATACAACTTCTAGAACACAAAAATAAAATTGACTAAAATAATAAAAAAAAATGTGTCTAATGCCAAAAAAAAGTTCAATCGCTATTTTTCTAGCCGCAACAAGTGCTATAACTATTTCCACGTCAGAAACTAATAATCTAAAAGCTAGCGATAATGATCTTGGAGGCCTAAAAGAATGGTCTACAGATATGCCTATTGATGCTGAATTCGTTCTTGATGAAGATGCTCAAAGGTTGGCAGAAGAAGCAGCAAAATCAAGCACTTGCATTCCAATTGGTGAAGGTGAGAACTGTTGGTAACAAAATAAAAGTAGCTTAATTAATCTTTAAAGTAAAAAAAAACGCCCATTTAGGGCGTTTTTTAAATTAGGGTGATCTAAAACTAGAATTTGAAAGTAGTCTCTAACACTACTCCAGTATAATCACGATCAGCTGTTCCTCTGGCACTTGTGTAGCCAAATAATGTAGGTCTTACTTCCATAGAATCATTCGGTTTGAATGAATAGTATGCTTCCCAAGTAAATGGATCTTCAGCTTCGTTTTCAGTCGATTGAGGTGATCCAAATGCTAAGCCTACTTTATCACTAGCCTGGAACATATCTTTCCAAGTTAAACCAACAAAATATGCATTAGTATCTGCATCTTGATTTTCGACTGTAGAAATATCATATCCTACAGATATTTCAGGTACAGCAGTTCCTGAATCTTCAGGCCTCCAATACCCTCTTAAGCCATAATTAGTACTACCATCGGTACGAGCTTTACCTGCAGTAGTTGAAAAATAAGAATCTTCCCAATCGTTGTACTTCATTGCTACCAAGGCAGATAAGTGATAACGATCTGTTGTATAAGCAACTTGGGTAGACCAATTAGTTTTAGCCTCATCGCTTAAAAGACCACGCGTTGTTGAAGCAGCTGGATCAGCATCAACAACTGTTGTTGTCAAAGTAGCTGTATCAGGCGCAATATCAGCAACCCCAGCAACAGCATTACCATCTCCATCAACTAATGCTGCAATTTGAGCAGCAGTAATATCTATTGTCGCTGTTGTTGTAGCAGTATATTGGTTATCACCTGCAGTTACACCAGCTTTACTAACTACGTTTGAACTTATGGAAAAACCATTATCGGCTCTGTAGGCCCATCCAGCACCTTTGTCAGTACTTGCACCGTAAGCAGCCCCATTTCCACCTAACTTAAACTGCTTAAGAGTTGGACTATAAATTGATGGAGTAGCACCATGCATATAGTAGTTCTCAATTTTTGGACCTACCCAAAAAGTATGATTATCCCCAAGCGGAAATTCGTACCAAATCTTATCAATTTTTAAAACGTCTCCGTTTGTATTTGTTGAACTAAGGTAAGAACCATCAGCTTTAGAAGAAAAAGGACCTACTCCATTACCAGATTTAAGTCTTACGTACAAATTATCATCACCTGAAAAACTTGTATTTAAATTCATTTGGTAAGTGTACTGAAACATGGTCGCTTCAGAAATATCGCCAGATGAATTTTCAATACCCCCAACAGCAAAAATGGCTTTACCATCTAAAGTTGTGGTATCAGAGAAAGTACCTGCTTCATAAACACTTTTAAGAAGTTCTGGTTGATCCTGAGATACTACTTCTTTATTAACTTGTTTAATGAATGTTTTGTGGTCAAATTTTTTAGATGAGGAATAACTTTCAATTTCATCTAAATTTATTTTGTCGGAAGCCTGTATAACTGTTGGAGCGATTAAGCTCATGGCAGTACCTGCGACCAACATTTGTTGGAAGAGTTTCATTTTACCTCACACGGAATAAACCCATAAACTAGTTATGAGTTATTCAATTTTATCTTTAGTAACAAAATTAGAAAGAATAATTAGACTCATAGGCATGTATATTTTGATACAGATCCTTCTTAAACTACTAGATACTTAATGATTACTTACTGATTAAATTTTATTATTTAATGGATAACCTAATAACTCCCTTTCTTTATTCCAAGAGAATGCTACTTCTCTTGCTAATTTTCTTATATTTTCAATATATTGAGCCCGGTCAGTTACTGATATAACTCCTCTAGCATCGAGTAAATTAAAGCAATGGCTGCACTTAAGAACGAAATCTAAGGCAGGGAAAATAAGATCTTTTTCAACAAGAGAATTAGCCTCATTTTGATAAATTTCAAATAATTTTCTAAGATTTTTAGGATTTGATTCACTAAAGTTAAATGAGCATTGACTCTTCTCAAATTGAAGCCAAATATCAGAGTACTTTAATTTTTTGTTCCATTTTAAGTCCCAAATACTCTCTTGATCTTGTAAAAACATAGCGATTCGCTCTAGGCCGTAAGTTATCTCGATTGGAATAGGATTGCAGTCAATGCCTCCACATTGTTGAAAATAGGTAAATTGAGTTACTTCCATCCCATCTAACCAAACCTCCCAACCCACTCCCCAAGCACCAAGTGTAGGCGATTCCCAATTATCTTCTACAAATCGGATATCATGATTTTTTGGATTAATTCCTAAGAACTCTAAAGAAGACAAATATTTTTCTTGAATCCCAGCAGGGGATGGTTTAATAATTACTTGATATTGAAAATAATGTTGTGCTCTATTTGGATTTTCTCCAAACCTTCCATCTGTTGGTCTTCTACATGGTTCACAATAAGCTACACTCCAGGGTTCTGGCCCAATAGCCCTTAGAAAAGTATGAGGATTCATAGTTCCAGCACCTTTTTCAGTGTCATAAGGTTGCATGATTAAACAACCCTCTTCAGACCAAAATTGATTTAAATTATGAATTATATCCTGAAAAAACATCAAATTTTAAAATTAAAAACTTAGATCAGTGACATCTAATATAATAACAAAGCTTATAAATAAAAAATATCAACTATCAGTCCTTATTAAAGGTTTTATATGATTAAAACCATCATAAAATTGCCTTATTAAAAAAAAAGATACATTGGAAATTAATTATGTAAAAAAATCTAATGGCAATGGTCCAAAAGTATTAGATTCTTCAGCATCCTCATCATAATGACAAGTTATTAAAATTCCTTCTCCCAAACCATTTTCTGATCTAACAAAAACCTTACCAGTTTTTTGGTTACCTTTTAGGAAAACACTTCCCGCAGCATGAAGATGATCTAAATTACTGAATTTAATTGAAGAATATTTTTTAGAAATTGATTGCAATGCTTCAATAGCTTTAGTATCACAAGGCGCCATTATTCCTACTGTTATCCAATCGGCCGTATAAATATTAGTTTCTATTTCTTCTAATAGTTTTTTTATTTGACTATTACTTAAAAAAGGAGCAGTTCTAAGACTGTTTAAATCAACTAATTTATTTATTTCCATATGATAAATAACTAAACTTTTTATTAACCAAAAGTTCTTCCATTCCAAGCCCACATTGAAGCAGGCACATCTTCAAAAGAAATGTAAACCTTGTCTATTGGAATTCCA
>MDTE01100032.1_pt1 | contig 10118 bp, 8 predicted proteins | sample 811231 | NCBI WGS metagenome assembly MDTE01 (sample SAMN05326651, study PRJNA326480) | marine metagenome | isolation source: seawater | place: Indian Ocean: Red Sea | collected 2010 | reverse complement strand
TGTGCCTTGCACATTTACATCGAAGCAACGATACGGCTCAGATTTAAAACGTTTTTGGCTGGTGATCGCCGCAAGGTGAAATACTGTTTCATTGGGTTCCGACAGTGAATTTATGGTTCGAACATCCTGTGTCCATTCTTGAACATAATACCCGAGATGTTTAAGTCTCTGTACTAGCTCAGAGCCTATGAAGCCCTTGCTACCCGTCACTAGAACCCGCTTACGATTAGTCATTGGTAGTTACTTTTGCACTGAGGCTGAGCTGAGATAAACCTGAAGATGGGTTTTCATAATTGTTAAGATATTCTTTATACCATTCAATGGTGCGTAATAGTCCAGGTTCGTGTTCGACGGTTGGTGTCCAATTCAAGATATTCTTCGCTAATTCGTTGCTACAAAACATCCTCATTATCTCTCCATGTCTTGTTGATAGTTCACCTATTTTGAGTATGGAATTAGAATTTGTTAGGGAGTGGATAGTCTGGACTAAGTCCCTTATTGAGATTTCTTTACCACATCCTAGGTTAATTATTTGACCAATGGCTTCTGGTACGGTCGCGGCAGCGATAAAGCCATCTACTAGGTTTTGGACATAATTGAATTCTCGTGTTTGTAAGCCTTCCGTAGTAATTATATCCTCACCTTTAAGGCATTTAATGATTAATTCTGCTGTAATTGCGCGGGGGCTTTGGTACGGACCGTAGGCATTAAATGGTCTCAGAACTACGATAGGCTTATTCAATGATAACCACTTCAGTCTTGCATATAGTTCTCCTGAGTATTTACCCACGGCGTATGGTGATAATGGTTGTGGTTTAGAAGTTTCCGTAAAGGGTACTGTATCTTGACGACCGTAAACCTCTGAAGTGGAAATGTATACAAATCGGTTGTAGTGTTCATACGATTCCAAGAGGTTTACAGTCCCTTTGGAATTTGAATCTATAGCCTCAGAGACTTGGGAAAAACTGTCACCAACGTTATTGTATGCAGCAAGATGGTAAATGATGTCAGGTTTGATATCTTGTATTTGATGTAATGAGTCTACGTTTCGCAAATCTGCTTCTACGGGGATTATCTTGTTCCAGATACCCGTTATTCGCACATTATCTATGACCGAATTATACTTCACTAATACATAAACATGTGCGCCAAGTGTGACTAAATGCCGACATAAGTGTGACCCGATAAAACCTGCTCCCCCGGTAACTAGCACTCGTTTATCTTTAAGTGTCAAATAGACTCCTCCTGGTGGGTAAAAAATGCTATAAAATCGCTTTGTGCTTGGTTTAATTCATTCTGGGTATTAAACGTTATTTGTGGGCCATTGTACTGGTATGTGTAGAGCAGATCGTCGCTAATTAATTTCTTGAATAACTTGACTAATCCTTCGCCATCTGGCAATTCTAATATTTCGCTGTCCAATCCTTCCAATAAATACTTTTGCAATATCATATGGCCTATGTAGTATGACTGGATGGGCTTTTCGTCAAATGAATCTACTCTCCCGTTTACATTGGTCTTCACTAATCCAAATGGACTTTTAACGTCAGCAGTTATGATGGTGATTTTAGCTTGCTTTGACATATGCGACTCTATTAAGTGATTGAGGTCAATGTCAATTAGAGTATCTCCGTAGGATACTATCGTATTTTCCGACAGTAACGGAGATGCGTCGTGGATACGAGCTAGCATACTCGCACTATCTCCGGAATTGCAAAATTCGAGAGTAGCTGCAAAATCTTGCTTAAGCAGATAATCCTTTATCATATCTCCTTTGTAACCGACACAAATGATAAATTCGTTGAATCCCTTTTTAATAAACGCGTCTATAGAATGGTGAATTATTGGTTTTCCATTAAGGTGTACTAATGGTTTGGGAATGGTATCAGTAAGAGGTCTTAATCTCAGGCCTCTACCTCCACATAAAATCAGCGTTTTAATATCGTTCATCTAATTCCGTCGTTACTATCATGAGAGCCTTCTTCAAAAGATGTATCATTTATTATGAAAACTGGCCTTCCCTTTGTCTGGTCGTAAATTCTGCAGATGTATTCTCCTAGCACTCCTATGGCTATTAATTGGACGGCCCCAAAAAATGATATTGCTACTGCAAGAGTTGACCATCCAGCTGGGATTTGGAGATTGTGGTATTGTTTTAAAGTTACTAGCAACACTACTATGATTGCGTACAAAAGGCTTGCAATAGCAATGAATATGCCTGTTACTGTAAAAATCCTGAGAGGGAGGGTGGAAAAAGATAAGATTCCATCTATTGCAAATGACAATAAAGATCTATAGTTGAATTTAGAGGAGCCTGAATGCCTTTGGGACTCTTGGTATTCTAAAGAAGTCTGCTTGAAACCTAACCAGCTTATTGTACCTCTTAAAAATTTCTTGTATTCAGGTATTTGGATCAGATAATCTAGTACTTTACGATCTAATAGTCTGAAATCTGATTGCCCGTAAGTTAGATTTAACCCTGATAGCTTAGAGATCAAGTAGTAGAAAAATCTGGTTTGGATTTGAACAATATTGTGGGATTTGTTAGGGGTTTTGTTAGTGTAAACCACCTGGAAACCAGATTCCCATAGTTTAATCATTTCTGGTATTAGAGATGGTGGATGTTGAAGATCGGCGTCCATAGTGATAACCGCATCACCGTTTGCGTGGCTTAATCCAGCAAACAGACCTCCTTGGTGGCCAAAATTTCTAGAGAGTGATAAGAAATGGACGTTATTATTTTCACTTCTTAGTTTTTTAATTAGGTCAATCGATCTGTCAGTGCTGCCATTATCAACAAATATGACCTCATAGTCATGTTCTACGTTGGGAAATACCTCAGTAATCTTGCTAAATAATGGCACAAGATTGGTTTCTTCGTTGTATACCGGTAAAACTATTGAAATTAACATGAAGTCACTTTAATGCATTTGTCCCCATGCCGGCATATGTGAATCCCATCTCAATCATGTCTGATGCTGTTAACAGGTTCCGGCTATCTATTATTATAGGATTAGACATTCTGGAATGTATTTGCTTGTAATCCAAGGCTAGGAATTCTTGCCATCCTGTCAGTATCAGTATGGCATGAGCTCCCATGGCTGCGGAATATGCCGAATCACACGGTTTGACATTCTGGTTAACCGACAATATCTCATCTTTTACAACAGGGTCATAAGAATGTATTACGGCTCCCAGTTCATGCAATTTATTTATAACACGTACTGCAAGGGAATTTCGTAGATCGTTTGTCTCCGGTTTGAAAGTCAGGCCAAAGACTGCAATGACTCTGTGGCATATATCTATACCTAGTAGTTTTTCAACTTTGTTTACCACGCTAATGACCTGCTTATCATTCCTATCTAGTACAGCCTGTAGGAGTCTGGTCTCATAGTCCTCCTGATTCACGGTACTGATCAGAGCGTTAAGATCTTTTTCAAGACACGGTCCTCCAAAGCCGAGGCCGGCTTCTAAGTACGAGTGACCTATTCTGGAATCATATCCCATGCCTTCGGATACTTTCTTAATGTCGGCATTGACGCGTTCACATATTCCAGATATCTCATTGATGAATGAAATTCGGGTAGCTAAAAATGCATTTGATGCATATTTGATGATCTGAGCGGATGCTATATCCGTCTGGATAACTGGAACTGGAGTGGATTCTCTTTGAGGGTTTTCAATCTCATCTACAAATATGTTTCGTTCTATAATCGGCTCATAGATAGATTTCATTATCGAGAGAGCTGTGTCTGAATCCCCGCCGAGCACTATTCGTGAGGGGAAGAAGAAATCTTTTAGAGCATTCCCTTCACGCAGAAATTCAGGATTTGACACAATATCAAAGCAATCTTGTTGTGCTTTTTCGGTAAGGATATCTTTAATCAACTCTGTGGTTCCAACTGGGACAGTACTCTTGATGACAATGATCCTGTATTCATTCAAGCATTGACTTAGTTGGTTTGCTACTTCTATTACTTGGGATAGATCTATCTGCCCGTTTTTTAGAGATGGCGTTCCAACAGTGATGAATACGACGCGACTTCTTTTTACTGAAGATTGAAGATCAGTACTAAATTGTAACCTTCCATTATTTAGATTGCGTCTGAGTACTAGATCTATTCCTGATTCATAGATGGGTGATTTGCCTGCTTTGAGTTGATCTACCTTGACGCGATCAATGTCTACGTTGATTACTTCATGACCAATTTCAGATAATCCCAAACCTGTAACTAGGCCAACATACCCTGATCCACCTATCACACATATCTTCTGGGGTTCATTCATGGCATCGATTGTACCAGTACTTTGTCTTGTCCCCATAAATCTGAGTATCTTGAGTTAGCCTCATTAATCGCATCATGTTGTTTTCTACCATGTTCAAAGCTCTCTAGTAGATCCGATATGTAACGTTCAATTCGATGGCACGATTGACCGTCTCGAAATGGGTCAAAACGATTAGGCAGTGTTGTAAAGTCGAAATCTTTTTCCGTTTTCGGTATATGATTCTTGTGGTTTTTGACGGCTTTTAACAACTCTCGCAGATCGTTGAATACTATTTGGTTGTGACCGAATTCGTGGAATGGATGGCTGATCATACTGGTGCAGTCGTAGTGTAATCCGACTCCACCAGAGATTATCGTTTCTGTAATAGCTGTGGATATACCGATGCCTATACTGATATCTGAGGCGTTACTTGCATATACAGGGAGTTGTTTTTGAGGGTTGTCTACTACTATGCAACGGCGTGTAGCTAATGCTTGTTTTAATGTGCAGTGTAATTCGTCTAGTCTAGGCAATATGGTTGATTTTTTTGATTTTATTATTATTCCTATATCAGTATTGTCTATAACTAAGTTTAGAAAAGCTTTGTAGAATTCTGAAAGCATTGTTTTTGAATAAGGTACGTCGTTGATTATTCCACATACCATCGGGATGCGATATTCGGGCTGTGAATTATTCGACAAAGAATGCGCTATTTTGCGCGTATTTCGGATAGGCTCGTAGAAAACCTCATCGAAGAGTGCAATGATATATGTAGCGGAATTATCAGTTAAATAAGTTTTCCATTGGTCACTTGATTCTGTGTTATTAAACAGATAGTCAAACGGATATCCAGAAATTATGATGTTCTTGATCCCGTTATGGCAATTTTCCAAATCATCGATAGATCTATTTCCCCACAGAAAGAATACATGATGTGGATGATATCCTAAGAGCCCTTGTTTCCAGCCGAGATTTTCGGATCTTTGTTTACCAACGCGGACTCCGCCGATATGATCAAGAGCTATTCTTTGGCAAACACCTCTGGTACTTCCCTCCTCTGTGTCTATGTGCACTTTGATGTTGAAAAACGAGTAAAAATTTGTCCAATAATCCACATCTGCTAATAATGATTTTGATGTTCTGAGAACCCATTTCTCCAAACCACTACTATGCGGATGTTTTGTATGAGTAAAGGCCTTCAGAAGTGTTCTGCTTTTGCGATTATTTTTCCAGTATGGTAATGGCTTTCCTTGAATACGGCCGTTGTCTAAAGAAACCCACCGTACATTTCGTGACTCTAGGACTCTGATCGCTTCTATTAGTGTGGTTTTTGATTTGGCATTTATATTTTCAAAGAACACTAATATTTTTCTTGGATCTATATACTTGTGGTGATACCAAAATAGATCGGATCGACTATTCTCATCTATGCCTTCATCGGTATAGTGAACAGCCACTGTATTTTCTGGCATACTGGGCGGGACTGATCGATTCCAAAAGTTCTTACCTATGATGATAGATTTCTTTGCAGCTTGTCGGAATCCTTTGACTATTCGATTGCCTAATTCTGCGCGGACTCCTCTGGAGATGAAGTTTTTATCTATTTCGAAAGATATGGCATCAGAGGGCCAATGCTGTTTCAATAAATTGGCTAGGTCATGACGCGTTTCGAGAATAACCGTTGTATTCTTGGTTGTGGAATGTTTTATATTCCATACTATTGTTTGAAGGTCGCGGACAGTGGCATAAATCTCTGCCCTTACGCGCATTTCAAAATATACTGTAGCGGTTTCAGCTGATATTAGTTTTGACAGAGCAGCAAATGTTTCTGTGCGCTTTATATCTCGACACATCGATATAGCGATTTGGGATGCTAATGCTTCAACCTCCAATATTAGAGCTTCGCCATTTTGCGGTTCTACATCTGTAGGGTGGTTTATTATTGAAGTAAGCAATTCCATGAGGTTTTAAGAGCAGCTGGTTATATAAAATGAAAGCTAGAGTTTAGTAATGTAATGATTCTTATTTGAGAAGTTGGGGCTATTCGGTAAAGAGTTGGGATATTCGCATTATATTGATTACTGTTCCAGTTGTTCATGAATTATGATTTATCGAATTAATCGCATCGATTACTATTCTCTGATCTATATTGTTGAGACCTACTGATGACGGAAGGCTTAAAGCGCCCTCTGATAGTTTCTCAGATATAGGACAGTTATATTTAAAATGGCTATTATGGGCACCCGACAAATGTAGGGGTTGCCATAAGGGTCTGGTTTGTATATCTAACGATGACAACGCTTCTAGTAGCTCTCTGGATGTGTATCCATAAGCTTTACCATCTACCAATATTGTGTACAGCCAGTAGGAATGGTCGGCCCAGTCGGCCTTTTTCATTAAGTTAATACCAGGTGATCCGGTAAGGTGCTCTTCGTATGTTCTAGCTATTCGGCGTTTATGATCTAAAAAATCTTCTATTTGTTCCATCTGAGCACATCCAATAGCTGCTTGTATGTTGGTTAGCCTGTAATTGTATCCGATTTGATCGTGTACATATTCCACAGGATGATTTTTAGCTTGTGTGGTTATATGGCGGATAGTTTCGGCCCAACGCATATTGTTGGTAACAACCATTCCTCCGCCTCCGCATGTGACGGTTTTGTTACCATTAAAGCTGAAACAGCCTATGTGGCCTATAGTTCCCGATGGTCTAGATTTGTACGTGGCCCCTAGGCTTTGCGAAGCGTCTTCGATTACTGTTAAATTATACTTTTGCGCGATATCTAGTATGGGGTCCATATCGCATGGGTGACCTAGGATGTGGACCGGTACTACCGCTGTTATTTTGCGGCCTGATTTCTTGTTGTACAGATTACTTGACCGGACTTCGCAGTTGTTTTCTATAAACTCGAGTATTTTCTTTGAGTCTATCTGCCAATAGTCTGGTTCTGCGTCTACAAAAATGGGCCATGCACCGATGTATCTTATAGCATTTGCTGGAGCAATGAAGCTTAATGCCGAAACAAATACCTCGTCATTCTCGTTCACTCCGCATACTTTTAAGGCCATATGCAATGCTGAGGTTCCACTATTTGTAGCAACGGCATATTTTATCCCCAAATAATCAGCGACAAGCCTTTCAAATCTGTCTACATACGTGCCGGCAGATGATATCCAATTAGTATCTAGGCATTCCTTGAGGTATTTCCATTCGTTACCTCTGATTTCTGGTACTGACAATGGTATCAACTATCCGTCTCCGTAATTATCTGTAGATATGGGGTCTAGGTCCATTATCGCTTGTTCGTAATCACTGCGTTTACCTATGTCTACCCAGTACTCATGGACTGGAAAGCTAATTACTTTTAATTTTGCCTCGATTATAGTCGATATTAGATCAGGCATATCGAAAGGGATAGATTCTGGTATGTAGTCGAATAGACAGGGATTTATCAAATATACCCCGGCGTTCACAAAATGTTGTAAAACTGGTTTTTCTTTTATATTAATGATGGTTAGTCCATCAGTCTCTACTAAACCATAGGGGACCTCAATTTTTTGCGTGGCGACCGCTACTGTCATATCAGAATTCTGTTCCACATGAAAATCCAACATAGCTTGGAAATTGACATCTGTGAGGACATCTCCATTCATCACTAATATAGGCGTTCCGCTGTTTGGAACGTGTTTTAAAGCTCCAGCCGTTCCGAGAGGTTGATCCTCCTCAAGATAATTTATGTTAACGCCAAATGAGCTACCATCACCGAAGTAGTCCGTGATCATTTCGTGCTTGTAGTGGGTTGTAACATTTATATGTTGGATGCCAGAGTCTCTTAACTGAGTTACGATTCTTTCAAGTATTGGTTTATCGCCTAGGGGCAGCATGGGCTTTGGAAGGTTATCTGTGAGCGGACGAAGTCTTCTACCTTCTCCTCCTGCCATAACAACTGCTTGTACTTGTATATTTTCTGCGGGTAATAGTTCGTCCTTTACCACGATTCCTGTCAATTTATTGCTGTGATCTAGTATAGGTATTTGCCTCACTTGTGTTCTATGCATCTGGCTTAGTATCTGAGATTTACTCGTCCCTTCTATTGCGAAAACCGGACCATTCGGATTGATCTCAGATTTAACAGCTTGAACCTCTGATATATGCGAATCTAGTGAAGCTCCTTTTATCAGAGCTCTCCTCACGTCTCCATCCGTTAGTGTGTCTAGAAATCTGGCATCTTGGTCAACAAGCACTGCGATTTTGCAAAGAGCGTTGTCAATGCATTCTATTAAATCTCTTATTGTTTGATCAGACGTTACTAGGATGGTAGATAGATCTATATCCATTATTCTGAGGGCACCTTTATTTTATGCAGTATGTTCAAATATTTCGTTACAGATAGTATCTCTTGTTTTACGTTAGTTTGTTCCGTAATTGCCACCCGTTAATATTCTTTTCCCATAGATGTGGAGACCTGAATTTGTCGGATAATTCTGCGAATTCCTCATGAGTCATTCCTAGATAATCCATTACATCATCAAAATATCGCTGTGGAAATTCGCCATCGTATTTGTTCACTAATAGTACGGCCTCTTCGCGGGTTAAGTGCATGTTGCGGATTTCTTGGGACGCGTCGTACGATGCGCGGCCGAGACCGAATTTAATATAGGTTGTGTAGTAGTGAAGGTCATCTAATTTATCGTCAATGCTATTATATCTGCTATATGTACCTTCCGTTCGGAAAGGGCGTGGCTTAAATCCGGTGTTTTCTACTGCGTAGTAGTAGGCTTCCTGAGGAGTCCATTTTGTGTAGTATCCCAGATAATGGACTTCAATTTTGCCTTGATCTAATTCTGATGACTCTGGTGGCAAATATATCAGCAGATCATTAATGTCTAGTCCATATTCACCGACCAATTCTGGAATTGGCAGACCACTGAGATATGTTTCAGAAAGGTCTTGCATGGTAAAGTAGGATTGGTCTCTTAGTGATGTTTCAGTTTCAGCTATTGGGTTGCCGTATTCAGCTTCAGGTTCACCATAAAATATTAGCGGTATGTTGTACTTTATTGCGATCTTAGGAGCTAAATTTTTCTGTCCTAAGGTGAATCCATGAAACGGATGAAATAAATTACGTATCGCTAATTTAGTGAGCAGTTTGTAGACTCTTCCATTAGGGTTGAATGTGATGTTGTCAAATCCGCCAACATCAATCCAATTCCTGAAGTTTTCTAAGCCGTATTCAGTGTATAAAATAGGCGGCCATGTGATTGTCAAAGGGGTCATCTTATACTTGTATTTTAAAATGTGGGCGGCGAATGCACTATCTTTGCCACCACTTCCGGGTACTATACAATCATATTGACCATTGCTCTTGCGGTGTTTGGCTAGCAGTTCTAGTAGTTCTGATTCACGTAGTTTCCAGTCAATGTGTTTCTTAATATCGTTATATTTGCATGCTTCGCATATGTTGTCAGAGTCCATGTTTAACGTAGGAGTTTTTCTGTTGATCTGATGTCTGAATTCTGGGTATGATGAAGGTCTTTGGTTGGACATTACACATAATGTGCAGAATGTAATATTGGGTGGAAGTCCATAATACGCTTCATATTGGTTAGACATGGCCTGATTCCTTTATACTTATAGCAACATTACGCAAATTATTGTACATCTTAATTCCAGCAGAGCCGCTCCGTTCTGGATGGAACTGGAACCCATAAATGTTCTTGTATTTTAAGCTCGAAACAAATTCTGTTGAACCATATACTGTTGTAGAGAGTGTTATCGTCGGGTCGTCTGGCAAGACATAATAGGAATGTATGAAATACATGAATTGGTCATTCGGAATGCCTTCTAAGGG
>MDTE01088887.1_pt1 | contig 10118 bp, 5 predicted proteins | sample 811231 | NCBI WGS metagenome assembly MDTE01 (sample SAMN05326651, study PRJNA326480) | marine metagenome | isolation source: seawater | place: Indian Ocean: Red Sea | collected 2010 | reverse complement strand
ATTTAATTTACTATTTAATTGAGTCTCGTAACTTTCTGAAATATGACTCTGGTCACAACATTCTTTTAATGGAACAGTATGAGTTACTAAAACAATATTATTTATAGAGTCATTTTTATTGTATTTTTCTATTTTTTCTTTTAATATATCACTTTCTTCAATCGATTGTTTGTAAACATTATTGATAAATTCTAAATTATCATTTTTATTAAAATGTGGAATCCATTCTTTAAAATAATGGATATGATTTTCTAAATTTGTTTTTTTATTATAATCCCACCAACCACAAACACCTATAAAAACGGTCCCGTCTAATATAAAATCATTTTCTGGAAGGTATACTAATTTATCATTATTAAATTTTTCAACTTTTTCATTTATTTCTTTTATAGAAAAAAGACTTGGATATCTATGAACGTGTTCGTGATTGCCATCTACAAATAGTATTTTATCATAATTATTACTTAATCTATTTAAATACTCTATACTTATGTCTATATTATCTGATATGTCTCCAGCAACTATCAAGATATTGGCTGTCCTAGTAGAGAAGTTGTATGGACAATTACCTATTAAACCACAAGGATATTTATTATCTATTTTTTTATCCCATTGATCTATATGTAAATCACTAACTATATCAACTAAAAATCCCGCCATATATAATGTTAAAATATTTTTAATTAATATTAATAAAAAATATAATTTAAACTAATTAATTTATTTTAATTTGACCACGATGTTCCCTATTATTTTTTTTTGTGTAATTTACAAAAGCTCCTGGACCATATATACTATTGGTAGGAGAATAATTACAGTATGCATTTGTATAGTTTATTATTTTTTGCGTTTCTACTTTTTCCTCTGAGTTACATTTACTGTGAGAAGATAGGTTGCCCATATTAGATTGTTAATTATTTACCTTTTGTATACTTAAATCAATTTTATAAAATTGATTTAATTTCTGCCTTGTAATTTACAATAAAAATGTTTCAAAAAATGTTAAAAATATTATTCTTTTTTATAGTATTGATTTCTTGTATTACAACTACTGTTGACTCAATACCATTAAGAAAAAAGGTCTTTATCAAAAATACTAACAGGCCTATAAAAATGAAGATTAAAAGTAAAGAATTATCACCTGGAGTAGCAGAAATAGATGAATATGGTTTACCTTGGCAGGCCGGAGGGATATGGGTAGGTTTAGATAAAAAGAGAAATAACGCTAAGGATCAACTAAAAGAAGAAAAAGATTTTAAATATTTGGTTAAGAGATTTTTAGATAATCGTTCTAGTGTTTAATTTATTTAAACAGTTGCAGAAATGAGAGAAAGAATGAAAAAGAAATATATTTGTTTATTTAAGAAAGTAAAATTGAATATTCATATTGTATATTTTTTTTTACAAAATGGATAAGTTTGAGACAGTTTACAATAAATTTAGTTATGATTCAGTTACTAATTTTGATAAATTAGAGAAGTCTTGGGTAGAAGACTTAGGAATAGTAATACACCCAGATAAAGATACCCAAACTAATTTTATAGAAGTTCCACCAATAGATTCATTACTAAAAAATTTGTCTAAGTCAAAAAATAAGATAAAAACTGATTGTAGATTTTTTGCAATGTTTATGGGGTGCTTAAAAAATAATCCTGATAAAAAGAATATATTTATTATGCCTAAAAACCATACTGGTTTAGAAATAATGATACCTGAAGGATGTTTATATATAACTTTAAATAGAGATAAGTTTGTAATTGAAACCAACAAAGATAGACCTCCGTCTATTTTATCAAAAGCTTTTAAAACTGATCAAGGTCAATGGATTGTAAAATCAGGAGAAGACTCATATTTAGGTATAGTTGATGAGGGACCCATTATTATGTCACTTAATGAATGGATAAATAGATACAAAAAGTGTGTAGAAAAACATTTAGGTAAGAAAAATAAAGATGAAGATATGAAAATATATTTTGGTCTGTTATCGTGTTTGATTCATAAACACGGAATAGATGTAGGTGTTTATAGTTATGATCGAATGGGTAAGATTCAAAATATTTTAAAAGATAAATAACAATTTGTATATTAAAATTTTTTTCTATTATAAATTTATTAATTATATTTATGGATAAAGTTCAAGACTCATTACATACTAGACAAGAAAAACTAGAAAAAATTAATACAAGAAAATTAAAAAACTCTCATGAAACTCTCTTTGAATCAAACTTTGATCATCTTGAAAAAAAATATAAATATAATGAAAAATTCCTTAAATATCTTAGAAATAACAGAGAAGAAATGGAAAAAGAAGAAATTAAGAGAGAAAATGAACTAGAGAAAAAGAGAGTTGAGAGAAGAAAAAGAATAGAAGAGTTACAAAAAATGAAACTAAGTATACCTAAAAATATAGATGAAAATACAAATCTAGATACTGAAGGAATAGAGAATAATACGACTGAACAAGAAGAGGAACCTTTATTTGACGATAATAGAACACCGCCAGTAGATAATTGTTGTAGCAAAACACTAAGATACTTTAATATACTTTAAATCAACATTCAGTGCTTCCTGGACAGCACCAAAAATCCCAATTTTCATTTCCACCAGCAGAACTTACTTCTGGTGTAGATTCTGATCCCTGTTCAGAGGTAGATTCAGATAGAACTACCATAATATATGTAAGTATAAGAAGAAACATAAACATTAGGTAACGCATTTTTCTATTCAATACAACAAATATTTGTAATCAATTTTAAATAAAAAAAAATGTCCATACATCTAGGACTTAATTTGGTAAATATAGATTTACTTACCATAAACAAATTATCATTAAAACTAACCCTACTGAATTAACAGTGTAAGTTTCAGTGAACTTAATATGTTTTGATAAATAAATCAATCAATAATTAAAATCAATTTTTATAAAAATCTTTTAACATTATTGACATAAAGGGTAAGTATATTTGTTTCTAATTTTTCTTTTAATGTATCAGTTATTTCGTCAAAGTGTATATTATCATCATCAATAATTACGCCTATAGTTTTAATAAAATGAACCACAGTATTGTTAGTATTTTCAATTTCACCTTTACCTAAATATTCCTTTAGGTATACATATACATTTCTTTCATAAGGACTATAAAATGTAGGGATTTTATCATAGGGATAAACAAAAAAATCATTGTCTAATAATCTTTTACATTTTTGGTCAACACATCTAAGATCAATTAAATTTTCTACATGATTTGTCTCTTCTATGCAATTATTTCTTGCCTTACAAGCTTTATCATCCATTCTATCAAAGCCACTTCCACCCGAGCCACTTGCAAACCAACCTGGGTAAATACTAATTATTTCTACACCACTATCTGTTTTTTTAAAACATCTTATTTCGTAATCATCATCGCTTAAATCTCCTAACTCCCATTCTAAGTTTAGAATATATTGTTTACCATCAGACTCCTGTATTTTCCCTTGTATTTCATATATGGGTTCATCACCTAATACTTTAAATATACCATAAAAAAAGGGGTCTCTACCATCTGATGTTTTAGAAAACAGTTCTTCTACAAAATCATCTATAATAGAATTATTATTATTAGAATCTGTATTAAAATCTGTATTAGAATCTGTATTAGAATATGTAATTGGACAAAACATCTTAAAATCGAAAAGAAATGTTGAGTTTTTTAAAGGATATTTCATTAAATTTTTATCTTTATCTATGAATTCACTTTTCAATCTTGTAATATTTTTAAGGAAATACAATTCTTTCAATATTGGCTTTGAAACCATATCAAATTTACTAACATCATCTCTAATACCCATCAATTGTTTTTCCATTTTTATACCATAATAGGTATTGGTTTTTAGATATGTTTCTTCTAGTAATGACTCCTCATTCCTAATAATATCATATTCAACTTCTTTAGATATATAATCAAATTCATCTTTACTAATATTATATGTTTCCTTAACTACTGGCCATATCTCAGCCAATAATGGTTTTAATTTTGAATCTTTATCTATTTTACCTTCTGATAATTTAATTGATAAATAAACATCATTTATATTTTTTTTCAAATATAAGTATATACTCTGATATTCCTTGCTTGTCCTATCAAGAGATCCACCCTTCTGTGTTAAACAAAGATCATTCCGTAAATTAGAATCTTCATAATTACCATCATTTTCATTAAAATCCCATTCAGCACAAGTATTTGAACTCGTAAATGTTACAAATTTATTACTATATGATTCTTCAAGAATGTTTTTAGTATTATCTATTGCATCTTTTAATTTATTTTGAGATTCTGCTATATTTTCCCGAAGCTTGGGCAAGTATTCGGAATCCTCATTAGAATTATTTGACTCTTCTTCTTCTTTAATATTCATGTATTTCAATAAAATATCAAGATTATTTAAAAACTCACTTAATTTTTCTTGACTATTATATATAGAGATTGTTTTAGGTTTTTCTTCTCCAGTTGAAATGTCCGTTTCATTTTCTTTGGCCATATCTAATATTATATCCATTTGGGTATGAACTTTATCAAATGCATCAGTAATATCGGAACCATCGACTTCATCTTTTTTAAACTCTAATCTTTTTCCCTTAAATGTAATTCTTTCATAAAGAGGTGTTCCACTGCTGTATTGTTTTTTAAAACTTTTTATTTCTTGAACAAGATTATCTATTATAGTTTTAAATTCTCTATCATCAGTGTCGTAATCCAACATATCACCTTTAAAAATTTTTTTTTTCGTTGCATTTAAAAGTTTACTTCCTATTGGTTTTAATTTTAGTATACTTCTATTACCCTCTATTTGTTTAACTTCATACTCTTGGTTATATTCTTCGATAGGTATACCTTTTAATTGGATATTTGAGCCTTTTAAAGTGTCTAAGAATTTTATAGATGTTTGGAATGTTAATGTTAAAATTCTGTTTTCATAATCTAAACTTAATGGGTTATCTTCTAATCTTATAGGAGTTATATCACCAGTTCCGCATCTAGAATTCTCATCTGAATTTTCTTTCTTAACTAAATCACTATATATTTTTTTAGTCTCGTTAAATAGATCATTATTGTCCTGAAACAACTTTTCTTCGAAAGAAACAATGTCACTACCTAAAATAACATCAAAAATTTGTTCTATAACATTATCTCTTGACCTTCTTTTTCTTCTTGGTTTAAGTTTTAATTTTGGTTTTAATTCTTCATTTCTCTTTTTTCTTAGTAATTTTTCTGCAATTTTTTTGGGATCATTTTTTTCTTCGTAACTCAATGGAGATAATTGCTCCAACTCTTCTTTAAATATATTATTATTTTCTTTTATAAGTTCAGTTAAAACTCTTCCGTGTATTGCATTTATCCTTTCAACATATTTATTTTTACTATAATGTGTTTCAAACCATTTTGTATTTAAAATTAATTCATCTTGAATACCTTTGAATGGTATGTATTTCCCCTTAAATAATCTTAAATTAAAAGAGCTAAAATAATCAGCAACATTAAAATCTATTAATTTACTAAAAAAAGTTCTTCTTAATATTTTTACTGCAGTATTACTTTCACCCTTTATTATTTCATTAAATATATTATCAACTTTATCATTATCTTTATCATTATCTTTAGTTAATTTAAATTTATTTTCAATATCACTCCTTAAATTATAGATTATATCATCTCTATTCCTAGAAAATACTTGATTAAGTTTTTGGACTTTTTCTTTAATAAAAATATTTTCCTCACTTAATTCTTTAACGGGTTCTTCCTCGTTATCATTACCAAGCGCTAACCAATACGATTTATCTAAAGTTTCTTCTTCTAATTTTAATTCTATTTTTTCATCTGATATTTCACCAGTTTCTCTGTATAACTCCAGCTTTTTTTTATTTCTATACCAATTACTATTCAAATATGTATTTGTTCCAAAAGATAACATGTATTGATATATTTTTTTTCTACATCTTTTAATTTTGTCTATATTACCCGTATATGTTATTTCTGTAGTAGAATCATTCCCTGTCGGCTGAAACCTATCAAAATTGATAGTTTTGTATTCCCCAAAAAATGGTATTTTAACAGTATAATTTTCGTATTGCTTACACTTATTATCTCTAATGATTGTAAAATTATAATCTTTTTTAACTTCTAATGAAGTTTTATTTTTTTTACATATTTCTTTGTCTTTATTTTGATTTTCTTTACAAAAATCTTCAAGAGAAAAGTCTTGTAAGTTACATTGTGTTACTGTTTTTACTTTTCTTAATTTTACATTAAAAAAATTATCTATATCTGTTAATAATTTATTTATTTGTTCTAATAAATTCATATCAGTATTTATAGATGTAGAACTTCCTTCGCCGAATCCAGATTCGGCAGACATACTATCATTTGAGTTGTTTTTATTAGAATAATAAATATTTTGTGCAATATTATTCAAAGATTTAACTAAATTTAATATCAATTCACCTATAAATTTATTCATTTCAATTGCATTATCAACATTCATAACATTACTTGGTTCTTCATTAGAGTTTATAACCTCAGTTAAATTTTCTTTATCAGATGCTTGATTATAAATTTGTTCATACTCTGATAGTATACTTCCTAGTTCGGCATCTGTTTTTTGAATATATTTACTCATTATACTACTGTAGTCATATTTATCAAAATTACTAATATTTCTCATAATTCTTGCATAAATTTGATTCGCCACTCCAAAACCATCAGGAACTTCTAAAACATGAATTGCTGGACTTAATGGAAAATCAATTCCTTCAGTAATCTTATTATTTAGTAAAGCACAAACCGGTGTATTTCTAAGAAAATTACTATTATTTGGAAAGCAAAACTTATAATGATTTTCATCTATTGAATCCATGTTATAACGATTAAATTCAAATTTAGACATAGAAGCTTTAGTTTCTTCTAAACGATCTAATCCTAACTCTTTTTTTTCGTTTCCTTCTTCAATTTTTTCATAATATTTTGTTTGAGTAAGAGTATAATGAAAATTGGGTATGGTTGTATATTTTTCTTCTTCATTATCTAATATTCTAATAGTAATGTCTTCGGAGAATCTTAGAACACAACTGTAACCTTCTAAAATTTCAGGTGATAAATTTAGATGTTTACCTTCATATTTCTCATATCCTAATCCTGAGCTATTATTATCACTTTCTTGTTTAATTCCTTCTCTAACTTCTTTGTTTACAGGGTGTGGATTTTTGTAATAGTATTTGCTATCTGTATCATTATGATACATATTAATGAAACCATTAACTAATTTTTCTTTACGATGTGAAATTTTAGAAATAGGCTGAGTTTCTTCACTAAGTTTATAATATGGAATATTAGATAAATAATTTAAATTTTCTTTTTCTGAGGACGTTGAATTGTAATGATGGTTTATGTGATTGAGATTTTTATATGTTAGATAAGCAGAAAACTGTCTAAATCCAAGATCATCAAAATTTGAATAAACAATTGGTAGATAATTGGATCCTCTACGTGAATATTTAGGTTCTTCATCTGATGGGTTTAATAAATTTTCTAACACACGATTAAATTTTACATTGTTAAATAAGTTATAAGAGTTTATATTATGAATCATTTTTACTAGATTTTTCTGTTCAAGAGACCATTTATCACTTTTATCCTCTAAAATGATTTTATTAATATCTGTTCCTAAACCAAAAGGACCTTGGTCTACAGAAATAAAATATTTTTGAATCTTAACACGCACAATAATATGTTTGTATTCCCTCAACCATTGCAACATTAAAAGTCTGTCTTCATCATAAGTAAAAGGAGCTAATTGTGCAAATTTATTTTTTTTTTTTCTTTCTATTTTTCCTGGATGTATATAACATTTAGATGTTTCTAAAGTGTAATCATAATCCTCTATTTTTTGTAATAACTCATCTAACTTTTTTATGTCTTGTTGTATAATTTTAATATATTCATTTTTTTCTGGATTACTTATTATCATAGTTTTTTGATCTGGAGGTTCTCCATCATATTTTATTTTATTATTGTAATCTTTTATTTTTGGTAAATCTTCAAGATTTATTTCAATATTACCGTCTTTTCCTGAAGTATATTTATTTATAAATGTTAAAAAATTATTACATTGATCTTTTAAAGATTCTAACATGTCTTTCTTAGGTATAGGTATATAAACTCTGTTTCCGGATAAATCAGGATATGATTCAATGGTCCCAAAATATTCAAGATCAAAAGATACATTACCTATTATTCTTTCTATCGTATACTGATTTTCCTGTATTCCTTCTTTTTCAAGTTTAAGATTAGTTAAACCTGTTGTATCGTAACCATAATTATCAGCTAGCAAACCTATTCTTTGAAGTATGTTTGATTCATTAAAAGTCATTGATAATCCTTTTTCTTTTCTATAATATAACTTAAAAAATATATATAATTGATAAAGAGACCATTGTATACTTACCTTATTGATTGGTGAATTTATTATGGGTTTTCTTTGTTTAGATACTATAGTGTTTTGATGATAAACGTTTCTTTGCGCATACTTTTCTCCCAGCATAGGTATAGATCCCAATGTAACAGTGAGTCCTAATGCTATGGGTGCTGATACACTACATAAATAAGTAGTTGTTCCTACAATTATTGATATCAAAATAGAATCTTTAATATACTCTGTAAATCCTCTTGGTTTTAGTGTCGTAAAGGCTTTATCATTTTTGCTTACAAGGGTTTTTATTGTTGTATTACTTATTGGATATTTCCATAAATCTAAAAATTCACCATTAAAGTTATAATCATAAAAAGTTATGTAAGGTGCTATAGTGTTAGCAAAAGATCTAGAATCTTTATTTGATTTTATCATTTCTTGTATGAGTAATTTCATTTTAATAATATTTTCTTCAATAAGATCCTTCTTAGTTTTTTTTTCTTCCGATAGACATAAATATATTGTTCCTGCTGCTGTGACACCAATTGCTATGTAAGGTAATAATGAATGCATAGGAAAAATATCACACAAAAATACTCCTGCGTACTTTAAATTGCTTAATATTATTTCTATTATAGGCACTGCCAACTGATAGGCTGAACTTGTTAATTGATAAAGTTGATTATAAAAATTTTCACCATAACTTAATAATGTAGAAAACATCTCGGGAGAAAAATAATACGTTACACCACTAGAAAATGAAATAACCGCAACAGCAGTCATGGTAAAATTTTTGGCTTTCGTCATTAACTTTTTAGTAAATGAATTTTTTTTTTTATTAATTTCATCAGCTAAATCTTTCTGAAGTTTTGTTAGTTTACGTTCATATATGCTTGTATCTGGTGAAAATTTAGAATCCATTTCAGCTTTATCCGTAGGTAATATATTACTAAATGCAGCTATATTTATAAGAGGTGATAAATCCAATTGTGACTTTTCCATAGGAGTTCCCGTTAACATAATCACTTTATGAGTTATGTTTAAAGCACACAGAAAATTCATAGCTTTAACATTATCTGAATAAAATGGGGAATTAATTAAATTAGTGAGTATTTTTCGTAAATTATGTGCTTCATCAAACACTAATATAGAATTTTTGAACTTTTTTATGATATCAGGATTATTTTGGATATCTGCATATGTAAAAAAATACGGTGATTCAATACCATTCTCCTCGTGTCCATTCTCAAGTTTTTTATAAAAACTATTTTCACCAAATATTTTAAGAGGAAACCTAGCATCGGATTTCCATGGAACATCTAATCCAGTTGGTGTAATAATTATTCTTCTTATTCTATTATGAGATTTTGTTCTTAAAGGCATATTCATTAATAATCCCCAAGTAGTTATTGTTTTTCCTGATCCCATCGTATGAAACAAAATAATACCTTTTTGTTTATTACATCGTTTAGTCATTCTATCTATAACACTTTGTTGATGGTTACCCATTTTAAATTCATTACTTCTAGTCAACTTAATACATTTACTATGTTTTTTAATTATTTCTTCTTCTTTATCTGGTTCATATGGTTCATATGGTTCATCATCGTAATTATTTTCATTATTCTTATTATTCTTATTATTCTTATTATTCTTATTATTCTTATTATTATTTT
>MDTE01204868.1_pt1 | contig 10119 bp, 6 predicted proteins | sample 811231 | NCBI WGS metagenome assembly MDTE01 (sample SAMN05326651, study PRJNA326480) | marine metagenome | isolation source: seawater | place: Indian Ocean: Red Sea | collected 2010 | reverse complement strand
GACATCCACGTAGAGCCCAAGCGAGAGACCTCTGAAGTGCGCCTTCGCATCGATGGCGTCTTGCACCGCATCCACGTCATGCCAAAGGCCGTCCACAGGGCGCTAATTAGTCGTGTAAAGACTCTGGCTCGCATGGACATCGCCGAGCAACGAAGGCCTCAGGATGGACGACTGAAGACGAACTTCAAGGACAGTGAGATCGAGCTCAGGGTGTCCACCGTACCGACCGCATTCGGCGAGAAGCTGGTCGTTCGTATCTTCGATCCCGACGTGCTGACCCAGGAAGTCATCAAGCTCGGCATGTTCCCCCCCGAGCAAGAGCTGTTCGAGAGCTTCATCAGCCGTACGAACGGCCTTGTTCTCGTCACTGGCCCCACCGGGTCGGGAAAGACGACGACTCTCTACAGCACGCTCCAGTACCTCCACACAGGTGACGTGAACATCACGACCATCGAAGATCCCATCGAGATGGTCCGGGAGGAGTTCAATCAGATCGCGGTGCACAAGCGGCTCGGGATTACGTTCGCCTCGGCCCTCCGGACCGTGCTGAGACAGGACCCCGACATCGTGATGGTGGGTGAGATCCGGGACCAAGAGACAGCTGAGGCTGCCGTGCAATCCGCCCTCACCGGCCACCTGGTGCTCTCCACACTCCACACCAACGACACCGCAACCTCTGTCACCCGCATGCTGGATCTAGGCGTGCTGCCCTTCTTGCTGTCGTCGGTGCTGGTGGGGGTGGTCGCTCAGCGCCTGGTGCGTTGCATCTGTCCCCACTGCAAGATGGAGGACTTCTTGACCCACGAGCAGGTCATGGCCCTGAACATTCCTGGGGCCGAGGGCCGGAACCTGAGGGTCTTCCATGGAGCCGGCTGTGCCAAGTGCAGAGGGACCGGCTATCAGGGGCGAACCGGTGTCTTTGAGATCCTGTCCGTCAACAGCCACATTCGCCATCTGATTGAGTCCGGCGCTGGCGCGGAGGCCATTCGTCGCGAGGCGCTCGCTGAAGGCATGAGCACCGTTCGCGAATACGCAATCCAGAAGATGGCCATGGGGATCACGACCTACGACGAGGTTGTCCGAGTCACCACCGAATAGTGGGGCCACGGTGCTCCCGCAGCGCGTACTCGGGGCCCCCCAGCCAAGGGCAGTCGAGCAAGACGAATCATCAGCGCCTAGGCCGAAACGACCCACCATCTGCCGCTGTCGCCCATCACCACCCGTGTGGGTCCATCCACCGGCTGCTCTGAGGGATACAGCGGGTCACCCGGAAGCAGCAGCGCCATCTGCTCATCAATCGACTGAAAGCGTGGCTGCACAGAGGGCAAGGGCCTGCGCGCCGAGTCGCTCAAGACCTCCTCCACCGTGTCGAACCGGGCGAGATCCCACAGCGTGTAATACGTGGGAGGGGCCAGGAGCAGGTCTCCATCCCCGTAGCGTTCCAGGGCCGCTTTGGGATTGACCCACCGAGAATCAATGACCTCGTAATCATCGTGCTGAGGGGCAGCCCCCTCAGGCAGCGTCGTGACCAAGAACCAGGTGTCGAAGCGACGGGACTCGATCGGGGGAGTGATCCAGTGGGAGAATCCGAAGGTGGCAGTCAAGTCCACCCCTGTCACTCCCGCTTCTTCCTCCAACTCGCGGGCAGCGGCCACCAGGTGAGCCCGGGCACAGTCGGCATCAAGCCAACCACGGAATCGTTCCATCACCTCGCCGTCGGACAACGGGACCTCCCTCCCCTGCTCCCTGTCCTGTTCCTCTACCCGACCACCGGGGAACACGTGCGCTCCGGGCATGAAGGAAGACTTCATGGAGCGCTGGACCATGAACACAGAGAAGCCAGAGTTCGCATCAGGGCGAAGCAGCAGAACTGTCGCGGCTGGCCGAGGCGCCGGGACACCGCTTGAGGACGTCACGACTCGTCCTCACTCTTCGTATCCATCCGATTGAGCTCGACCTGCGCGGAGCGTTTCACCTGGCTGTGCGGATCCCTCAGGGCCACATCTTCCAGAATGCGACGGGAAGCAGCTGTCGCGATGCTAGCCAGGGCCGAAACGGCGTATAAGCGCACCTTGAAGTCGGGGAAGTACGCCTGGCTCTGCAAGACAGGCACGGCTCTCGCCGTCGCCACGTGGCCCAAGCCCTCGATGGCGCCACAGCGGACGACCACCGGTACGCCTTCTTCTGTGATGGCATCCACCAGCGGCTGGATCCCCACGGAGCCCCCCAGCTGACCGAGAGTCGCCAAGGCTTGAGCACGCAATCGATGTTCCCCGTCGTCCTCGCCCGAAGTCACAGCGAGTGTGTAGAGCAGGCGCATGCCCCGCGGCCCCAACTCCCTCCACTGTTGGCGAGTCGGCGAGTCTTTGGCTCGGAGATACGCCCGAACCCGTCGTTCCACCTCTGCCGGAGTGAGAATCGGTGGGTCGGCCATGAGGGTTATCCCGACGAAGCCCCGGCCTCAGGCGCCACGGGCAACCCGCGCACTAGTTGGCACCGCCGTCAGCGGAGCCAGCCTGCCCATCGATTCCGACCATCTTCTGGAAGCGCTCGTTGCCGTGATGGGCCGCAAGATCAGGGTCATGTCTGGCAAAGGACAGCTCCGTGAAGCCAAGCTCAATCGCCTGCTCCAACATGTGCAAACTCTTGTCCAGTTCACCGTGCAGCGCATACAGACAGGCCAAGTTGTAGCTGGCATAGACCGAATTGGGCTCCAACGTGATCAGCTCTTCCAGCAGCGTCTGGGCCTCGGCAAAGTCACTGCGACGATAGGCCTCCAGGACCTTGACGTTCAGCTCATCGGCCCGACGCCACAACGCAAGTTCCTCATCGGTGGGGGCATCCCACTTCCGATCACGGGCAGATGCGATGCGATTAAAGGGGACCTGGGGACTGTCCTGGTACCAAAAGGCCACGGCTCCCAGGCGATCCTTCCGCTCGTTGTTGACGCCGTGATCCAACTGGACCTCGATGGACTCTGCGAAGGGAACAGGGTCATGCACGTGAAAGCGGTACACACTCGTCCTCGCCTTCATGCGATCCCCCTCGTCCAGCGTGACGCCCTGGAAGGCACCGTGAACAACGCTGACTCCGAAGATGTTCCCGAAGTAGTTGGTCAACCCGAGAGCACCTGGCCCTTGGGACGCGTCCGAGTCCACATCGAAATGAATGGCACCGTTCCCCCAGGGGCCGGGTTCTGCCGTCTGGACGACCAGTGCTAGCCCCACGTATTGCCCCCGACCCGCCGCTCGCAACACAGTCACGGGTTCTCCGGCCGAAGGTGGATTCGCCTGGGAGTACTGGGCGTGGAAATACAGGGTCCCCTCCGGGAGGGCTCGCAACTTCCGATAGTCGACCTCCCAGTGCAGTTGGCGCACCTCGTGGATGCCCTCATTGACCAGCGTGATGCGAGCTGACTTCGCAAAGGGCATCTTCCACAGCGAGGTCATGGAGCGGCCCGCGGAGTGCACGGCAAACGGCACGGACTGAAGATCCTGGCGGGCGCCAGGACCCACAGCGAAGAAGTCTCCCAGGGGAGCCTCGATGGAGGGACCGGAGTTGTCGTCCCAAGTGACCCGGATCAGCACGTCACGCCAAAAGGTATCGGCTCCCTCGACCGCAATCCAGAGACGGTCGATCACCGCAGGGCCCTCAAGCATGGCGATATCCCGAGACTCTCCCGGAGGGATGATCGGCTCACCCTCATATTCCGCCGAGGAACTTCGAGCAGAGACTCCGGGGATCTGATGGATGAGAGCATCCAAGGCGCTGGAGCCTATCCCCGAGATGCCAGCGTTCTTCGCCTTGCGGCCAGCCTGGGCAGCCGGCAGAGCACTCAGAGTCGTCAGAGCCACTAGGGTTACAACCAGCCAGCGAAGGTTCGAGGGGCCAGCAAACGAGAGCACCTGAGGTCGGGTCACGGGATCTTCTCCGGTGAAGCGGGTTCGCTGCTCAAGAAGGCGTGAGCAGTGGCGCACTCTACCAGAGGCCCGAGTCATCGTCCCCACCAGCGATGTCCGCCGGTGGCTGCCCTCCGTTGGCTCTCCGTGCTTGGTTCGGGGAAGTCCGCACAGCAGCATCCCACCCGCGGGCAGCCAGTGTCTCGCGTACGCCATCCAGGGCTGCTTCCCGCTCTGCCATGGCGTCCATCTTTGCCAGGGCTTGTCGACGACGCTTCCACGCAGCAAAAAGAAAGAGGAACGTGGCAAAGCCCCAAAAGGCTCCAGGCCCAAACAACAAGGGAATCAGCGCATGCCAAATGGTGAGGCGCCCTTTCCAAGAGGCCTCCAGAGTTCGGAGGTCTTGCCCGGTCGCCTCACGGAGCGCTTGATCTAGGGACCGTCCCGAAGCCAATTGGCGCACCATCGTGGGCAGAGAGTCGTCTCTCTGACGCTGCACGTAAGACACGAAGTCCACGGACTGTACGTAAGCAAGGCGGGCATGGGCCGCACGAGTCGGCCAGGCGCGTGCGATCTGAGTCATGGGTAGCAACGAGCCGGTGACGGCAGCCCGCACGAGCACCGCCTGGTCCGACGGCCGCAGCTCGCCAGCAAAGAGGAGAGCCAGCCCCTCGTTCAGCCAACGAGGGAGCTCACCTGCCTCGAACATCTGCCCCACAAGAACGTGCGTCAGCTCATGGACAAAGACCTCGCGCAGTCGATCGGGATCCGGATCCGGAAGATCAGCCCGCAGGTAGATCTCCATTCGGTCGGACCAGGCCGTTCCCGCCGCCCACGATGGAGGCCTTCGAGGCTGTAGGCTCCCGAACGAGTCCTGATCTGGAGCCAAGATCACATCCACCGCTGGTGGGATTGGGGCTCCCGTGTTCATGGAGATGTACTCAAGGGTCGAAGGCCCCACTTCGGCCAGAGCCCGCACGAGCCCTTGCTCATCCGCTCTGTGATGAAAGCGGATCAAGTCGGCGTCGAGGCGCTGCCAAGAGTCATCGGGAGGCGTCCACCCTGCCTGAGCAGGGCCCGCCCCCGCTGTGGCAACGATGACTGCTGTCAGAAAAGCGAGAGCGACAGTTCGCCGCAGAGAGAGAAGCCTAGTCGTATCGGCGCTGGTCAACAGGCGTCGACTCACCCGGGAGTCTCGGCGTGCCACTCCTGTACCGACTTCACAGAGAAGTCCGTATCGGACAACGCCACAATGCCCTGCACTAGCGCGTCAGCAGCAGCCAGTGTGGTGATGCAGGGGATGTTGAACTGCAACGCAGCCATCCGAATCGCTCGCTCGTCGAAGCGGGACTCCCGCCCAAGAGGCGTGTTGACGATGACAGCGACCTCGTGGTTCTTCACGTAGTCCACCAGGTTGGGACGTCCCTCGTTCACCTTGTAGACGGCCTCACACGCAATGTCTGCAGCCTGAAGGGCCTTGGCCGTTCCCGCGGTGGCGATCAACTGAAAGCCCAATCGTTGCAGTTCCTTTGCAATGGGCGGTATGGCGAGCTTGTCGTCGTCGTTGACCGACAAGAACACTGTCCCCTCGCTCGGCACGCGCTCACCGCCGGCCATGGTCGCCTTGGCGAAGGCTTGTCCAAAGGTCGGGGCGATCCCCATCACCTCCCCAGTGGACTTCATCTCGGGGCCCAACAATGGATCGGAACCTGCGAGCTTACGGAAGGGCAAGACCACCTTCTTGACCGACGTCATGCTCGGCCGGGGCTCTTCGGTAAGCCCGAGCTCGGGCAGCGTCTTGCCCACCATGAGAAGCGCCGCGTACTTGGCCAGTGCAATGCCCGTCGCTTTGCTCACGAACGGGACCGTTCGTGACGCCCTCGGGTTGACTTCCAGGGTGTAGACCTGGCCCTGGTGAACTGCGAACTGGGTGTTCATCAGCCCCACGACACCCAGCTTGCGAGCAAAGCCCGTGACAATGGCCCGCATCTCGTCTTGCAGTTCTTCCGACACGCTGTGTGCCGGCAGGACGCAGGAGGAGTCGCCCGAGTGAATGCCAGCCTGTTCGATGTGTTGCATCACACCGCCCACAACCACATTGCCTTCACAGTCGGCGAGGACGTCCACATCGAACTCGTCCGCGTTCTCCAGGAACTTGTCCAACAACACCGGCCGCTCGGGGTCGATGTCCAGAGCATCCTGCATGTAGTGACGGAGTCGCTTCTCGTCATAGACGATTGCCATCCCACGGCCACCCAGCACATAGGAGGGCCGCACAAGCACGGGATAGCCGAGGTCTTCCGCCAACGTCACCGCAGCATCAATGGACAACACCGTGCCGCCGTGAGGCACCCGCGCGCCCACATCGTTGGCCAGCGCCAGGAAGGCATCTCGGTCCTCGGCACGGTCGATGTCTTCCGGCGAGGTCCCCAGGATGGTGACACCAGCCTCTTTGAGAGGGATGGCGAGCTTGAGTGGCGTCTGCCCGCCGAACTGTACGACCACCCCCCGTGGCCTCTCCACCCGAATGATCTCCAGGACAGACTCGAGGGTCAGCGGCTCGAAGTACAGACGGTCCACCATGTCGTAGTCAGTGGAGACCGTCTCTGGATTCAGATTGACCATCACGGTGGAATAGCCCGCTTCCCGCAGGGCCATCGCTCCATGGACACAGCAGTAATCAAACTCGATACCCTGACCAATCCGGTTGGGGCCACCCCCCAAGATGATCACGGTGTTGGACCCATCCTCGGGAGCCTTCACCTCGCTCTCACCTCGCTCATAGGTGGAGTAGTAATAAGGAGTCTCTGCTTCAAACTCAGCCGCACACGTGTCCACGGCCTTGAAGACCGGTGCAATCCCGGCCGCCAGGCGCCGCTCCCGCACAGCAGCCTCACTCTGTCCCATGACGTGCGCAATCTGGATGTCCGTGAAGCCGTCACGCTTGGCGGCTAGCAGTGTCGAGCTAGACAAGGCGTCGAGAGAGCCAGCCAACCTCAGCTCGCTCTCGCGCTCCACCAGTTGGGCGATCTGGTCCAGGAACCAGGGGTCGATGCCGGTGTACTCTCTCAACTCAGGCATGCTCATGCCCAGCCGAAGCGCGTGCCGCAAGAAGAAGATGTTGTCTGACTGCGGCCGACTCAGGCGCCGCCGGATGGACCGCACGAGGGTGGCTCTGCTCTCCGGCCCCAAGGTCCCATCGACGTCGATCTCGTCGCGGCCATCGGCCCCCAAGCCGTGGCGGCCCTGCTCCAAGCTCGCCAGCCCCTTCTGCAGGCTCTCGCGAAACGTCCGCCCAATGGCCATGACCTCGCCCACAGACTTCATCTGAGTGCCGAGCGTCGTCTCCGCCCCAGGGAACTTCTCGAAAGCCCAACGCGGAATCTTGGTGACCACGTAGTCGATGGTTGGCTCAAAGGCGGCTGGGGTCTTGCGGGTGATGGCGTTGGGGATCTCGTCCAGCCGATAGCCAACGGCCAGCTTTGCTGCCATGTGCGCGATGGGAAAGCCCGTAGCCTTGGAGGCCAAGGCCGAGGAACGGGACACTCGAGGGTTGGCCTCGATCACCACCAACCGCCCCGTCCGAGGGTTCACTCCGTATTGGATGTTCGACCCACCCGAGTCCACGCCAATCTCGCGGATGATCGCGAGCGCCGAGTCCCTCATCTGTTGGTATTCCACATCACTGAGGGTCTGGGCGGGAGCCACGGTGATGGAGTCGCCAGTGTGCACGCCCATGGGGTCGAAGTTCTCGATCGAACAAACGATGACCACGTTGTCCTTGAGGTCCCGCATCACCTCGAGCTCGTACTCTTTCCATCCGATGATGGACTCTTCCACCAGCACCTCGCCCACCGGTGAGTTGCTCAACCCCCATTCCACGATGCTGCGAAACTCTTCGCGGTTGTACGCAATGCCACCGCCGGTGCCACCCATCGTGAAGGAAGGTCGAATGATGGATGGGAAGCCGGTCTCCTCGACCAGTGACCAGGCATCCTCCATGGAGTATGCGAAGCCTCCTCGCGGCATGGCGAGGCCGATCTTGTCCATCGCCTTCTTGAACAGCGACCGGTCCTCAGCCTTCCGAATCGCTTCCACATTGGCGCCGATGAGCTCCACCCCATGGGCCTCGAGCACACCTGCTTCCGCAAGCTCAATGGTCACGTTCAGGGCCGTCTGCCCTCCCATGGTCGGCAGCAAGGCGTCCGGCTTTTCGCGAAGGATGACCTTCTCGACAGCCTCTTTAGTGATGGGCTCGATGTAGGTGCGGTTGGCCAACTCCGGGTCGGTCATGACCGTGGCCGGATTGGAGTTGATCAGAATGACCCGGAAGCCATCGTCACGGAGCGCTTTGCAGGCCTGAGTACCCGAGTAGTCGAATTCACAGGCCTGACCGATCACGATCGGCCCAGAACCAATGATGAGGATCGACTCAATGTCAGTTCGGCAAGGCACCGAATCCGCTCTCCCAGCCGTGGAACACGGCCGGTCGGGTGATAGCGTGGAACAAGCCTGGAAGCAAGGGGGCTGGCGTTCTTCGACCCTCAAAATTCCGGTCTGGTCTCAGAAATTCATACCATCAGGGCGGAAGAGCGACCCGTACCTCGTCCCCAGGCTCCAGACGCCGTGGTAGGAGGCGCGGCAGACCAACACTCACCTGCCGGACATCCACAACCCTTGCCCCCAATGAAACCGAAAGGTCTCGAAGCGAAATGCTCTCAACAGTCGCCTCGACAACCGTAGCCTCACCTCCCTCTTTAGCAGGAGGAAGTTGGGCCCATGCGCGGTCCCCACGCTGCAGCCTTTCCACCAGCTCGCTTGGCACAACGGCCTCCGCCACCAGAGAGTTCGGGTCGAGGATCTCGAATGCCGGACGAACTCTTCGCGTGTTCCAGGCGTCTCCAGACGCGATATGGACAGCGGCCACAACTCCAGCGAGTGGACAGCGAAGTGTCGACTCCTCGATGGCGAACTCCAGCTGACGCTTTCGTTGACCAAGATCATCAGCAAGCGCCCTGGCCAGACGCTCCTTGTTGTTTTTTCGGGTAGCAGTCATCGGAGGCTTTGGGTTTCGGCGCACAGCAATGGACTGAGCCATCCTCGCCGCCCCCTCCTCACCCCCTTCCACCAGTGCCTGACGAAGTCGGCGCATGTCCGAACGCTCCATCCGCGCAGCTTGCTCCACCACCTGCCGACGAGCACGAAGTTCTGACTGCAAGTAGGCAGGCGGCGGGCCAGACTGAACACTGCGCCGGCTGGAAGGAACCGTGCGAATCGCGTCCTTGTAGCGCCGCTCTGTCTCTGCGAGACGCTCGAGCCTGGACGCCGTGTCGAGGGTAGCCAGGACCTGTCCCCGCTGGACGCTATCTCCAATGCGCACTGTCACCTCTTCGACCTCGCCCGGCACCCCGAACCTCACCTCCGCATAACGTGAGGCAACCACAAATGCGTCGGCCACCACGGCATCCGGTGGCGCTCCGGGCACACCGCCCCGCATGACCAAGAGGTCAGCGCCGTCTTCCGAGGCCTCATCGCCTCCAGACAACGGGGAGAGAGGCAACGGTTCCTCACCGGAGCAGCCCCACAAGCAGAACATCGTCAAGCACAGGGAGGCCTGCACAGAGCGAAGAGACGACAGCCTAAAGGCTCCTTGGTTCATGAGTTAGAACCGCAGTCCAGCCCGCAGGCTCGGGAGAGGCACAAGAGGCAGCTGGGGATCACCTGTCGGCAGAAGCCCGAGGCCGGCGCTGAGCATCAGACCATTTCGGGCATCAAAACGTACTCCTGCCAATCCGTAGACCACAAGACGAAACCCCTCTGCAGCAGCGACTACGCCACCAATGGCATCAGCCTGCCAGGCCAAGCCCCCCAAGATCATCGTTGTACCGACGCCAAGAAGTGGACTCAGTCGCCATGGCACTGGCAATAGGTGAGCCTCCACAAAGAACGCACCCAGGCCTGCGTTGGACGAAGCCACGGTGGGGAGCACGCCCCCTCCACCTCCGAGCAGTCCAAACGCCCAGTGGGGCAACCACTGCACCCATGCGCTGACGCCAACAGCAGGACCAAAGAGGCCCAAGCCCACCCCTCGGCGACGATCGCTTCGTGGATTCTTGAGTTGTTTCTGGACCTGGCTTAGCCGAGCGCCGTCCTTAGCGCCGTCTTCGCCTGTCTCCGCCGACGTTGGCCCCTCTCCAGTGGCGGGCGTCTCTGGCGCACT